>VOFB01001893.1_pt1 | contig 33564 bp, 40 predicted proteins | sample 5384141 | NCBI WGS metagenome assembly VOFB01 (sample SAMN12384721, study PRJNA508395) | human gut metagenome | isolation source: healthy gut A | host: Homo sapiens | reverse complement strand
GAAGACTGCAGTTGGACCTTCCGCCCGGTAAGAGCTGGAACGACCGAGTAGCTGGCGTGGCGGTTGATTCTACTGATTTCGTACGGGCTTGACGCGACAGGAGAAGCAGATAAGCGCGGTAGACTTCGAAAAATCTATGCCTTATCTGCTTTCATAATGCCGGCGATCGAATCGAACCGATACGGAGTATAAGTCCCGCAGGATTTTAAGTCCTGTGCGTCTGCCAGTTCCGCCACGCCGGCAAAGAAAAACCGGTCGTTCCGGTAACTTCTACACCTGATGTTACTGTGAATGGGCGGAGGTGGATTCGAACCACCGAAGCACCCCGGTAGCAGATTTGCCAGCTCCGTCCCTTTGGCAATATCGTATTATATACCATCTTGTTTCAAAATCAAGAGATTTTTTTTATTAAATTTTGATTTGTTTGCAGAACAGACGCACCCTAAGAGGCCGATACCCTATATTCCTGTGGCCTCGGAGGCAAAGGTTGAGGATGCGAGCGCATAAGCGAGCATTCAAACCGCAGCGACTAAAGTCACAAATATAGGGGGTAGACTCTCTTCGGGGGCGTCTCCCTTGCTACGCGGCAAATTACTATTTTTTCTATCTCTACTGCTTTAAGAAGAATCGCCGATACTCTAGGCAGTGTGATATCCAGCACTCCCGATGTTACAGGATGTACTTTCTTCTCCATTGTGTATCCTTCCTCATTACTCATGATGACTTCTACCATCTCTTCGTCATCTGTAACTCCAACCTCCCATACGGAGACTTTGACTCTTGCTTCGTCAAACCAGAGTTGATTAAGACAACCATTTTCTCGGTGTCGGTGAAACGTCCGTAACCGGAGAACTTTGAAGCCGCCATAAAGATATTTGAGGGAACCTTTCATTAAAGCTTCTTCATCCTTATGGATGGCGCGATAATATCTCTGTGGTACTGAATGAGATTCTGGTCTTCTTTCCCCACGGATAGGTTCTTCGGTTATCCGGGTCAGTCCAGCCGCACAGTCCAGCTTCATCACCGTAGTAAAGGGTTGGCGCGCCCGGCCAGGTCATCTGAATCATGACAGCAGCACGCATAATACCTTTGTTAACATTCTGGTTTGGCGGCTTCCTGCTCCCATACTTGCAGTACGTCCCACAGTCTGGTTCGTTCTTGTTAAGAAACGGGAATGGTCATGGTTAGAAAGCTCATTCATGGAAACCATGAGTGACGGATACTGGAATCTTGACATATGATATACCATTGCATCTACAAATGCCTGCGTATTACCAAGAAAGATCTCCCGCCGTTCATCACTATGCTTTTCCATTTCCGGTTAAAAACCAGGTAACTGGTTCCATAAATGCACTGTAGTTCATAATGGTATCCCACTGGTCACCCATAAGCCAGGAACCGGCATCTTCATAATGCTCTGCTAAAATGATAGCTTCAGGATTGGCTTCTTTACTGCCGTTCTGAAGTCTCTCCAGAACTGGTGATTGAAGTCCCTCGCTCTGTCCCTAAGTCTGCCGCTACGTCAAGGCCATCCATCCGCATTATACGGAGGGGAAACCCATTTTCTTCCCTACATTTAAAAATATAGTCATAAAGCTGTCTGGATTCCTCATAGTTCAATTTTGGCAGGGTTTGTGTCCCCACCAGCCATCGTAGTCATCGTTATACGGCCACGCATTCTGATTATAGAATTTAAAGAAATGGCGGTATGGGCTATTTGCATCGACAAATGCACCTTTTTCATAGCCATATTGATTCTCATAGATACGTTCTGCGTCCATCCATTTATTAAAGGATCCGCAGTGATTAAATACACCGTCAAGGATAACTCGCATCCCTTTTTTATGCACTTCTTCTACGAAATGAATGAAAAACTCGTTACTTGCCTCAAGATTGCGTTTGTCTGTGACACGGGAAATATATTTACTTGCGTTCATGTTATTATTTTCCCAGTCTGGAGTGTATTTCCCTCGTCCACAACAATTTTTCCATAATGAGGGTCAATATAATCGTAATCTTGAATATCATATATTTATGATTGGATGGTGACACAAAGATTGGATTTAAATAAATGACATCGACTCCGAGTCCTTTTAAATAATCCAGATGGTCAGAACACCCTGCAAGTCTCCACCGTAGAAGTTGCGCACATCCATTTCTTCCGGGTAGCGATACCAGTCATCTATCTTTTTTTCGATGGCTGATTGATATAAATATACTCTCTGTTTAAAACATCGTTAGACGTATCACCATTGGCAAATCTATCTACATAAATCTGATAGAAAATCGCACCTTTTGCCCAATCCGGTGTAGAAAATCCGGTGTGACTTTGTAATTAAAGAAAGTCTCTTAAATCTCTTGCAGGGCCTTTCTTTGTTGAAATAACAGCAGGTATCTCCGGAAATGAATCTCAAAATAGTAATCCGCTATCTGTCCCCAAAAAAAGCTGCTCTCATAGAAATCGAATCGCTCTGTTTAGAAGCAATCATGCATCTCACCATTTACACGCAAGAATACATGCTCTGGGTGCATTCTTCTGCGGTACGGAAACGAACAGTAACTTCGTCTCCTGTCTTTGGCTCGACTGGATTCATATAGTTGCTGCTTCCATCTGTAAATAACGCCTGGAAATTCAATACTGGTTTCGTATGATAGCTGTAAATTGCATAATTTCTCTGCTGCGGAAAGATTTCGTATTAGATTTTGAACCATCTCCATAATAACTACCCCTCTGTTTGTTTTTTCATTTCTGTCTACTTACACATTTATTATAATAATTCAAATTTCTATTCGCAAAGCAAATTTTCCAAGTATACTTTATGAGCTATATCGCCAAAACTTACAATACCGAAAGTATTCATAAAAATGAATATCTTAATTGCACCTCACGAACAGACTTTTGAATCTTTGTTTTTTTACTTTCTATTTGCCGGTTCTACGTTAATTGATTTACCTTTTAATCTTTACGTTTTTCATTGTTTTAATACATCAGATGCAACTTCATGGGTACTTCTTACAAAAGTATATTTATCGTACAAGTCAATTGTTCCTACTAAATTACCTGAAATTCCGGATTTCTCCGGCAATCGCACCTAAGATATCACCTGACGGATTCCCTGTTTCTTCCGATGTTGATAAACAGACGAACCATTCCTTCTTCTGCACCGGTATCTCCAAAGTCTTCTTTATTACTTCCAGCGTCTTTTGCCGTCTGCAGTTCCAAGAATCTCTAAGGAAAGCTGCGGCAACGTCCATTGCTGTGTAGTCTTTCTCATTTACAAAATCTTCTACCATGTCAATGTATTTGTTTAAGTTCTGGTCTTCGATATAGTGGTCAATACGATCAAAAAATTTTTCTACTTGTCTCTGTTACATCGTTAAGAGATGGAATTGGCTGTGCTCGATCTTTGCCTTTGCAGTAACGGCGGATGTCTTTAATCCTTGTAAACTTCTTCCTACAACAAAACTGAATGCCATACCAGTTCTTTCCGGCACGTCCAGTTCTTCCAATACGATGTACATAGTATTCTTCATCCTGTGGAAGCATCGTAGTTAAATACGGCATCTACATCGTTCGTCAATTGGCAGCTACGTCTGTCGCTACGAGGATATCTGTCTTGCCGCTTCTGAAACGGCATAACGCGGTCACGCATGGTCTGCTTCATATCGCCGTGAAGCCCTTCTGCGAAATATCCCTTCCCTTAAGGTCTGCAACTAACTCGTCTACACCCTTTTGTATTACAGAATACTACAGACAGCTTTGGATCGTAAATATCAAGAATTGATAATACTTCGCTCTTGTTCTTTGGGCGAACTTATATCAAGCATCTCATCAGCTTCATCTAATATAACCATAGATACAGAATCAAACTTAACAGTCTTCCTTCTCATATGATCCATAACTCGTCCTGGAGTTCCAACAATAATCTGTACGCCGGCTTTTAAAGACTTAATCTGTCTTACGATCTCCTGTCCGCCATATACTGGTAACACCTTAATGTCGCTCATGTACTTGGCAAGCTTTCTTATCTCTTCTGCAACCTGTACTGCAAGCTCTCTTGTAGGGCAGAGTACAATTGCCTGTGGTTTCTTAACATCTGGATTAATCTTCTGTAACACAGGGATAGAGTACGCAGCAGTCTTAGAATGTCCGTTATAATGCAGGCCATCCCCCTCTCCTGTTCGGTTTACGCCAACCATAAATACCTGATTTTCAATCGCCCTTGCTTTAAGGAGCGTATCCCACTTGGTCGATTCTTGACCTTGGCCAGTTCGCTATCACAAATATAATCTCACTCTTTTTCTGAACTGATCTGAAAAATCTCTGAAACCGCAAATCATAGCAGACAAACGCTCCAAGTGTTGTTCCTTTCCATTCCACAGACTTTAACTTTCTGCCGCCCTGATAATAATCCCCTCAAATCCGTAAGAAAATGGATGAATCTTCGCATAGTTTAACTTTAACTCTCCATTCTCTGCAATCCCAAGACGATTATAATAATGGTTCCAATCCGGATGTTCCTTCAGACGTTTCTCCGGCACCGGTTCTGTATATCCAAAACAGTCAATATCTTATATTTTTACTCATTTCCTCAAAAAATGTTTCTGATTTTCGGTTTTCTCCTGTCTCTTCCACATTCATTGAAAAACCCGTCAGCGTCATTCCGGAAAAACAAGACAGTTCATCGCACAGACAGCGCGCTCTGCTGGGCGATCAGCTGCAGCGGTAGCGGTGTGCTTGCGACCAGCCTCCGTTGGAGGCGGGAGGGGTTGACGATCATCAGCGCGCCGCCCATACACAGCCGCGCGGACGGCGGTGCGGGCACCCACAGATCCTCGTGCTCGACGCCGAAGGAGAAGCGGCCGCCGTCAAAGACCAGATCCCCGCCGACGGGGGCGTGCTTTGGCCGCAGAGCGTCATGCTCTCCGGAAGCCCCGGCAAACCAGCGCTTTTCATAAAACTCGCCGCTGTTTGGCAGATGCGCCTTGGGCACCACGTCGAGAATCTGCCCTGCCGCAGACCGCCGCCGCAGTTATACAACCTGCCGCCGATTTCCAGCGGGAAGCCCGGACGACGAACGCCGCGCGCACCGGCGCGCGGAGCAGCAGCGTTTCAAGCGCTTGCAGACAGCCCGCCAGCAGCGGGGATGGAGCAGCAGGTCGGCGCAGGTGTAGCCGCAGAGACAGAGCTCCGGAAAACGCAAAGCTCGGCGCGCTGCTCGTCCGCCTGACGCAGCAGCGCGAGGATTTCCTGCGCGTTGGCCTGCGGATCGGCCAGATGGACGCGCGGCACGGCGGCCATCGCGCGGATCATGCCGGGAATATGAGCCATAAACAGAACTCCTTTCGGAAGAAAAGCTGAGATACTATATAGAATCAACCAACATGATAGCAAAGATGCGGTTAAATTTCAAGCGGCGAATCGGCGACCAAAAAGAAAAAAGAACGATTTTGCTTGACAGAACTCATCTGTTAGCCTTATAATAAACGGGTATCTGAAAAAAGAATCACGACGTGGAGGTTGTCCGGAGCGGTCGAAGTGCAGCACTCCGAAATGCTGTGAGGGTCAAACCTCCTAGGGTTCGAATCCCTAACTCTCCGCCAAAGTCTAAAACGTCAAGACTTTCTTTAATAATGTACAATTATTGAGCAAAAAGCGAATGTTGCACAAAACGCGGGCGCGCATCGCGCGCCCGTTATTGAATTTGTGCAAAATTTCGGATTTGCTCATTTACTGTAATGTATGGGGAAATTGCGTAAAATCGCCCGCGTGAGCAGGGGTTTTGACGCATGGCAGACTTCGGCGGAGGCAAAAGGCGGGCTCAGCTCCTTTTTTGTAGCGATACATTCGGCGGTCCGCCTGCTCCTTGACCTTCTCCATGTTCTCTCCGCGCAGCGGCGCCAAAGGGAGACCGTGGGCAAGAAGGCGATTGTCTGCCGCCGTTCACTCCAGACACCGCAGAATATTCCCGGGCGCAGGCGGCTTCCCGCTGCGCGTCTTTTTAGCAGCACGCAGAATTCGTCGCCGCCAATCCGGTAGAGTAACCGTAGGAGGCATAGGCTTTTTTTATGCAGTCCGCAATTTCCGCAAGGCACACATCCCCCTGCAAATGACCGTGGTAGCGGTCGTTGATGTGTTTGAATGATCCACATCGAACACAACCAGCATTCCGCCTCGCCGGGTCATTTTCCGCCGTGCGGTGCAGATAGCTGCTCTGGTTCAGCAGACCGGTGAGAGCATCCAACTGATTCCACATTTCCTGGGTGCAATAGATATAGTAGAGTACTGCCAGCAGCGTAACGCACAGCCAGGTAACGTGCAAATCCGGCAGCGCGACCTGAACGATGGTTTCCGCCGTCAGGAACACAATCAGGGATGATCAGGGCTCTGCTTCGGTTTTGAAACGCCCGCGCCGTCAGGATGGTGGCCAGGGACAGATAAAAAATCGCCGCAAAATACACCGCGATGTAAATGTGAAAAATGCGTTCCCCGGGAATATACATTGTCCGCGCTCACGGAAAACACCGTTCCAAAGGGGATGGAGAATGCAAGAAACAACAAATAGGCAATTTCGCAGCCCACCGCAAACCGAAGATTCTGTCGGGTGCGGATTTTCATCCTGCACATACACCAGGCAGATGGCAACCGCAGGGGACAAGCCAAACCCCAGAAAATTGGATGCGATGTTCAGCCAACGATATTTTGCCGGCGCGCCGTCTACCGCCAGCGTTACAATTTCCATCACCGAAATACCGGCAATCAGTGCGAACGCCAGAAAAATCCCCGCTTTTTGCTTCTTATTCAGGGACTCGCTCAACCTTGTAAGGAGTCCCATAAAGCTCAAAACAAAAGATTGATGGTGGTTAAAACCGAATAATATCCGTTCATGGCAATCTGTTTCACTCTTTTCAAAATCCGAATGCTGCACGGATTTCATGGATCCGCCGCTCAAGTTTCTGCATTATGTCATTGTATCAAATCCCCTTTGTTTTCCCGTCAACTCCGGATGAGGCATTTGCTTTTCAACTTTTTTTGAGCCCTGCCTGCTCTAACGCCAACAGGGCTCGTTTTTTTCGGCTGAAAGAGGGGAGCGTCAGCCGTTTTCCTTATAAATCCGCAATCTTCTTTGCGAAAACACCCTGCCGTGGTATACTTAAAACTGCTTCGATTACAGCCGCGGTCTATATAGGAAGGAAAGCGATCACGGCTGCCGTTACGAGAGAGATGTGCGGCTTTTTAAGATGAAGGAACTGTAATCAGGGCATTCGCTGAAAAACGGAAAACACGGCTGTCGGGCACGCGGGCAAAAGGAGTGAGCGGCGATGAAAAATCAGGTGGGACGCGATCCCGGATGAGATTCTGGCGGCGGATGGGGAAACCGGATATCGGGGCTGGCGATGAGGGGACAACGCTTCCTATCGGAAGGCGAGCCCCACGGTGAGGGCGCGGAATGACCCGCAGCGGGGCAGCTGTGCAATCCCTGCGCGAAGCGCCGTGGAAAAGTGCGAGCTGCATGACGGCATGGCTTTCGGCTTCCACCACCATTTCGCGATGGAGATTATGTGATCAACATGGTCATGCAGGAAGTCGCGCGGATGGGCATCCGGGATATCACCATCTGCGCCACCTGATGGGCGCGGCGTACGACGCGCTGGAGCCGCTTATCAAGCAGGGCGTGATTGCGGCATCCAGTCCTCCGGCGTTCGCGGCAAAGATCGGCGAGGCCATTTCGCGGGAAAAATTCAAAAGCCGGCGATCATTCGCCCGCACGGCGGTCGTGTCCGCGCGATTGAGGAGGGCGACATCCATCTGGACGTGGCGTTCATCGGCGCGCGACGGCGGACGAATACTGAAAACGCGCGGGGCGGTCGGCGGAAAGAGCGATTGCGGCGTGCTGTCCTATTCGATGGCGGACGCCAAATACGCGGATCGGCGTGGTGATTACGGATTGCCTCGTGCCCTTCCCGAACACGCCCGCCAGCATTTCCATGACGGATGTGGATTACGTGTGCGTGGTTGACGAGATCGGCGACCCCAAAAAAGATCGTCAGCAATGTCGTGCGCGTGACGAAGGACGTGCGCGAGCTGATGATGGCCGAATACTGTACCCAAATCATCGCGCAGTCGCCCTATTTTAAGGACGGCTTTTCGCTTTCAGACGGGCGGCGGCGGCGCGCGGCGCTCGCGGTCAACGGCATGCTCAAGCCCTATATGCAGCAGAAGGGGGGATTCGGATGGGCTTTGCCATCGGCGGCATCATGCAGGCGATGTGCGATTTGATGATGAGGGCTTCGTCCGCCAAGATCGTTGGACGCGCAGGTGTTTGACGCGGCGGCGATTATCAAGACAAAACCCCCCAATCATGGGAGATTTCAACGTCGGAATACGCGAACCCGATGAACAAAAGGCGCGTATGTCAACAAGCTGGATTTTGTGATTCTCGGCGCGCTCGAGGTGGACGTCGATTTTAACGTCAACGTCGTGACGGGGTCGGACGGCGTGGTTCGCGGCGCGCCCGGCGGCCATCCGGATACGGCGGCGGGAGCCAAGTGCGCCATCGTCGTCGCGCCGTTGATCCGAAGCCGAATCCCGACGATTGTGGATCGCGTGCTGACGGTCACGACTCCCGGCGAGGCAATCGACGTGGTGGTTACCGATTGCGGCATCGCCATCAACCCGAGACGGCAGGATCTGATCGATGCCTATCAAAATTCAGGTTTGCCGATTTGCACCATCGAGGCGCTGCGCGACGAGGCCTACCGAATCGCGGGCAAGCCCGACCCCGTCGAGTTTGAGGACGAGGTGGTTGCGGTGGTGGAAAGCAGGACGGCTCCATTTTGGACGTCATCAGAAAAGATCAGGAATGAGGGGCGCGGCGAATGACGGAAGAGGAATTAAAGAAAGCGCTTCGGGACGTGCCGGGGGCAGATGAAGCGGCGCGGGCGGCGGCGCACGCGCACTGGGCGCGGCTGGCAAAGCCGCTCGGCGGGCTGGGCGCGCTGGAGACGCTGGTGGAGGACGCGGCGGCGCTGACCGGGCAGGAAACGCCCGATGTAAGCCGACGCGCGGCACTGGTTGCTCTGCGCGGATAACGGCGTGGTGGAGCAAGGCGTGAGCCAGACGGATCAGAGCGTGACGCGCGCCGTGGCGGCGAACCTCGCGGCAGGCAGAACGAGCGTCTGCCGGATGGCGGCCGCCGCGCGGTGCAACGTTGTGCCGGTGGATGTCGGCATAGCGGGGGAGAAGGTCGAGGGCGTGCTGGACCGGCGCATCGCGGACGGCACGGCGGATTTCACGCAGGGGCCGGCCATGACGCGGAAGCAGGCGCTTTTGGCCATCGAAACCGGCATGGCGCTCGTCCGGGACGCGCGGAAGGCGGGCTTTTCGCTGCTGGCGACGGGCGAAATGGGCATCGGCAACACGACGACGTCCAGCGCGGTGGCGGCGGTGCTTTTGGGCGAGCCGGTGGAACGGATGACCGGGCGCGGCGCGGGGCTTTCCGATGCGGGGCTCGGGCGCAAGCTCGACGCGATTCGGCGCGGCATTTCGCGCAATCGCCCGAATGCGGGGGACGCGCTGGATGTGCTCGGCAAGCTCGGCGGGCTGGACATCGCGGGGCTTTGCGGCGTGTTTCTGGGCGGCGCGCGCTATCGCGTGCCGATTGTGATGGATGGATTCATCAGCGGCGTGGCGGCGCTGTGCGCGGTGCGCCTCTGCCCGAGGGCGGAAGCGGCGATCTTCGCCAGCCATGCGTCCTCCGAACCGGCGGCGCGGCGGGTGATGGAGGCGCTGGGCAAGCGCCCGCTGATTACGGCGGGGATGCATCTGGGCGAGGGGACGGGCGCGGTCGCGTCCATCCCGCTGTGGGATATGGCGCTGGCGGTGTATCAGGGCTGCTATTCGTTTGCGGAGGGCGGCATTGCGCCGTATACGCCGCAATGCTGACGCTGGTGATCGGCGGCTCGGCCAGCGGAAAGAGCGCGTTTGCGGAGCGTTTGGCCGTGCAGAGCGGCTTGCCGCGCTTTTATGTGGCGACCATGCGCGTCTGGGATGCGGAGAGCGAAAGGCGCGTGGCGCGCCACCGGGACATGCGCCGGGAAAAGCGATTTGACACGCTGGAATGTCCGGTTGGGCTTGACCGGCTGATTCTGCCCGCGCGGGGGACGGCGCTGCTGGAGGACATGGGCAATCTGGTCGCCAACGAGCTATACGACGCGGACGGCGCGGGGCGGGACGCGGCGGAGGCAGCGGTGCGCGGCGTGGAGCGCCTGCACCGGCAATGCGCGCATCTGATCGTCGTATCCAACGAGGTGTTTCGAGGCGGTGCGGATTATGCGGGGGACACGGCGCGATACCTGCTGGCGCTGGCGCGGGTGAACAACGCCGTCGCGGCGCGGGCGGATCATGTCTGCCGCGTGGCCTGCGGCCTGCCCCGATGGGTCAAAGGAGGAGACGAATTTGGTCGTGCTTGAGACGATTGGCGTGGCGTTCGCGATGTTTTCCGCGCTGCCCGTGCCGCGGATCGACTGGAACGAGCGGAACATGCGCTATGCAATGGCCGCGTTTCCGCTGATCGGCGCGGTGATCGGCGCGCTTTGGTGCGTCTGTGGGGCACTTCCGCTGCCGGATATGCTTCGGGCGGCGGGGTTTTGCCTGATTCCCGTCGCGGTGACGGGCGGGATTCATCTGGACGGCTACGCGGACACGTCGGACGCGCTTTCAAGCTACGGCGACCGCGAGAAAAAGCTCGATATTCTCAAGGACCCGCACTGCGGCGCGTTCGCGGTGATTCGCCTGTGCAGCTATTTCACGCTGTATTTTGCGCTCTGCGCGTGCGTGCGGTTTACGCCGCGCGTCGGTCTGATCTGGCTGTTGGCGCTCGTTTTGGAGCGCTGCCTGTCCGGCTATGCGGTGGCCGCGTTCCCGATGGCGAAGAACACCGGGCTGGCGCACACGTTCGCGACGGCGGCGGACAGGCGGCGCGTGAAGGCGGCGCTGCTGACGATGGGCGTCTGCGTCGGCGGGGGATGGCGTGCATGGGCGGCGGGCTGCTCGTGCTGGCGGCGCTGGCGGCGCTGTGGCGGTATCGCGCAGTGGCGGTGAAGCAGTTCGGCGGCGTCACTGGGGGATTTGGCGGGCTGGTTTTTGCAGCGGGCGGAGCTTTGGATGCTGGCGGCGCTGCTGCTTTCCGGGAGGTGGCTGGGATGATCTTCATCACGGGGCCGCTGTATAGCGGCAAGCGGACGTTCGCGCGGAGACTTGGTGGGCGGCAGATGACTGACGCGCAGGAACTGGCGGCGGGGGCGGAGAACCTTGAGCGGCTGGCCGACGTGCTGGCGGCGCAATACGACGTGGTGATGGCGACGGAAATCGGCGGCGGCATTGTGCCGCTCAGGCCGAACAGCGGCGGGCGCGGGAGGCGGCCGGTCGTCTGGCCTGCCTGCTGGCTGCGCGCGCGGACACGGTGATCGAGATGTTTTGCGGCATTGCGACGGTGCTCAAGGGAGAAATGCCATGCTGATTGTGCTGCTTCGCCACGGGGAGACGGCGTATAACGCGCAGCGCCGCTATCAGGGGAAAAGCGATATCCCGCTTTCGGCGCGCGGAAAGGCGCGGCTCAGAGCGGCGGATTTTGCGCCGGACGTCGTCTTTGTGACCGCCCTCTGCCGAACGGCGCAGACGGCGGCGGCGGTTTTCCCCGGCGCACGGCAGGCGGTCGAGGATGACCTGCGGGAGATGGATTTCGGCGACTTCGAGGGGAAAACCTACGGCGAGTTGAAGGACGACCCGGCCTACCGCACGTGGCTGGATTCCGGCGGGGAGACCGCCTGCCCGAACGGGGAGAGTAAAGCGGCGTTCTGCGCGCGGGTCTGCCACGCGTTTGAGCAGCTGGTCGATGAGGCGATGGCGCGCGGGGCGGAGTGGCTGGTCATCGTCGCGCATGGCGGCACACAGATGGCCGCGCTCAGCCGATTTGCCGAGCCGCATCGGGATTATTACGACTGGAACGCGCCGCTTGCGGGCGGCTTCGTGCTGGATGCGGCGCAGTGGCCGGAGCGGCGGGTGCTGCGCGTGGTGAAAACGGTCTGTTATATGGAGGAAAAGGCATGAACATCCTGTATGCGATGCTCGGCGGTTTCGCGCTCGACTGGATTTTTGGCGACCCGGCGTGGCTGACGCATCCCGTGGTCATCATGGGCAAAGCAATCGCCGCGCTGGAAAGCGGCCTGAGAAAGCGCCTGCCCAAAACGCCGCGCGGCGAGCGGCTGGCCGGGCTGACGATGGCAATTGTGCTGCCGGTGGGCACGCTGCTGCTGACCGGCGGCGTCTGCCGGGCGCTTGCGGCGGTTCACCCGGCGCTGGGCTTTGCCGCGGAGCTGCTGTGGTGCGCGCAGGCGCTGGCGGCGACGGGGCTGGCGCAGGAGAGCACGAACGTCTATCGCCAGCTCCAAAAGGACGACCTGCCCGCGGCGCGGCAGGCGGTCGGCCGCATCGTCGGGCGGGACACGGAGGTGCTGACGCGCGAGGGCGTGATCCGGGCGGCGGTGGAAACGGTTGCCGAAAACGCGAGCGACGGCGTGATTGCGCCGCTGTTTTACATGATGCTCGGCGGCGCGCCGCTGGCGCTGACCTACAAGGCCGTCAACACGATGGACAGCATGGTGGGCTATAAAAACGAGCGATATCTGCATTTCGGGCGCGCGGCGGCCAAGCTGGACGACGCGGCGAATTACCTGCCCAGCCGAATCGCGGCGCTCCTGTGGGTGGCCGCGGCGGCGCTGACGGGAAACGACGCGAAGGGCGCGTGGCGAATCTGGCGGCGCGACCGGCGCAACCACGCCAGCCCGAACAGCGCGCAGACGGAAAGCGCCTGCGCCGGGGCGCTGGGCGTTCAGTTGGCCGGACCGGCGACGTACTTCGGACAATATTACGACAAGCCGACCATCGGCGACGCGGCGCGGCCGATTGAGCCGGAGGACATCCTGCGGGCGAACCGGATGATGCGCGTGGCCGGTGTGCTGGGGCTGATGGCGGCGGCGGGAATCAGATGGATTTTGGGGTGAAAAAGCGATGAAGCTGGTGCATGGCGGCGATACCGTCGGCTATCGGGAGAAATACGGGCGGGACGCGCTGGATTTTTCGGCCAACGTCAGCCCGCTGGGGACGCCGGAGGCGGTGGCGCGGGCCATCGGCGCGGCGGCATATCGGGCGGATTGCTATCCCGACCCGCTCTGCCGCGAGCTTTGCGCGGCGCTCGGCGAGGCGGAGGGCGTTCCGAAGGATTGATTCTCTGCGGAAACGGCGCGGCGGATTTGATTTTCCGGCTTGCGCTGGCCAAACGGCCAAAGCACGCGCTGGTTCTCGCGCCGACGTTCGCGGAATACGAGGCGGCGCTGGAAACGGTCGGCTGCGACGTTCGCCGCTGCGCGCTGACCGAGGCGAACGATTTTGCGATGACCGAGGATGTTTTGGGCGCGATTCAACCGCCGGTGGAGATCGTGTTCCTCTGCCAGCCGAACAACCCGACGGGGCAGGCGGCGGACAGGGCGCTGATGCGGCGGATTTTGGCGAAATGCGAGGAGGTCGGCGCACTGCTGGCGGTGGACGAGTGCTTTTTGGATTTTCTGCCGGACGGCGAGGCGCTGACGATGAAGCCGGAGCTGGCGGCGCACGGCGGCCTGTTCATCCTCAAGGCGTTCACCAAGCTCTACGGCATGGCGGGCGTTCGGCTGGGCTACGGCCTCTGCGCGGACGCGGCGCTGCTCGAGCGGATGCGGCGTGCGGGTCAGCCGTGGGCGGTTTCCTCTCTGGCGCAGGCGGCGGGGTTGGCGGCGCTGACACAGCGGGACTACGTTCGGCAGGTGCGCGCGCTGATCGAAACGGAAAGGCCGTATCTGCTGGCGGGACTTCGGGCGCTGGGGCTGCGCGTGATCGAGGGGCGGGCAAATTATCTGCTCTTTCGCGCGGATGAGACGCTGGGCGAGCGGCTGGAGGCGCGCGGCGCGCTCATCCGGCGCTGCGGCAACTATCCGGGGCTGGACGACACATGGTACAGGACGGCGGTGCGCACGAGGCGCGAAAACGACGCGCTTTTGGCCGCGCTGCGGGAGGTGTTGGCATGAACAGGGCAAAACGCATCATGGTGCAGGGAACGATGAGCGGCGCGGGGAAGAGCCTGCTCTGCGCGGCGCTTTGCCGCATCTTCGCGCAGGACGGCTACCGCGTCGCGCCGTTCAAAAGCCAAAACATGGCGCTCAACAGCTTCGTCACCCGCGACGGGCTGGAAATGGGGCGCGCGCAGGTGGTGCAGGCGCAGGCCGCGGGCGTTGAGCCGGACGTGCGCATGAACCCGATTCTGCTCAAGCCGAGCAGCGACACGGGCAGTCAGGTGATCGTGGGCGGCGAGGTGCGCGGGCAGATGAGCGCGGCGGCGTATTTCAAGATGAAGCGGCAGCTCATTCCCGAAATCCTCGCGGCGTTTGACAGCCTGAGCGAGGAGGCGGATATCGTCGTCATCGAGGGCGCGGGCAGTCCGGCGGAAATCAACCTCAAGGCGGACGACATCGTGAACATGGGGCTGGCCAAGCTGGTGGACGCGCCGGTGCTGCTGGCCGGGGACATCGACCGGGGCGGCGTGTTCGCCCAGCTTTACGGCACGGTCGCGCTGCTCGAGCCGGAGGAGCGCGCGCGCATCGCGGGGCTGGTAATCAACAAGTTTCGCGGCGATGTGGATATCCTGCGCCCCGGTCTGGCGATGCTGGAGGAAAAGACGGGCGTGCCCGTGCTGGGCGTCGTGCCGTATCTGCATGTGGAAATCGAGGATGAGGATTCCCTCTCCGAGCGGCTGAACGCCAGAGACGCGGTCAAGCCGCTGGATGTGGCCGTCATCCGCCTGCCGCACATCAGCAATTTCACGGATTTCATCCCGCTGGAGCAGCACGAGCTGCTGGGCGTTCGCTATGTGCAGCGCGCGCGGGGAGCTGGGCGCGCCCGATCTGGTGATTCTGCCGGGCACGAAGAACACGATGGAGGATTTGCTTTGGCTGCGGCAGAGCGGTCTGGAGGCGGCGGTGCGCAAACTGGCGCAGGCGCAAACGCCGGTGCTCGGGGGGTCTGCGGCGGGTATCAGATGCTCGGGCAGACGCTCGACGACCCGGCGGGCACGGAGAGCGGGAAGCCCCTGTCGCTTGCGGGGCTGGGGCTTCTGCCGACGTGGACGACGTTTGACGCGCAGAAACGGCGCACACAGGTGCGCGCCGTCGCGCTGGGCGCGCCGTTTGCGGGCGCGCGGATGACGGGATACGAAATCCACAACGGGCGGACGACGGTGAACGGGGAGCCGTTTGCCGTCTGGCGGACGGAACGCCGGAGGGCTGCGTCTGCAAAAATGTGTTCGGCACGTATCTGCACGGCCTGTTTGACAGCGGCGAGCTGACGCAGGCGCTGGTGAAGCTGTTGTGCGCGCGCAAGGGATTTCGCCCAAGGAGACGCGCCCGGCGTCGATGGCGGAATATCGGCAGACACAGTTTGACCTGCTGGCCGACGGCGTGCGCAAGGCGCTGGATATGGGCGCGGTGTATCGCGCGATGGGAATCAAAAAAGCAGGACGTTGAGCCTGCTTTTTGCGTATATCCGGGGTTGATGGTTTGGAAACGGATAAGCGTTTTTGATACGGGAAAAGGACGTGAAAAAGGGAAAAAGAACGCCTGCCGATCTTCAAAAAAGAAGATATGGAGCGGCAAAAAGGAACGGTACGACAATAAAAAGTGCGGTTTTTTTGTGATTATAATAAATACCTTATGAATTCCATTTGAATAAATATATTTGACGAAAAGTCATGGCGGGAATAAAATTAAAATAGGAAACAGAATCGGTCCGGAACGATTCTGAGCAAAGGAAACGATTGACGATAAAAAGGAGTGCGAGAGATGAAGAAATGGTTTTTGGCACTGCTGACGACGCTGATGGCGCTGATGCTGAGCGTTGCTTCGGCAGAAAACGTTCCGCTGGCCTCCGAAACGGAAATCAACCCGGTTCTGGAAGCGCAGACGTTGGTTGGACTGAAAATTCCGGTTGAGGCTTTTAGGAAACGACCAAGGGCGGCGAGGTAATTTCTGCGGAAATCACGACTTCGGAAACCGACGCAGAGGTGCAGTATGTCAATGTGTTCGGCTACATTTACCCTGTCGATGAAAGCGCGCCGAACATCGAGTGGCGCATGCTGCTGCCGATGAAGTGGAATGGACGTTCTGTTCAGCTGGGCGGCGGCGCGAACAACGGCTCGATTCCCAAACTGACAGGCACGGGTTCTGTTGGCGGAGAAATTGCGATTGACAAGGGCTACGTGGTTTACGGCGACGATTCCGGCCATCAGGCGGAAAGCTCGATGGACGCATCCTTCGCTTCCAACGACGAGGCGCTGAGCAACTATACGCGGCTGCACCTGATCAAGGCGTATGACGCGATGTGCTATGTGACCAACGCGTTCTATGGACAGGAGCCTGTGTTCAAATTCTTTGCGGGCGGTTCGACCGGCGGCCGCGAGGCGCTGGAATGCGCGACGACCTACGGCAAATATTACGACGGCATTTTCTGCTGCGAACCGGCTTCCAATTACGTGCTCATTCGCATGTGGGGCGCGATTCTTTCGCAGGCGGTCTATGAGAGCTATGACGCGGAAAAGTATCCGTATTCCGATGGTTTCATCGACGAGGATACCGTAAAGGCGATTCAGGCGGATGCGGTCGCCTTGTACGACGGTCTGGACGGCATTGAAGACGGCATTGTCAGCAACATCTATGCGGCGCGTGCCAATCGCGACAGTTTCCTTAAACAGATCACGGAAAAATACGGCTTGACGAAGGCGCAGCTCAAGACGATCGACGTATACGAAAACGGCTACACCCTTGATTACGCGATGGCTAACGGCATGAACGCCTATCATGGCTATTCCGCGCTGGAGGGCGGCGCGATGGATCTTGGCCCGGATCCCGTCCCGCGTGAGCCGCTGGATACGACGTACAATGTGCATCACGGCGACCGTGCCGACGGCGTATTTAAGTATTTTATCACCAAGGATCCGAATTGGGTGCTTATCGACCACGATTATTATCACCCGGATCAGGAGCTTTACGACATGCTGATGGCCGCGTCGGAGGAATATGATGCGAACAGCCCGGAGTTTGACGATTTCATCGCTAACAACGGCAAGCTGATCTATTTCGCGGGTTGGAACGACATGTCCATGAGCCCGTGGCAGTTGATTCAGCAGTATCGCGGCTATGTGGAAAAGTATGGCCAGGAGAAGGTGGATTCCTTCTGCAAATTCTATGTGATGCCAGGTGTGACCCATACGAAGGGCATTGCAATGAATTACCTCAGCTGGCTGGATGTCTGGTGCTCCACCGGCGAATATCCGACCGAGACGCTCTATGCGACCATGAGCGCGACCGGCGGCCAGATGCCGATGGCGGAATTCCCTGGTTGGGTGAAGTATGAGGGCGGCGATCCGATGGACGGAGCAAGCTACTCCATCAGCACCGAAATTCCCGACGGTTTCTGGGGCGTATACGATTAAGAAAGACGCCTGACGCATCCCGTGCAGCGTAAGCTGCGCGGGATGTTTTGCTGATGCGGATCACGCAGTCCGCCGCTCCGGGCACAGCACCGAACCGACGATGATCGGCATGGCGAGAAACAGCGCGCCGTCGCGCTGGGCGCGCCGTTTGCGGGCGCGCGGATGACGGGGTACGAAATCCACAACGGGCGGACGACGGTGAACGGGGAGCCGTTTTGCCGTCTGGCGGACGGAACGCCGGAGGGCTGCGTCTGCAAAAATGTGTTCGGCACGTATCTGCACGGCCTGTTTGACAGCGGCGAGCTGACGCAGGCGCTGGTGAAGCTGTTGTGCGCGCGCAAGGGCATTTCGCCCAGGGAGACGCGCCCGACGTCGATGGCGGAATATCGGCAGGCGCAGTTTGATCTGCTGGCCGACGGCGTGCGCAAGGCGCTGGATATGGGCGCGGTGTATCGCGCGATGGGGATGAAAGCGCCTTAAACCTCCAGCGCGTACCCCTGCCCGCGATAGGTGAGGATTTTCGCCTGCGCCTCGATTTGAGTCAGATCATTTTCGGATAAGGAGGGAATTCATTATGAAGAAGCCGGTTTTCTTCCTCATGTTTGCGCTCGTGCTTTTAACCGTTTCCAGCGCATTTGCTTCTGAAATAGTACCCCTACAGTTCAGCTATCCGCCGATTGATTTTCCCAATATTTTTCTTTTGCCCAACGGTTACTACCAAGCAGTTTATTTTACGCCGAATTCATCAGAATTCTGGTTAGAACAGGGACACACGGATGTTTCCAACTGTATCGTTGAGGTTTTTGATGCGTTTGGGCAGAGCGTATGGAATTTTCCCGTGCTCCAAGTAGATATCCTTCAAGAGGATGCGGACGCTTTTTTCTATCAAAACGAAGTTCGTTCTGATCGGATCGTTTTTGAATACTATTGGGATCACGTTTTCGAACGGTATGTTTCTAAGAGCTGGAGTTTTGGCGGAGAGCGATGCTTCACGTCATTCGACTCAATTCTTCAGCCGGAGGAAGCCTTTCGCTATATAGACGCCCAATATCCGTACACGCTTGAAATGTGGCCTTTCGGCGAAGGCCACAATGTACCGGCCAAGCTGACCTATGTGCCGGACGGTTCCTTCATCGAGCTTCCTTTTGCGTATGGTCTTCGAGCGACATGCATAGACCTCGATGACCGTTATTATATGATATATGAAGCGGATGATATAATCGAAGGAAAACAGGGCGCGGTGTATCTGCTGTCCTATTCGCCTGATTCGCATGAATTGGCGCAATACAAAACAGATTTATCGTCCTGTGCCGGAAACCTTGCCGTCAGCCATGGCATGCTTTTCTTTCTGCAAGAAAAAAACCAGGCAGACACGCTGAGCTATGAACTCTATACCGCTGCGCTGGGGATGCGAAGGAAGATGAAATCAGCTTTACGGCGACAGCAGAAATCGCTCTTGCCATGGATGAGGTTGTAGAAAATGTCATCCCGTTCGGAGAACAACTCCTCTTCCTGAAAAGCAAGGCGATCAATCCGACGCATTACGACAGCGAAATCTGCATATTATCCGAAGATGAAACGCTCATTCCTGTAACGAAATGGAATGGAGAAGCACGCTTTTTGAAAAACACCACCGACCCGCTTCAATTTGCTTGCGAGGATGGGGAATGGCGGCTGCCAAATCGTCAAACTGTCAGAAGAAGAGGTCTGTTATTTTTTCAAAGGCAGAATAATTGGTTTTAAACCTCCAGCGCGTACCCCTGCCCGCGATAGGTGAGGATTTTCGCCTGCGCCTCGATTTGAGCCAGCTTTCCCCGCAGGGCGGAGATGTGCACCCAGATCAATTCGCTGCCCGCGTTTTCCTCGCCCCAGACGCGCCGGGCGATTTCCTCCGCGGTGATCCGCCGCCCCGCCCGCGCATGAGCAGCTCGATGATCTGATATTCGCGGTTGCCCAAGTGCACGCGGCTGGCGGCTGTCCGAAGCTCAAATGCCTGCGTGTCCAGCGTCACGTCGCCCCACGTCAGCGCCTGCGCGGCAAAGCCGCCGTTTCGTCTGGCCAGCGCGCGCTCTGGCAACGAACTCCGCCATCGACAGCGGCGGCAGGATGAAGTCATCCGCGCCCGCGTTGAGCGCCGCGACCCCGAGCCGCCTTTCGCCGCGCGCCGCCAGCAGCAGCAGCGGCGGCGTTACGCCCGCGTCACGAAGCCCGCCGATCCATTCCGGCGGGTTTCGCAAAACTATTCTTCCCCGAAGGGGGAGAATAGCTTTTCCTCAAATGAAAGAATCGCTGAATCTCTTGATTTTGCGATTCAAGCCAAGTTTGCTTATGCCAAAACTGAACGCTCCCCATAAAGGGGAGCGCAGACAATGGATTAAGCTTACAGGTTACGAAGCTGGGCGAGGGTCGGGCTGTAATCACGCGCCATGTGATATTCCGTGTGCAGGTAGCTCGTCACTTCGCGAGAAGCGCGCCGACCGTCCAACAGGGAGATCGCGCCGACAGAAGCCGCAAGGAAAACAACCACAAAAAGGACAGTCAGCATAATGTTGCCTCTCTTCAAACATTCAAAACCATGAAGGATTGTGACGGCTCGGACGGGTGCGCCAAGCCCTGAAATCGAGGATATTATAGCATGGAAAAGGCGATTTGTACACTGTTTTTTCTGAAAATATCAAGAAAAATTTGCGTATCTCCAAAAATTCACGGCGGTCAGTCGAAAAACCAAAACGACCAAAAAAATTTGCAGGAAATAAGAAATAAAAATGCAGGAAAAACCGGATGAAACCGCCGCGCGGGCGTTTGAGGCTGACTGAAACGAAAAAAAAAGATACGTGCGCGGCATAAATTGTGCTATAATGTGAAAAAAACGGGAGGCGCAATGAATGAAGAAAAACATCAAACATGAAAAGAAAATTCCCCCCCTATCAAAATAAGACGACGCTGACGGTGTATCTCGTGCTCCGCGCGCTGGTGATTTTCGTGCTCGTCCGCGCGGCGCTGCGCCGTGATTTTGAGAGCGTGTTCATGTGCAGCCTGACGCTGGTGCTGATGATTCTGCCGAGCTTCTTTTCCCGCAAGCTGAACGTCGAATTGCCCACCACGCTGGAAGTGATTATCCTGCTGTTCATCTTCGCGGCTGAAATACTGGGCGAGTTGAACAGCTTCTATATCCGCGTGCCGCATTGGGACACGATGCTGCATACCATCAACGGCTTCCTGTGCGCGGCCATCGGCTTCGCGCTGGTCGATTTGCTCAACGAGAGCGAACATTTCTCCTTCAAGCTCTCGCCGGTCTATTTGGCGATTGTCGCGTTCTGCTTCTCGATGACGGTCGGCGTGATGTGGGAGTTTTTTGAATACACCGGCGACCGCGTGATGAAGCTGGATATGCAGAAGGACACGGTCGTCAACAACATTTACACCGTCGAACTCGATGAGACGCGGAGCAACAAGGTTGTGGCGGTCAAGGATATCGCGGATGTGATCATCGTCCATTCCGACGGCTCGCAGGAGGCGCTGGGGCTGGGCGGCTATCTGGATATCGGTCTGATCGACACGATGAAGGATTTGATGGTGAATTTCCTCGGCGCGGTTGTGTTCTCCATCATCGGGTATTTCTACGTCAAGGAGAAGGGCAAGGGCGATTTTGCCGCGCAGTTTATCCCGCGTGTGAAGCACGGGCAGAGGGCTGAGGAATAAATGGGGCAGATCACCACAAACGCCATCGTGCTGCGGCGCGCCGATTACCGCGAAAACGACCGCATGCTCACGCTGTTTTCCCCGACGCTGGGGCGGATTGACGCGCTCTGCCGGGGATGCAGGCGGCAGAAAAGCCCGCTGATGGCGGCCAGCGAATTGTTTTGCTCGGGGGAGTATGTGCTCTATCAGGCGCGGGAGAGAACGACGGTGATCTCCTGCCAGATTGCGGACAGCTATTATCCCCTGCGGGCGGATTACGAGCGGCTTTCGCACGGCGTTTACGCGCTGGAGCTTTGCGGCGCGGCGGTGCAGCCCGCGCAGGAGAACGAGCGGCTGTTTTTGCTGCTGCTCCGCGCGCTGGCGTATCTCAGCTATGACACGGTCGCGCCGCGCCGGGTGACGGCGGTGTTTCTGATGGGCATGATGTCGCTGCTGGGGTTCAGGCCGCAGTCGGGCGATGCGCGCAATGCGGCACGCCGATCGCGCTGGACGGACGGGCGGACGACGATTACGCGGCGTATTTCGGCGCGCAGGCGGGCGGCGTGCTCTGCGAGCATTGCGGCGCGGGCAGCGGCGTTCGGCTGACGGCCGGCGAGGTGCGCTATCTACAGGCGATCATGCGGCGCGGGCTGGAGACGCTCTCGGAGGCGGGCGAGTGTTCGGATGCGCTCTTCGGGGCGCTGCGGCAGATGGCGCAGGAGCGGCTCGGCGTGCAGATTCGCTCGGAAAAGCTGCTGTAACGCCTTCGGCCTTTCAAGAAGACGAATACGCAAGGGGCTGATAAGCGAATAACACCGATATTTCAAGAGCAAAACGAAGTATTTGCGGCCGAAGGTTTCCAAAGGGCGACCGGAAAGCCCTTTGGTGGGGCGATGGGGCAAAGCCCCATATCTAAAAAATGCTTAAATATTTGTTTTTGGAATGTTTGGGTTAAGTTTGACAGTCCGTGGCACGACGAAGCCGTAACGGAAGGAGTTTAGCCGTATGGATGAGCAGAAGCTGGAAAAATTGCAGACATGGGTGAAGGAATCGAGCCGGATTGTGTTTTTCGGCGGCGCGGGCGTGTCCACGGAAAGCGGTATTCCGGATTTTCGCGGCGAGGACGGGCTGTATCGCCAGCGGTACGCCTATCCGCCGGAAACCATCATTTCGCACTCGTTCTACGTGCGTCACCCGGAAATCTTCTTCGATTTTTACCGAAACCGCATGCTCTATCGAACGCAAAGCCCAATGTCGTCCATCAAAGGCTCGCGCAATGGGAGCGGGACGGGAAGCTGCTGGCCGTCGTCACCCAGAACATCGACGGGCTGCACCAGATGGCGGGGAGCCGGAACGTCTATGAGCTGCACGGCAGCGTGCATCGCAACACCTGCCAGAAGTGCGGTGCGCGGGTATACGCTGGCGCAGATGCTGACGCTCGGCGACGTGCCCAAATGCCCCAAGTGCGGCGGGCGGGTGAAGCCGGACGTCGTGCTCTATGAAGAAGGCTTGACCCGCTGACGATCAGCGGGGCGCTCGATGCGATTCGCCGCGCGGATCTGCTGATTGTCGCCGGAACGTCGCTGACGGTGTACCCCGCCGCCGCGTTCCTCGACGAATACCCCGGTAATCGGCTCGTGCTCATCAACAAGACCGCTACCCCGCGGGACGATATCGCGAATCTGGCGCTGCATGAAAAATTGGGCGAGGTTTTCCAAAACTTGTAAAAATTTTTAATCAAGTGAAATTTTCCACTTCCTGCGCTCGTCTTTATGAGTAGAGATGCGGGAAGGGCTTTTTGTATTCCCCGAAAAAAGGAGGATAAGACATGAAAGGGAAAATCGGATTGTTGGTTTTGGCAGTGAGCCTGATGATCAGCCAGACGGCGCAGGCCGGACAGTGGACGGGTGCAATCCCGACGCAGACGCGCGCGGATTGGGCGGCGGGTATGATACGCCGACGGTCGGCCCGGCCGCAACGCGCGGCATGGCGGAACTGCTGGATCAGCCGAATGGAAACGTGATCATGACCTATTATCCCAACGTGCGCGTTCAGGTTTTGGATGTGGAGGGGAAATGGGTTCGCGTGCGGGTGGGAGATGAAGACAACGGCAGTCTGACGGGTTATATGAATGTCTATGTTCTGGCGTATACCGAGGATGGCATCCGCACACTGTTGGGCCGAATCACTTCGTATTGGCATGCGTCAACGGGCGAGGTCAGGGGATGAAGGCATGCGACGCACAATCCGAAGAAATCGCGCGGACGAACTTGGGCTGGACGCAGATTTTGGGCTGCAACAACGGCTGGATTCATGTACGGACGTTGGATGTGCCGGAAAAAACCGGATTTGTAAAGGCACCCTTGAAGATTACAAATTCGTTCAGGACGACGCCATCGGTTACTGTATCACAGAGCCGAAGGACGACGAGCTTTCCTATGAAAAAAAGCTGTGGAAGAAGCAAAGCGGATTTTGCTTGAACAGCAAACGCCGTATAACGGCAGCGAAGAACCCGTGACGCGGGAATTGCTGGATGCGTGCAGCACATGGGTGCAGTGCAATTATATCCCGCAGAATGAAGCGCCGCTTACGTATATGGTTTCTTTTTATTCAACGGATGAGATGCGCAGGGACGGTATGCCGGATATTTATACAGTGATCGATTTGAAGGTCGATGGGAATCAGGTTGTCGGATTTGGGTTTGGAAACGGTTGAAGATTGGTTTTATCAAAAACGAAAGAAGCGGCGCTCCTTTGACGGGAACGCCGCTTCTTTCCGTAAATAATACTTTTCTTCTTTGATTGCGTAGCAATCAAAGGTGAAATCCAAGAACCTCAGGTTCTTGGTGGGGTTTGGGGCAACGCCCCAACGTTTCAACCTCGAGGGTGGAAATCATCTTCATCGGCGCGCCGGAGTTGTTGACGACATAGTGAATCTCGCCCGGCTCGATATGGATCATCTGACCCGGACGCAGGTGGTTGACCACGCCGTCCACGACGATATCCACCTCGCCCTCGAGAATGTAGAAATTCTCTTCCATGACGTTGTGATAGTGCGCCTTGAAATCCTGACCGGCCTGAAAACTGTACGAGCGCAAAGTTCATGCGCGGGCCCTTCATCAGGTACTTTTGGGGCCGCTGTCGCCAAAGCGATACTTTTATCCTCTTCGTTTACGATATACATATTGTTTTCTCCCTTTCGTGTGATTGATGATATGGGTCAGACGCCCGGCGCCGCCCACATGTAGCGGGTGATGCGGTCGTCCGCGATTTGCAGCTCGCGCGCGTACATCTTCCGCCAGTCCTCGTAGAGCTTCATGTAGGTCGCGTGGTTCTCCATGTTCGGCTCAAAGCGGCGCTCGATGTGCACGAGCTTCTTCGCCGTCGCGGAAATATCCGGGAACAGGCCGACGCCGTGACCCGCCATGATGGCCGCGCCCAGCGCCGTCGCCTCCTTGACGTTCGGCACATTCACCGGAATGCCCAGCACGTCGCAGAGAATTTGGCACCAGAGCTCGCTCTTGGACGCGCCGCTGGCGAATACGACCTCCTTGGGAATGTTGCCGGTGGATTCGCGGACGAGCTGCATGTGGCCGTAGGTGACCATCGCGGTGTTTTCCATGATGGCGCGATAGAAGGTATAGCGGTTGAACTTGTCCGGGTCGAAATCGAAGTTGATGAACATCGGGCTGGCATGCCGCCAGGAGATGTAGTTCATCACATCCGAGAAGGCGCACATCATGCCGTAGCAGCCGGCGGGGATATCCTTGGCCTTTTCGTTCATCAGGTCATACGGATCGCGGCCGGTGGTCTTGGAAAGCTCCTTCTCATACTGGCAGAACGCATCGCGATACCAGCGCATGACCATGCCCGGCTTGAAAGCCAGCGCCTCATACTGCCAGATCCCGGGGACGCTGTGGCAGTTGACGCGGACGCGGCAATGCTCGTCGGTCTTGGCCTCGTCGGTGTTGTATTCATACTGCCAGAAGCTGCCGCCGAAGATGGCCGCCTGATTCGCGTCCACCACGCCGACGCCCACGCAGCCGAGCTGCGCGTCGCCGCCGCCCGCGACGACCGGCGTGCCCTCGGCGAGGCCGGTTTCCGCGGCGCCCTTCGCGCCGACCTGGCGCGACGACCGTGCCGCACTCGGAAATCTTCGGGAAGATGCCCGTCTTGAGGCCGATGGAAGCGGCGATCTGATCGTCCCAGTCGCGCGCCTTCAGGTCAAAAAATGCCGGTGGTGCAGGCGTTGGAAGGCTCGGAGGAGAACACGCCCGTCATTTGTAGATGAGCCAGTCGTTGAACATGGTGCACATTTCGGGTCTTTTCATAGACCTCGGGCATCTTGTTCTTGACCCAGAAGAGGCGGGGAGCGCGCCCAGCGCGTAGGTCTGGCCGGACTCGCGGTAGATCTGCTTTTCAAGCTCCGGGTTCATGTGCACGAGCTGCGCCACTTCGTCGTCGCTGCGCGCATCGACGTTGGCGCAGGCCCAGATTTCCTGACCATCCTTGTCGTAGAGGACGATGCCCTCGCGCATGCAGGTGGTGGAAACGGCGGCGATGTCGTGCGGATCGACGCCGGTCTGCTCGATCACGCCGCGGATGCAGCCGCGGGCGAGATCCCAGTTGTGTACCCAGTCAAAATCCATGCTGCCGGGGTAGCGGGGGTCTTCGCGGTGCGTCCATTCCTGCTGGACGCAGCCAAGCTGCTCGCCCTCGAGGCTGAACAGCACGGCGCGGACGCTGCCGGTGCCCCGCATCGACGGCCATAAGCGTTTTTGCCATTGAAATCATCCTTTCAAATGCGTTGGTTTGTCGTTATATCAGGGGCGGTCACGCCTCGCCCTTGAGAAGCTTTGAGACTGCGGTCGGCTCATCGGTGATGAGCACGTCGAGGTAGCCGCCGCGCAGCACGGCGCGGATGGCCTCCACCTTTTGCGCGCCCGCGGCAAGCCCGACGACGTTATCCATCGCGCGGAGCTTTTCAAGCGGCGTGGAGATCAGGCGATCCTCGATGTCGCTGGGGATCAATTCGCCGTTTTCATCGACGAAGTGGCAGAGCACGTCGCCGACCGCGCCGGACATCTTGAGCCGGAAAAGCTCGTTTCGGGTGATGATGCCGGAACGGACGATGGTTGCCGTTTCATGCATCGCGCCGATGCCCACCAGCGTGAAGGAGGAGAGCGCCGCCATGCGGATGATTTCGCTGACGGAGGCCTCCGCGCGCATCGCCGCCGCCATCTCGTGCGAGGAGGCGAGCAGCGGCGCGGGCATGAGATAGAGCCGCGCGTTGAAGATGTTGCTCCGGCCGTTGGGCAGATAATAGGAAACGCCGCCCGTCAGCGAGATGCAGGTGACGGGGTTTTGCACCATCGTCGCCAGATGGTTCAGCGTTCGGCTGAGCGTGTCGCCGTAGCCGACGTTGATGCAGGCGTTTTCGCTGAGGCGGTCGGCGACGTACATCGCGCCCGCGCGGGCGATGGATTCGTTGAGCTGCCCCTCCTGCTCGGCCTCCGGAATGATGAAGACGTCGTTCAGATGATATTTCTGCATCAGCTCGCGGCTCTGCTGCATCATCCCCACGCTGTCTGACCGGAGGCGGAACTGGATGACGCCGTTTTGCCGGGCGGTCTCCAGCAGCTTGATGACGCGCATGCGGCTGATGGAAAGCCGGTCGGCGATGGCCTGTTGGGTCATATTTTCAAAGTAATAATACCATGCGGCCTTGACCATCAGCGCATCCTCGTAATGAACGGCGTTATTCATGGCTGCTCCGTTTCCCACCGAAAAACGATGAAACAAATTTCAAAATGCAAAACAAAAGTTTACATAAAAAGTATAGCACCGAATAAAGCGGATGTCAATTCTTTTGCAAAATAAACGACGGTTTTGAAAAAGAAGCGCGCCGTTTTCAAAAACCGAGAAAAATATATTGACAAAGTGCACAGATGCGTCTACAATGGAGGCAACAAAAGATTGTGCAACGAGCAAACCTTTGTAATCGCAAAACGCAGGAGTATATGATATGGCCACAAAGAATACGACGGCCCCGCGCCTTGAGGTCAGGGGGATTCGCAAAACGTTTGGGCAGAACGCCGTGCTCAAGGGGATCAACCTGAGCGTGGATGCAGGCGAGGTTGTCGCGCTGATCGGCGGCAACGGCGCCGGCAAATCGACGCTGATGAAGATCATCATGGGCATTTACACATGCGACGAGGGCGACATCCTGATCGACGGTCAGGCGGTCAAGCTGGGCAAGCCGGCCGCTTCTCTGGCGCAAGGCATCTATCTGGTGCCGCAGGAGCCGATGCTTTTCCCGAACATGACGGTTCTGGAAAATATTCTGATGGGCTTCAACGAGAACGAGAGCGAGCTGAAAAAGCGCCTGAACGAATGCATGAAGGGAGCTTAACTTCGATTTGAACCTTCAGCGCAAGGCGAACACGCTTCTCCATCGCCGAGCAGCAGCTTGTCGAGCTTCTGCGCGGCATGATGCGCAACGCGCGCATCCTGATTCTGGACGAGCCGACCAGCTCGCTGACCTTCAACGAGGTGCAATCCCTGTTCAAGACGGTGGAGGATCTCAAAAAGAAGGGCATTGCGATCATCTATATCACGCACCGCCTCACCGAGGTCTTTGAAATCGCGACCCACGTCGCCATCATGCGCGACGGCGTGATTACGCTGGAAGGCCCGGTCGGGAACTTCACCAAGGAGATGCTGATTCAGGGTCTGCTGCCCAACGACGCGCAGGGCGCTCAGCAGGCGGAAAAGGCGTATGTGCCGGTGGATTACGCGCACCTCAAGCCGGTCATGCAGGTGAAGAATTTCAGCGGCTACGGCTTCAGCAACATCACCTTCGACCTGTATCCGGGCGAAATCCTCGGCATTGCGGGCGTCGTCGGCGCGGGCCGCACGGAGCTCATCAGCACCCTCTTCGGCCGCGACAAGACGCTCGGCGGCAAGGTCATTCTGGACGGCCGCGACATCACGGGACTGCCCACCAAGAAGGTTTTGGAGGCCGGCATCAACTTCGTGCCGGAAGACCGCCACTACCACGGCATTTTCAAAATCCGCTCGATTTCTTCCAACACGACCTCCGCGCTGCTCAACGGCAAGGACGTCGGCGCGGTGAACATGAACCGCCGCCGCCAGAGCGAAATCGCGCAGAAATACGTCAAGGATTTCAGAACGAAGATCGTTTCGCTTGAGGATCAGATCGGCAGCCTCTCCGGCGGCAACCAGCAGAAGGTGGTCATCGCCCGCGCGCTGTCTACGAATCCGAAGGTCGTCATTCTCGATGAGCCGACCCGCGGCATTGACGCGGCGGCTCGCGGCGACGTTTACAACATCATTCGCCAGCTCAAGGACGCGGGCGTGGCCGTGCTGATGGTCTCCTCCGACATGGAAGAGGTCGTCGAGCTGGCCGACCGCGCGGTTACGGTGTTCCAGGGCCGGATCAACGGCGAGTTCAGCCACGATGAAATCACGCAGGATGCTCTCACCAGCGCCTCCTTCGGCATTGCGCATGAGAGGAAGGTGTGAGGAAAATGAAGAACCTGTTCAAAGCCCGGTGGATGACCAGCCTGATCTTCCTGATCGCGCTGTTTGTCATCACCGGCATCGCGGCCCCCGGATTTCTGACCTACGACAACATCGTCACCTGCTTTAACACGGCGACGATGTACACGCTGCTGGCCGTCGGCATTGCGTTCGTCATTATGACGGGCGAGATCGACGTTTCCATCGGCGCGACCCTCGGCCTGACCGCCGGTATGACGGGTCTCATCGCTCAGCAGGATGGAAGCATCCTGAAGATGCTGCTGCTGTGTCTGGCGACGGGCGCGGCCATCGGTCTGGTCAACGGCGTCGGCGTTTCGTATTTCGGCGTGCCGTCGCTGATTTTCACCCTCGGCACAAACAGCGTGGTTCGCGGCCTGATCTACATCATGTCCGGCGGACGCACGATTGAAAACTTCGGCGGCGCGATTTCCAGCTACGGCAACAAGACCGTGTTCGCGGGCGTGACGCTCTACTATGCGATTGCGGTGGTGCTGGTTGCGATTTCGCATCTGGCGCTGACGAAGACCCGAAAGGGCAAGTATTTCATCGCGGTCGGCGACAACGCGGGCGGCGCGAACCTGGTCGGCATCTCCGTGCTGGGCACGAAGATTCTGGCGTATGTGCTCTGCGGCCTGTTCGCGGGTCTGGGCGGCTTTGTGTTCGCCTCCAAGTACGGTCAGGTGATGACCGTGGCCGGAAACGGCTACGAGATGACCGCCATCGCGGCCTGCGTGCTCGGCGGCATTTCGCTCTCCGGCGGCTTGGGCAACGTGATCGGCGCGGCCATCGGCGCGGTCATCATGTCCTCCATCGGCCGACTGCTGGTCTTCATCGGCCTGCCGTCCACCTACAACAACACCATCACCGGCACGATGCTGATCGTCATCGTCGTCATCGACGCGCTGGCGCAGCGCCGCTCCATTGAAATGACTCGCAGAAAGCGCCTTCTGTCCAGAACGGCGGATCAAGAAGGAGGCGCGAAGGCATGAAGGACATGCTGAAAAAGGTTTTTAAGCACTGGGAAATGTTTCTGGTGATCTTCCTGATTCTGGAATTTGTGGTGTTCGGCGCGGCCAATCCGAAGTTCCTGCGCCCGCAGTCCATTATGAACAGCATCGTCAACTACATCAGCGTCTGCATCATTTCGCTGTTTGTCACGATGGTTATGATTACCGGCGGCATTGACATTCAGGCGCCCGCCATCATCGGCCTGAGCAGCATCATCATCGGCGTGCTCTGGAGCGACGCGGGGCTGAACATCTGGGCGGCTTGTGGCGATCGCCGTGGTGGTCGCCGCGCTGTGCGGCGCGCTCTCCGGCTTCTTCGTCGCCTACTGCGGCGTTCAGCCGATGGTCGTCACCCTGGGCGGCAGCTTCCTGTATTCCGGCATTGCGCTGATGGTCTCCGGCATGTCCGCGACCCCGGCGTATCAGGGCATCGGCGGCTTCCCGGCGAAGAACGAGGCGGGCAAATTCGTCAGCTTCCGTTTCTCGGCAAGGGCAACATCTTCGGTATTCCGACGCAGATCGTCATTTATGTCGTGCTCATCCTGCTGTGCATGTGGATTCTCCACCGCACCAAGTACGGCGAGCGCCTGTTCCTGATCGGCGTAAACCCGCAGGCTGCAGAATACTCCGGCATCAACACCCGCGCGTCCATTATGAGCACCTACGTCCTCTCGGCGGTGAGCGCTGCGATTGCGGGCACGCTGCTGACTGCGAACGTCAACTCCGCGAAATATGATCTTGGCTCCGGCTATACGCTGGCCATCATCACCGCCGTCGTGCTCGGCGGCACGCTGAACACGGGCGGCAAGGGCAGCATCATCGGCACGGTGCTCGCGTCGCTGATTATCTGCATCCTGCGCTACGGCCTGCCGCTCTGCTTCGGCGTGAGCACGCAGAACCTCGATCTGCCGATCGGCCTGATTCTGGTTGTGGTCGTTCTGCGGCGCGAAATCGCCGGTCAGCACATGCTTTCACCTGTTCAAAAGGAAGAAAGGCTGAATGTCACGCATTTCAGGGGGGCGCCGTCGAGCACCTCTTGAGATAAATAAAACGTAGGAGGAACCTAAACATGAAAAAAGATCCTGTCTATGCTTCTCGTGCTGTGCATGGCTCTGACGCTGTGCTCCGCCGCTTTTGCGAAGGCAAGAGCCCGGTGGACGGCATGACCGTCGCCTTCATCCCGAAGGTTTCCGGCAACTCGTTCTTCGAGGCCGCGAATGACGGCGCGCAGAAGTACGCGAAAGAGTGGGGCCTGACCGTTGATTACATCGGCGCCCCGACCGCTGACGTCACCACCCAGCTGGAGCTGATCCAGCAGGCGATCGACAAGGGTGTGGACGCGATCTGCATCTCTTCCGTCGATGCGACCGGCCTTGACGAGAAGCTCCAGGAAGCGCAGGACGCCGGCATCTATGTCAGCACCTGGGACTCCGACGTCTCTCCGAACGCTCGTGCGCTGATGGTCTCTCAGGGCACCGCCGACGTCCTCGGCCCGATGCTGGTGGAAATGGCGGTTGACTCCCTGAAGGAGCGCGGCGTGGACGTGAACGGCGAAGTCAAGTACGTCTGGCACTTCTCCAACCCGTCCGTGTCTGACCAGAACTCCTGGTACGTCGCCGGCGACGCTTACATCAAGGAAAAAGTATCCGACTTGGGTTGCGGTGCATGATCCGTACTACTCCAACCAGGATCCGGCTCAGTCCGTCAGCGTTGGCGAGTCCATCCTCGACGCGTATGCTGACGTCGATGTGATCATCTGCAACGACTCCACCGCTCTGCCGGGCCAGTGCAAGGCCGCGGAGAACAAGGGTCTGACCGCGAAGGACATCACCATCACCGGCTTCTGCACCCCGTCCGGCATGACCTCTTACCTGGAGAACGGCATCTGCACCCGCTGGGGTCTGTGGGATTGCGGCATCCAGGGCGCGATGGGCTGCTACCTCGCCGCTTACATCTCCGCGGGCAACACCGTGAAGGTCGGCGATAAGATCGACATCCCGTCCATCGGCACCGTCGAAGTGCTGGCCAACGACGCGCTCGTCGCCGGTCAGGAGACTGCTGCGGAGAACAACGGCGTCGTGCTGCTGCCGGAGCGCGTTGTCTTCACGGCGGAGAACGTGGCGGATTACAACTTCTAATCCCAAACATGGCATCTCCCAAGGAGGAACCCTTCGGGGCTCCTCCCTTTGTGGTGGAAGCCGCGGCATGACGCGGCGTTCGCCTGTTAGAAGCTCACAAATGGACCGTTTTCAGAAAGGAAGATTGATTCCAATGGCAGATAAGGACGGACTGAAGGTCGCGAAGGATTATCATACGGATGTTCCGTTTGGCAATCAGGGCAGCTTCCACGTGAAGGGCGCGAATAACACGGATTGGGGCATGAAGCGTCACCTTTCCAATATCTTTGACCCGGTCAGCGGCAACACTGTGATGTTCGCGTTTGACCATGGCTACTTCATGGGCTCGACCGCCGGTCTGGAGCGTCTGGATCTGGTGATCCCGAAGCTTCAGGAGCAGGTGGATGTGTTCATGGGCACCCGCGGCGCGATTCGCACCTGCGTGTCCCCGACCTTCAAGAAGGGCATTGCGCTGCGCGTGACCAGCGGCTCTTCCATGATTAACGACGACCTGAGCCACGAGTGCCTGGCCGTGGACGTGGAAGACGCGATCCGCATGAACGCGGACTGCATGGCGGTTCAGACCTTCATCGGCGCGGACGGCCAGCTCTCCTCCATCGACAACCTGAGCCGCTGCATCAACGCGGGCATGCGCTACAGCATCCCGACGCTGGGCGTTGTGGCCGTCGGCAAGGACATGGAGCGCACCGACCGCTTCTTCAAGCTCGCGACCCGCATTGTGGCCGAGATGGGCGTGCAGCTGGTCAAGACCTACTACTGCGACAACTTCGAGGAAATCGTCGCGGCCTGCCCGGTGCCCATCGTGGTGGCCGGCGGCAAGAAGCTGCCCGAGGATGAGGCGCTGACGCTGGCGTATCGCTCCATTCAGGGCGGCGCGCGCGGTCTGGACATGGGCCGCAACATCTTCCAGAGCAATCATCCGGTCGAGATGGCGAAGGCGATCCGCATGATCGTTCACCAGAAGGTGACTGATAAGGGAAGCGTTCGAGTTCTACACCGACGCGATCCACACCAAGTAATTCACACCAAAGGAGAGGCTGTCAAGCTAAGAACTGATATTTCAAGAATAAAAACTAGGTGTTTTGCCCGAAGGTTTCCAAAGAGGTTTTCGGTTGTTGCTGCCGGTGGCAGAAACAAACAATCGAAAAACGGAAGCCCTTTGGGGCGATGGGGCAAAGCCCCATATCCAAACGATGCTTAGATATTTGTTTCTTGAAGTGTTCGGTTTAAGCCTGACAGCCCCTTCTTCCTTTCAGGGAGGAAGGGGCGGAGCCTAAAAGGAGTTGCACACATGATTACGCAAATTCTCACCAGGTTCTGCCCGTGCTGGTGATGATCGCGCTCGGTCGCGTCTGCGCGACAAAGGCATTTTAAGCGACGAACAACATGCGGGGCTGAAAAACATCATCGGCGATATTCTGCTGCCGGTCGCTGTTTCAGGCGTTTTTCACCGCCGAATACGGCAGGCGGATGCTGCTGGTGTTCGTGCTGGTGTTCGCCGGATACGGCGCGGCGCTGGCGGCAGGCTACGGCCTGCGCCGGTTCGTGAAGCCGTATGACCGCTTCATGCCGCTGCTGATGACCAGCGCGGAGGGCG
>VOFB01002740.1_pt1 | contig 33619 bp, 41 predicted proteins | sample 5384141 | NCBI WGS metagenome assembly VOFB01 (sample SAMN12384721, study PRJNA508395) | human gut metagenome | isolation source: healthy gut A | host: Homo sapiens | reverse complement strand
CACGCTTAATGCCATTGCGCGAGCATATGGTTTGGGGGATCAGGAAAGCGAGCCACAACCGCCAGCACCCCAACCTACCCCTCAGCCAAACCCACAAATAGGCACTCATGATGCTGGAGAATTCTGCAAGAAAGCAGATGTCGGCAAAGTTGAATATGCGAAAAACGGCAGACTGATCGTTTGCGAATATCGAAATAACAATAAAACACCACATTGGCATTATGTATAGCGCAATGAGGCATTAGATGGGTTGGGTGCCGCAAGGCTGGACTTTGTGGCACCCAATCCATCTAAACTAATCAAAGATATTGATCAAGCTCATCATCCCGAACAAGCTGATCAAAATCAGCTGTCAAGGCATGGCGGCTCTTCATCTCTTCAAGAATTGCCGCAAGCACGATGTTGTTCACGCCACTTTCAGTATTCTGGTGGCACAGGGCTTCCTCTCCTTGCGTGCCCGGAACATAGTTAAGCAATTGATCGCCTGTTGCAGCCACAACAGGCACTCCCGCTTTGACTTGCATCACTTTTTAGCCACAAATCATCCGCAGTGAGACACAGTTTTTTTATATCTTCCGCATTAAAAGTTTCAGACGGCATAAGGTGTGGTGGGTACAAGGTTCCGGCACCATTTGTAGCAAATACTCTCATCGAAGGCTTTCCTACAAGATCTGGATGATAATGGGGAGCTTCGTAAATCCACTGCTCGTACGGAGTGCATGAACCTTGTTCATCGAACATGATGAGATGGGTTCTCACGGCTACGATTGCTTTCGGATGCCGTTCATGCATCTCCATCAGATCACCGATCATTGTATTCCTGTACAATAAATCGTCATCCGTTGTAATTACATAATCATCTTTGAACTCTTGCAAAGCCCAATAATATTTCTTATGCGGTTTGAGATCATTGTTCACCCAACGCACTTCAACATCATGCCAGAGAACGTCTTTCAACGATTCGGGAAGATCATCTTCCCTATTTGGAAAATCGCTTTCACATAGCCAAAGAATAATTTTGTCCGGCAATCTTTTTTGAGCAAGCAACGTACGAATAGCAAAGTGAACAGTGTTAATTCGTGCCGGATACGAAGTCATGGAAACTATGATTCGAGGATGCCGCCGGAATACACGAGCTAGATGCGTTCCAGCACGGCGAAGCTTGTTCTTCTTCTCACCAACCCATGTCAGGTCTACCATTATGATTGCTCCTCAAGTTCTTAACAATGCTCTACAGCAATGATACTTATATACGCTGCTTTTCAGAGTCAACGGATACACTGTTAACAGTTGCGTTAGTAGTTTGCCCAATCGAGGGAGAGTTATGCCGAAGATCTCAATCATCATTCCTGCATACAATGTCGGCAAATACATAGAGGAATGCTTGGAGTCAGCACGAAATCAGACCCTCAAGGATATCGAAATCGTTGTCGTCAATGATGGAAGCACCGATAATACCGGCGACGTCATTGCCCAGAAGCTTCAAAAGATAACCGTATTCATGTGGTGACTAACCACCCCAATATGGGCACACACCGCACCCGTATGGCGGGAGCCGAAGCTGCTACCGGAGAGTATTCTTTCTTCCTCGATGGTGATGATGCGCTTAAGCCAGACATGTGCGAGCAACTTGTTCAGGAGTTATCACTGCATCCTGCAGATGTTCTTCATTTCGGCATCACAGTAGTCGGGGCAAACGAACTTCTGGATTCCGAGCGCGAAGCCTTCGAAGCCAATAACAACGCGTCTACGCAGGATGCTGTAGGCGATGACATAATTCGCGATATCTTCGACGAATCTCGAGGATATAAAGTGGACTGGCGAGTAACCCAGCGTCTGTACAAAACGTCTGTCCTTAAGCAGGCTTTCGCAGCAATGACCAAGGAGCGTCTCGGCCGTTCACAAGACGGATATGAATGCTTCGTTGTTTCTGCCTTTGCAAAGACATATCACTCATGCAAGCATTGCCGTGGATATATTTACTACTACGGTCGCGGTATCAGCGGAACCAGCACCATTAGCGCTGAGAAATACGCGCAGTATTGTCATCATTTCAAGGCCGATTTTGACGCAGCATACGATTTCGCCGACACTCAGCACTCAGAAATGCTTCGCGCTTGCGCTCAGGGATTCCAACGGAAAGCAACGGAAATCCTCTCTAACGACTGGAAAATCCGAGTTCCGGAAAACGAGAAGCTTTCAGCGGCACAAAGCATGTCTGACGTATTTGGACCGGCAATTGCAGGTCGAGAAATATATCGTTTTGTGCGGATGACGCGTATGAAAAACTGTCTGGGAAAACAGCACTTCTGCCTAATGACAGACTGAATAACTGGTTTGGCATTGCCAATTCGTTTGAGGTTCTCCCATCCCATGAAGATACTGATAGCCTTCGTTTCCATGAAATGAAACGTATCGCAACATCCCACATGCTTGATTTAGTAACCCAAAGTGAGCAAGCCGAACAAATCGAACGATACAACAACCAGCGCGTTCGCCTGTTCGTCACCACGCATAAGAATGTGAATCGATTTGAGAGCGATATCATGCAGCCTGTGCAGGTTGGCCTGCACGAAGGCAGCTATCGTTTCCCCTGGGCGTTCCACGATGACGAAGGAGAGAACATCTCCGACCGCAATCCACGCTATTGCGAACTGACCACGCAATATTGGGCTTGGAAGAACGTTGATGCCGACTACTACGGATTCTGCCATTATCGCCGCTATTTCGATTTTTCCGAAACCGTGCATGAAGAAAACGCGTTCGGCGAAATCATGGATGATTATATCGACGCCAAGGCTGAGAAGGAGTACGGTCTGGACGATGAGAACATCGCCCGCGTGGTTAAACAGTATGACGTCATCACCACACCGTTCGGCAATCTGGATGAAATCATCAACAAGTATGGAAGCCCACGCGCTCTGTGGGAGGCCGCTCCCCTGCTGCACGATGACGATTTGAAGCGCTGTTATCAGATTCTGTGCGCCATGTATCCTGATTATAAGGAGGATGCGCAGGATTTCTTCAATGGCAACAAGGCGTGCTTCTGCAATATGTTCATCATGAAGAAGGAAATCTTCTTCGACTATTGCTCTTGGATGTTCCCGATTCTTGAGGAATTCGACAGGAACACCGATTACAGCACGTATAGCAAGGAGGCGCTGCGCACTCCGGGGCACCTTTCCGAACGTCTGTTGAACATCTATTTGATGCACCATAAGCGCATCGGCTCCAATTGGAAGTTCAAGGAACTACAGTGCGTTCACTTCACCAATCCAGAACCTGCTGAAGAGCTGAAGCCGCTTGATGTGTTCGACAAGCCGATCGTTCCAGTCGTGTTTGCCGCGGATGATAATTATGTTCCACAGCTCACCACTACGGTTTATTCGGCTATGAAGAATGCTGACCAGTCATATTTCTATGATGTTGTAGTGTTGCAGCGAAATATCGCTTGGGACAAGCAGGAACGTCTGCGAGACTTCTTCAAGCAGTTCCCGAATATGTCATTGCGATTCACCAATGTGGAACGTGAGTTGTCTGGATATGATCTTTCCACAAATAATGCCCATATCAGCATCGAAACCTACTATCGATTCCTGATTCAGAAGCTATTTCCGTTTTACGACAAGGTACTGTATCTGGATTCGGATATCGTCATCAATGGTGATATCGCAAAGCTGTACAACACCGATTTGCAAGGAAAGCTGCTTGGAGCGATTCGAGATATCGACTTCCTCGCTAACCTCAATGTGAAGCATGGCAAGCGCATGGGATACGCCAAGAACGTACTGAAGATGAAGAATCCTTACGATTACTTCCAGGCTGGCGTGCTGGTGCTCAATACCAAGGCGATGCGTGAGCGCTACACCATCAAGCAATGGCTTACATATGCGTCCAATCCTGCGTTCATCTATAACGATCAGGACGTGCTTAATGCACATTGCGAGGGCGAAGTGTTGTATCTGCCGTGGGAGTGGAATGTGGTCCACGATTGTGGTGGACGCGTCGGAAACTTGTTCACGCAGGCTCCAAACGACATTTATGCCGATCAGGCGCCGCGATGCGTTGAAGGCCATCGCGCGCGTAAGCAACAATGATAAGGTAACGAGATGATTCGCCCTTACCTTATCCCGATTGTCCTTGTAGAGACTCCGTCTATTTATTTTTTCTTTTTGGGCTTTTCTTTAGCGAAAAGCAAAAGCCCCCATCACGATAGGCGCAAGCAACAATGTATGGAACATATATCTCGTAGCATCTCCGCCATGTTCACCTCCCGTTGCTACACGGACACAGGATAGACGAAGAGCGAAGCTGCCGATACGAAGTAAGGCAGCAATTGGAACATCGTTTTAGCTGTTACATATTCTTTACGCTTACGCCATAGCAGGTAAGCGATAAACGTAGGAAATACCGATGCCCAAAAAGCCACATAGGTAAGAACATTCACCACAGGAATCGATTTCAGCATAGAAGTAATGCTGTCGACTATTTCCTGTGCCCAATTCTTGTCTTTATTGGGAATTAGATTGCCGAGAGTGTCTTCATTCGCGACAGTGTATACGCGCTGGCATCCATTTGCAACTGCACTGGATATTGTACCGATTTCTTTACATCCTTATAGGAAACAGAAGATTTATCATTTCCGGAAAAGGAGATCCACCCAGATTCAAGACAGACAAAACCATTGAGATATGTCATTGGATGCCTCAAACCAATCTTTAACCATACCTTGAGGAAATCCGGCGTAGAAGCCCCTTTGCGTAACTTGTATCCCGTAACAGGGGTCGGCAATATACGGATTGTATTGCGTGCTAATCTGATCCCAAGAATATACCAGATACGATTCAATGACTTCCTTTTTCCGAATCAGTAACATCTTGAGGATACGCGTGAGCCGAACGTCCTAAAGAGTTCAATCGGCATCGCGAATGCAGCCTGTCCACCTCCAGGAACAATATTCGCCTTCGGATAGTAGTAATTAGGCAGAACGATACTGACGATTGCAAAAGAAATGCAGCAATCCCGCAACCGCTGCCTTGAATCGTATCCTGAATTTTCCCAAAGACGAGGATAATCAAACAGAATAGAATGATATACATTCCCATTTTTCTTGCTCAGGGAAGAGCACAGTCCGAGAATCAAGAAACCAAGGAAGAAAAGAAGGATGTTGATTTTTCAAGTCTCGTGTCAACCAAGCGCATGAACATCAGAAGCCATGCGATAAAGAACGCGGCATGCGTGATGTCTTTCGACAGACTCATAAACACTATAGGGAAAATCGGGAAGAAGCAGAAGAACATGGCGCATATCTTCAACGGAACTCGTCCGACGCCACGTTCCTTCAAATAACTCAACCAACACGCAAGTACGACGGCAACAAAAACACATTGTGCAATGGCATATAGGAAAATCCCCACATTGTAGCTACCGGTAATTGCATGACCGAGCCAAATGAATCCTCCGTATAGATAGGTATCGAAGAAAGGATGGTGATCCCAGATCTTGCCCGGCTCCTGTCCGAAAGCAGAGATTCCGAAGAACTGCGCGACTTGATCTCCGGTATCCCAATACAGAACACCTGGATAGAGCGAAACAATATACGGCAGCCAAGCAGCCAAGATTCTCAAAGAATCTTTGAACTTGGACTTCTTTGATTGGCCATACTCAAATCGAAGCAACAAAACTTATTCGAAAATGCATTCGTCTTCGAATCCTGCTTCGTTAAACCGTCAGATGCTCCCATCTGAACGATTTTGAAACCAATCTGAAAAACCGCGAGGAAGAGAACTGCAAAGAGCAGCCACTGCGCATAAAAATACGGACGATTAAATGGAACTATCGCATCAGTCGAAGCATTCGTTCCACAAGCGAAGACGAAACCCAGTACCACTGGGAATCCCCATCCAGCAAATCGTTTCTTCTCATCTCCGTGCAATACTATTTCAGGCAACACAATCAGGCCTCCGCTTAGTAAATATTTTCTTAATCTGCATCAGAATATGTCTACATATGACAACGACAATCAACGTAACCAAATATACAACCATGGCTCGTACTCCCATATGTTCTCCCCAGAATTGAGATACATTGCCCCAATTGCGCTTTCCCATCCAGTTAATCACTAGAATATGGAAAAGATATACGCCAAGGGATGCGCCGGAAACCTCGCGGATACAATGCAAACCGTAGGAGACATCTCCCGCAAAAAAGCTGTTCCACTTGCATGGCACATAGGAACAATGCAACCGCCTCAATAACACACAATGGAGAGGAAGCACTAATCACGTAGCTATGGTATTCAATATCGCGTACTGCGAAGTATCCGTTAGTGTACAAACCACCGAAAAACATCGCCCCAGCCGAAATTACACAAATGATTCCTGCAAGCCAAAGGGAGGAAGTTTCCACAGGTAATTGGCGATATAGAATCCCAATAAAAATAAAGCAATGCGCTTGAAGAGAACAACGGCCAATTGAAAGGGTTCCGAAATATTTTTTAGGTACGCCAAATCGTTCAATTAACGGAATTAAAATGCTAATAGCAAACTGCAACACAATCAAGTATTGCAGAATTTTTTTATTATCTCGTTATCTGAGTCAACAACGGCGTTAGCATATATAGATAAATTATTGTGTACAAGAACCAATAAATGTCGTTTATTGAATTCGTTAAAAAACGCGATACAAAATCCCTAACACCAATTCCGCTCGCATACTGTTCGGCGCCATAAAAAGAGAACGGGAATATGCAGAATAAGATATAGCAGAAGACACTTGCCAGAATGAGCGCACGACCTACACGCCACAGTCTCTTTTTAAAAAGTTTTCGTATCGTATTTATCAGCATAACCAATAAGGTTCATACCACTAATCATGAAAAAAATCGGAACAGCGAAGATGGCAATCGCCTGAAATAAAACCGCCTGCGTCCAGTAAGTGTCGGAGGGATTGAAAACATTCAAAGAAACATGCAGCATGATCACAGCGAAGCATGACATAATATTCAGTACGTCAACATAGACTAAATGCTTTCTTTTCACCTTATTTTCCGCCATGTAAAGCCTCTATTCGACAACAGGAATGGGATTCAAATCTTCTCGCGAACCTTAATCATAATGATATGGCCTGATTTTTTATTCCGCTCTTATAGTGGGGCGGCTTGCGCCGCTTGGTTTGCATAATACTCGGTTCCGGTCCGTTCGGGGTCCTGTGCCCAAGGACCGGTGCAGACGCTTCGAGTCCCCGCCACGAGACCCATCGGAACGTCGCCAGTTCCAGCTCGGCCAGATCGCGGAAGGGCTGGCGCCGCCAGACGAGCTCGGTCCTGTACGCGCCGTCGGCGCTCTCGGCCATGGCGTTGTCGTACGAGTCGCCGACCGTGCCGGTCGACGGCAGCATCCCGTACTTCATCACCCTGGTGGTGCAGACGGTGCTGATGTACCGCACGCCATGATCGGCATGGTGCACGAGACCGTCCGTGCTGCCATGCGAGGCGGCCCATGATATCGCCTGTTCCAGCGCCTGCAACGGCAGCTCCCTGGTGTCCATGGTGGTGGCGCACGCCCAGCCGCGGCCGATCCCGGCCGGATCCCGACCCTGCGCCGACGACCGGGCGCGCGTCTTGCGGCACCCGTACACGGCCATGAAGAAACCGGCATGGACCCCGAGGATGCCGCGGGCCGGCGCCTCGCGCCTGGTGGCCATGCGGCTGACGGGCCCGGATCTGGACACGCGGCAGCCGCGCGGCGTGACGAATCCACAGCCCGGCGAAGCGGCCGGCGCCCCGCAGACCGGCCCGACCCTAGAACGGTCCCTGAACCCGTCGACGCAAGCGACCACCAACGCCGTGCCGGGCCGAGCCTGGCCGCGAAAAAAGCCGTCACCGTCGTCAATATCCCGTTCGCGCGCTCAATCGCGCGGCCTCGGCCCGCGACCCTTCAACTCTGCCATCGCGCCCCGGCCGACTGCCTGGTCTCCGCCGCGACCGCGCGTCCACCTTGTCGCGCCAACGGCGCAGCGTCTCCGGCGCGACCCCGATCCCTGGCGGCCTGTTCGACCGCCCTAGCCTCCGACGAACACGAGCCGCGCGCCTCGGCCAACAGCCCGACGGCCTTCGCCCTGAACTCCGGCGCGTATCCCGCGCCCTTCGACATGGTCCCATCATCTCCCATCGAGCCAGGGGAAACGTGGAACAAAAACAGCTCATATCATGATCAATGAAAAGACCAATACAGAATATATAGTAAGTAACATGTCTAATCTGAACGCTTCTGTCGCCGTCCTCTTTACCTTTGTTACAACGAGGAAGTCACCATAGGCAAGGTAGTGCGTGATTTCAAGACAGCATTGCCAGCGCCGACATTTACGTGTATGACAACAACTCTACTGACCGCACCGCCGAGATAGCGGCGGCCGAAGGCGCGATCGTCCGCAAGGAGCCGCGCCAGGGGCAAGGGCAACGTGATTCGCGCCATGTTCGAAGACATCGATGCCGACGTGTATGTCATGGCCGACGGTGACGATACGTATCCCGCCGACGCCGCGCCGGCCATGGTGGACAAAGTCCTCGAAGGCTACGACATGGTGATCGGCGACCGACTGAGCTCCACGTACTTCCAGGAGAACAAGAGGCCCTTCCACAACTTCGGCAACCGTCTGGTTCGTGGTTCCATCAACGGCTTGTTCCACGCCAATGTCACCGACATTATGACCGGTTACCGGGCTTTCTCGTTCACCTTCGTCAAGACCTATCCTGTGTTGTCGCGCGGCTTCGAGGTCGAAAACCGAGATGACCATCCACTCGTTGAACAACAACCTCCGCCTTTACGAGATGCCGATTCAGTATCGGGATCGCCCCCGAGGGGTCGGTCAGCAAGCTCGATACTGTGGGCGACGGTATCAAGGTGATGGGCACCATTTTCCGCATGATCCGCGAATACAAGCCGCTCCCATTCTTCGGCGGCATCGGCTGCGTCCTCGGCATCATTGGCGTCGTGCTGTGCGGCACGGTGACGGTGGATTTCTGGAACACCGGCATGGTGGCCCGATTCCCCACGCTGATCGGGCGGTCATGCTTGTCATCGCCGGGCTGCTGCTGTTCGTGACGGGTGTCGTCCTTGACGTCATGGCCAAGAACGACCGCAAGGCGTTCATCGTCGAGTCCAACAGTTTCGCCATGTTGAGACGCAGATAGCCGTTTCCCCATTGGCTCCTTCCTTGTACAGGGAAGGAGCTTTTTTGTTGTCCCGACACCGATGCCGCGCCGATGAGGGATGCTTCTTGGGTGGGGGAGGGGCGACACGTGTGTGTGATCGAATAAAGGTGTTCACTGTCGGCACTTGTTCCTGAACACTCTGAGCGTTCAATTTGGACGGTATCGGCGGTGATGGCGCCGGTGGAATGAAACACCGGCATCGTCCGGTTTCCTTGATGGATTCCCGAGTGCCTGTCAACCAAACTGATGGTTCTCGGGAGGAAAAAATGACGACACCGGTGTGTGTCCGACGGCGTATCAGGCAGCTCGACCGCCAGGGCTTGAGCCACAGGGAGATATCGCGGAAACTCGGCGTTTCGCGGACGACCGTGGTCAAGTACGCCAACCACGGGGATTGCTCTCCCAAGCCCCGGCTCGGGGCATGCGGGCAGGTCGCTGGTCGACGCGGGGTATTCGGCCGTCGTGGACGGGTGGCCGGCCGCGGATCTGCGCATGCCCGTCAAGCAGCGCCACACCGCGACGCGCGTGTACGAGCGGCTCGTGGCGGAGTGCGGGTTCACGGGCTCGTATTCGTCGGTGCGGCGCTGGGTCAAGCGTTGGAGGCGGGAGCATCGCGTGGAGTCGGACGGCTTCGCCGAGTTGGAGTGGGCGCCGGGCAGCGCGCAGGTCGATTTCGGCCAGGCCCTGGCCGTGGTCGCCGGAGTCGAACGCGTGTGCATTTCCTGGTGGTGTCGTTCCCGTATTCGAACGTGCGCTGGGTGGTCGCCCTTCCCGGCGAGACCTCGGGTGCGTGTGCCAGGGTTTGCTGTGGATCTTCGAGCGCATGGGCATGGCGCCTAGGGTGGTGGTGTTCGACAACGCCACCGGGGTCGGCCACCGCAGGCCGGACGGCACGGCCGCCCGGACCCGCTTGTTCTCCCTGTTCCGCGCGCATTACGGGTTCGGGCCGCGGTTCCGCGACCCGTATTCCGGCCACGGGAAGGGCAGTGTGGAGAACGCCGTCGGCTTCGTCAGGCGCAACCTGATGGTGCCGATGCCGTCGGCCGAGAGCTTCCAAACGCTGACGCGCGTGTGGCTTGACGAGTGCGGACGCGTCGCCGGATCGGACCACTGCCGGCATGATGTTCCGGTGATCGAACTGTTCGAGGCGGAGAAGGACCACATGCTTCCATTGCCTGGCGTGCGGTTCGACCCGTGCGACTGGAGGAGCGTGAAAACCGACAAGACCGGCGCCGCCGCGATCGACGCGAACCGGTATCCGGCCGGACCGAAATGGCGTTCCATGCGCCTGCAGGCCGGGGTGCGCGTCTTCGAGATCGAACCGCGGGGCCCCGGCGGCGAAACGATCACCACGCCGGAGAGGATTTGGGGCCATTCGGCGAAAACCCAGGATCCGGCGAGCCTGCTCGCGATCATCGCGCGAAAGCCCCGCATATGGGGCGAAAGCCCGATCAGGAACGATTTCCCCCGAAACCGTGCGAGCCCTGCTCGACCGCATGGACGCACGCACGCACGCGCTCCAATCTGCTCGACGACATCCGAGCCGTTGCCGCCGACTGCGGGTTCGCCGCCACGGTCAAAGCGGTGGAAACCGTCATCAACGCGGGACGGACCGTCGACCGCGCGGCGATCGGCACATGTGCCAAACGCATCCTCGAGGGTGCGGGAACCGAAGGCGGGCAGGATTTGAAGCGTTACGACAAATACATGAAGGAGGCCGAATGAGCCAGCAAAAACCGCGGCAGCGCGGCGGCCGCGTTCTTGACAAGGCCACGCCGGAACAGGTCATGGGCCTCGCCCGCAACCTGCCGTTGACACACAGCGTGCTCGAGAAGGCCCTGGCGGACGCCACGCCCGGCCAGCTCGGCTTCCTGGCCAACCTGTTCGAGAAGGAGAACGCGAGCCGGGCCGAATCCAAACGGCGGCGGCTGCTCAAACAGGCCGGGTTCCCCAGAGCAAGACCCTGGAGGGATACGACCGGGGCATGGCCTCGTTCCCCCGCCGACCGGGGCCGCGAACAGCTGGAAAGCCTGGAATTCGTCGACCGGGCCGAGGACCTCGTGTCCTACGGCGACGTCGGCTGCGGCAAGACCCACCTGGCCATCGCGATCGGCATGCTCGCATGCCAACGCATGATACCCGTGAGGTTCTTCACCGCCTCCAGCCTGGTCATGCGCTTGAGGAAGGCCAAGGACGACAACAGATTGGACGCCGAGCTCAAGTCGATAGGCAGGGCCGGGCTGGTCATCATCGACGAGCTCGGCTACCTGCCGATCGACATCGACGGGGCCAGGCTCCTGTTCCAGGTCGTCGCGGACAGCTACGAGACCCGCAGCGTCATCTTCACCTCGAACCTCGGAGTCCGGCAGATGGGGCGAGGTGTTCGGAGACGGCGACATGGCCGCCGCGGTCATCGACCGCATCGTGCACCACGGCAGTATCCTCCGCTTCCACGGCGAATCCTACCGGAACAGACACTCCCTCATGAAATAAACCAGACAAACAACAAAACAAGGAACCAACCGCCGTCGGTGTTCAAGTTGAACGCCGACGGTGTTCAGATTAGTGCCGAACACGTCCACCTCAATTTGACGAAATACAGCCTTCAGCCGTTTCGGCCTGTAGGGCCGGTAGGACTCGTTCTCGTCGGACGCGAACCACGGGCCGCGTCCCGGCTCGCGGCTGACGGTGGACTTGTCGCGGCCGATCCTCAACGCGATCTGGCACACGCCGAGCCCCTCGCGGTTCCTCAGCTCGTCGATCCGGATGCGTTCCTGTGCCGACAGGTGGGAATAGGCTTTCATATCGAGTGCAACGCTTTCTCTTCGGTTGTGGACTTGAACACTTCCAACCATAGACAGGCGTTGCACTTTTTACCTAGAACCCGGGGACGTTGAGAAGTTGGTTGAATATGCTGTTCATCAGGCGCTTTGCGGTTGTTTGTTTATCTTGGTCGAAAACATCCTACCCGGAAAGCGCTCTTCTCTTACTCCTCAACAACTCAACGGAGAAACCCCACCCACGAAAACAGCAATAGCGCCATAATTTACGTTTTCCAACCAAATTTGAGCCCTGTTCTTACGTTTTATAACCAGAATAAGGTGCACTGGGCTACGTTTTCCAACTTTGGTGTCTAGCTGGGCTCGGACCAGCTATGGTTCTGAAACTATTCTGATGGATTTACCGCAGTTCGCCTGCCAAGTATGGCTCCACGAATGCGAGGTTGCTACCGCGTTCGAGTGAGTGGAGGTCTTGCATGGCATATTGCCAAGATTCCTCCCACGTTGTCGGATTGCCGTGTATTCGCCGAAGAGATTGAAGGGTTGTAGAGAACAGGTTCGGGTTGCGGGTAAAGCGGTCTGCTAGTTTGATGGCGCTGCTCTGCTTGTGCTGTGCGTCTAGATTGTCAATCCTACCGCGAAATGCGTGTTCGAGGTTGCGGCTGACGTAGAACAGGCGGTACGGGACCATGAGCGTGGCGCGGCCGTTCTTCTTCCTGAACCCATCGAGTTTCAGCAAGGCATCCACGCCGTTTCGCTTGGTCGTGCGATCCGCAATCAGGATAGTGCGGTTTGGCGTGATGATGTCGGTCGTTGAATATTGCGTTCCATCCACCAATGGGTCTTCCCGCACTCGGTCGTCAGATGTGAACGCCCCGTCTAGGTCGCAGATCTGGATGACATGGCCGAGCTGGCCCCAGGTGCGGTCGTGGTCTCTGAGGTAGTACTCCACGAGTTCGCGCACCGTCTGGACAGGATTGTCCGCTGGATAGAACCCGTTACGACGCCGGAACTCCTCACGGTGGTTTGGCGCAGTCAACACGTCGCAGTGGAATTCCTGCCCTTGGAATAGGCGGTTCTCGATTAACGACGAGAATGCCGGCACGAGCAGGCTGGCGTCGCTTGCTCCTTCTACGACCAGCAGGACGATCTTGCGTTTAGCCACGGTTCACCTTCGTTCCGGAGGTGTTGAGTGCTGCCAGATCGTCGTCGATGTCATCGTCCTCATCGGGATGGCCGGCGGCATAGAGACTGTTGCCGAACATGCGTGGTATGGGCGAATCATAGATGTCGGGGCCGCTCCAGCCGAGCTCGCTGGCCGTCAGGTACCGTCGGCGCTGGTTGTTCGTGGAGGACTTGCGGGGGATGATCGCGAACCGGTTATTGGGATCGGTCACTGTAGTGCGAATGCAGCCGTTCGGCAGCACTTCCAACGCACGCAGGTTATGGGCGGTGAACACCAGCTGCCCTGCGCACCCGTCCGCCAACTGGTACAGCATGTCACCGAGCAGCAACTCGAACACGCCGGAGTCGAACTCATCCACGGCAACCAGCGCGTTCTCGTCGTTATACGCGTGCTTGAGATAGCCAAGCAGCGCGGTGATGCGTATGATGCCTTCGCTCTCACAGCGGAATGGGACCGTGATATCGCCACGACGCGAGAACAGCTCCGCGGTGACCCGGTCCTCGCCATCTTTGCCGGAAGGCGCGGTTCCGATCTTCAGCAGGACATGCAGACCAGGCACGAGGGTGGGCAGGATGCGGTCGAAGGACTCCACGGTCTGTCCAAGTCGTTTCGCCTGGCCCGGGGTCAGCGGGTTCGGTTGCAACAGGTCGAACAGAAACTCTGTGTTGCGACCTGCGGAATCCTCCTCCATGATGGGGATGAACGCATATGCGGCATAGGAGCCACGACGGGTAGTGGATACGAAGACATCATTGGTCGCGTAATCGCATAAGGTCTTGCGTAGGCGTACGAACTCATCGAAACGTTCGTTGATGTATGTCAGTGATCTGGCGGACACACCATTCGCTTCCCGCACGCGGGAGACCACCCAGTCGATGAGGAACTCGGCATCGGGTCGGTCTTCAAGCGCGGCACACCGCGAGAACAGGAATGAGCGCCCCTCCATGTACGCACGATCAGCGGTGCGTGAGACCACGGTTTCACCGAGGTGACCGCCTCGATGGAGCGCCACACATATACCGGAGTTGACACGAAACCATCGGTCTCAGAATCCTCCATCCGATGCCCCAACGCCTCCCTGCCTAGGCGTGAGAGATCGTCGCCGATGCGAACCGACTCGAAACGACGCGCGCGCGTCGAATCCGGGTTCGCTCTACGCAGGGACACCTTGTATTCAAGGTAGCTGGGCTTCTGTTTTCCTCCGATGAGGAGCGTCGCCGTCAAGGTTGCAAGACCGGTGCTGACGCTAATGGCATCGCCGGCGGTGTCCGGCAGCATATTCCCGGATAGCAGCGCGCGCAGTATCCCGATGGCATCGATAACGGTGGTCTTGCCTGATCCATTCTGTCCATAGATACCTGTTACGCTGCCGCCAGCGGGCAGATCGTCAAAATCCAAGACGCCGTGCGATATGTTCCTCATGTTGTCTAGAACAAGTCTTTGTAAACGAATCATCGCATTACCGTTCTTTAAAAGTCATAATAATCAATTTATAATTGAAATATATGATTATTGTACAACATAAGATATATTTTCGCCACCAAATCTCGCAATCGGTATTCATTGATTGCGCTGTCAGTGACCTATCGGCGGCCTGTCAACGGCCTATCAATGACCCTGCTTCCGGTACTTTTCCTCAGTCCCGGCCTTATCCGGCATCCACCAGCTTTCGTGCGCACGGTACCAGTCGATGGTCGCGGCCAGACCTTCCTTGAAATCGGTGTACTTTGGCACCCAGCCGAGCTCGGTCTGAAGTTTGGTGGCGTCGATGGCATAGCGCTTATCGCCACCGGGGCGGTCGTTCACATGGTCGAAGTCATTGGCGTCACGACCCATGAGCTTCAGAATCATGTGCAGCACATCAATGTTGTTGTATTCGCCATTGGCTCCCCACGAGGGTAGGTTTCCCCGATGCAGCCTTGGGTGAGAATCGTCCAGATGGCACTGCAGTGATCTTCCACGCTGATCCAGTCGCGCACAGCCAGACCTTGCCCGTAGAGTTTCGGGCGAATGTCGGCAAGAATGTTCGTGATCTGGCGGGGGATGAACTTCTCCACATGCTGGTAGGGGCCGTAGTTATTGCTGCAATTGCTGATGGTGGTTTTGAGTCCGTGCGTGCGGTGCCAGGCGCGCACCAAGTGGTCGCTGGCGGCCTTGGACGCCGAATACGGGCTGGATGGTTTGTAAGGGCTGAGCTCGGTGAATTTGCGCGGTTCGTCCAGAGCCAGATCGCCATACACTTCGTCGGTGCTGATGTGGTGGAATCGAATATCGTGGCGGCGGGCGGCCTCGAGCAACACGTACGTGCCGGTCACGTTCGTATTGAGGAATGGGGAGGCATCGAGAATCGAATTATCGTTATGCGATTCGGCGGCGAAGTGCACAATGGCGTCAATCGGGGGTACTGCGGCTGCTGAGCGTTGGTTCAGCCCGGAAAGCAGGGATTCCACAAGCTCGGCATCGCAAATATTGCCATGCACAAAGGTCAGGTTCGCGGCCGGCACGCCATCGAGATTCTCGCGCTTGCCGGCATACGTGAGCGCATCCAGAACAGTCATATGGACCTGCGGATGGTTACGCGCCACCCAGTGCACGAAGTTTGCGCCAATGAATCCTGCGCCACCGGTTACCAGAATGTGTTGCGGCGCGAATGATGGGTTGGTTGCTTCGTTGGATGCTTTGTTGACTGCTTCGTTGGTTGAGTCGAGGGCCTGTTCGGAATTGCTCATATCTACCAATCGTAACCTGAGGTTTGCCTGAGTGCGGGGGCTTATATTGGTGGTTGCGTTGTTCTGCGCTCTGTCTTTTGTGGCGGCGAACGGGTCCGGGCAAAGACGCAGAAATGTAAGAACATGCCATTCATTGCCTTGAGTCTGTCGTCTGGTCTTGATTGTGTCCAGTTTTCTGGTCAGTCTAGAAGATTGCCGATTTGCAATTGGGTGAGTAAGATATTTTCTCGGAAATCGAACATAATAATTGATATATTGACTTTATGAAAGGGAATGCGCGCATGCCGGAAACTACTCAATACCCAGACCTAGTCATTGTCGGCGCGGGCCTGTTTGGCCTGACGGTGGCGCAGCAGGCGGTGGAGCACACCGGCGCGCGCGTGCGCATCATCGATATCCGTGACCACATCGGCGGCAACGCGTACTCGTACTTTGATGAGGAGACCGGCGCGGAGATCCACAAGTATGGCGCGCACCTGTTCCACACCTCCAATAAGCGCGTGTGGGATTACGTGAACCGTTTCACGAGCTTCACGAACTATGTGCACCGCGTGTATGCCACGCATGACGGCGAGGTCTATCCGCTGCCGATCAACCTGGGCACCATCAACCAGTTCTTCCATGCGCATTACACGCCGGCCGAGGCGCAGAAGCTTATCGCCGGGCAGGCGGGCGAGCTGGCCGGCACCGATCCGGCCAACCTGAACGACAAGGGCATTCAGCTCATCGGCCGCCCCCTGTATGAGGCGTTCATCAAGAACTACACCGGCAAGCAGTGGCAGACCGATCCTGCTGAGCTGCCCGCGTCGATCGTCAAGCGTCTGCCGGTGCGCTTCAACTACGACAACCGCTATTTCAAGGACACGTGGGAGGGTCTGCCCGCGGACGGCTACACCAAGTGGATGGAACGCATGATCGACGATCCGCGCATCACGGTTTCGCTGGGCGTGGACTTCTTCGACGAGTCCCAGCCGTACAACAAGGAGGCGCTGAAGGCCGCCGGGCGTGCCGGTGGTGTACACGGGCCCGGTGGATCGTTACTTCGACTATGAGCTTGGCGACCTCAAGTGGCGCACGGTGGACTTCAAGGAAGTACGCTACGACGAAGGCGACCATTTCGGTTGCCCGGTGATGAATTTCTCGGACGCGGACGTGCCGTACACGAGGGCTATCGAGTTCAAGAACTTCAACCCGGAGCGTCGCGAGCGGCAGAATCCGGACAAGACGGTGGTGTGGGAGGAGTACAGCCGTTTTGCCGAGCGTGGCGACGAGCCGTACTATCCGATCAACACCGATGCGGACAAGGCCCTGTACGCGCGGTACGAGGCCAAGGCCGCGGCCGAGCCGAACACCGTGTTCGGCGGCCGCTTGGGCACCTACAAGTACTATGACATGCACCAGGTGATCGACACCGCCCTGACCGCCTACGAGGAACAAGTCGCGCCGCTGCTGAAGAAGTAGACCGTCGTTTCACCAGAGGATTAACGATTTAGCTTGAAACCGACTGAATATTGCTGAGGCAATAGCCGGTTTCAGGCTTCTGTGTTTTTTGGGAAGCCAAATTTCCTGGGGTACTTAAGGCTCGCCACGAGGAGTACAGTTGTCTGTACCGCACAATGTGGCGCGTAAGACGAGGGGCGCATCTCGCAAGTAGGGTGCGATGCAGTTGAAGGAGTGCATGTCATGACTGATCCGAATGTCAATCCGAACGGCCAGGTGCCGGGGCAGCAAGCTGACGCCAATCCGACTGAGCCGTTAAATGCGATGACGGGGGAAGCAGGAACCGCCGCCAACAATGCTCCAACCCAAGCACTCGCAGCGGGCGAACAGCCCACTCAGGCGTTCACTCCTGTTGAGCAGCCTACGCAGGCGTTTACACCTGCCGAGCAGTCCACCCAGCCTCTTGCGCCGGTCAATCAGCCGGTACCGCCTACGCAGGCTTTGCCACCAGTGACTCCTGCCGCTGCGCCCGCGCCCGCATCGGCAGCGCCCAATTCGCCCTATCCGGGGCGGCTCCGGCAGGCGGATCGGTTCCTCCGGTCTATGGCAGCGGTAGTGCTCCGGTATATCCGGGCGGCGGGGCCGTGCCTCCGCAAACGCCCTATAACCCGTATATGCAAGGCGGCCAACCGAACGGCCAGCCGGGATGGTCTGGTTCTTACGGCAGTGTGCCGCCTGAAGCGAACCAGAAGTACAACGGCCTGGCTATTGCCGGTTTTATCTGCTCGTTCCTTGTCTCACTCCCCGGTCTGATCCTGAGCATCGTGGGCCTCAACCAGATTAAGAAACAGGGCGGCAAGGGCAAGGGGCTTGGCCATCGCCGGCATCATCATCAGTGCGGCGGGCATGGTGATACAGGTAAATACTGGTCATCGCGCTGATCGTCGGCGGTGTCTCGTACACCAGCAAGGCTATAGATGAGGCGAAAACCGATTCCTTCTATAGTCAGTCCTCTTCGGGCAACGGTGATAGCAGCGATAAGAGCAAAGCTCAAGATAATCTTGACGATGCGCTGGACGACACGTTGGGCGAAACCCATGACGATCTAACCGACGGCGATTATGGGCTGTACGATTCGATTCAGGATTTCGTCGACTCTTTGGAATTCAAGGACTCCATTGAATCCGAAGCGGATACGTTTGCAGACACCGGCATCACCTTCAACTACCGTGTCGACGGTGACACCTTGGTGTACGAGTACGTGCTCGACGACAGCTATGCCTCGCTAGGCGATACCGCCGCTTCCTCACTGGATGCTATGGACAGCACCTATCAATCCACCGCGAATCTGCTGGGCTCGATGTGCAAGACCTCCAGCGGCAAGGCATCATTGCGCGTCATCATGCACACGCAAAGCGGCCAGTCGCTGTATGACAAAACCTGGACCGAAAAGTAGCAATCCCAGCGAACGTGCGTTTTGGTCGATTGAAGGCCGGTCTGCTTGCTCCTTGGACGGATGCTTCTGCGGAAGGAACCGCCAAGGAGTAGGCTTACAGGCATGAGACTCGCACGTTTTTCTTTGAATGATTCGCCGCGCTACGCCTTCGTGCAGAAGGACGAAACGGACGGCAAGGACTACCTCATCGAACTGGACGGCCATCCGCTGGCCGGCGACCAGGTCAAGCCCACCGGCACTCGTTACCCGGTCGACGGCGATGGCATCCGTCTGCTCTCCCCGGTCATCCCTCCAAGGTTTACGGTCTGGCCAAGAACTATGAGGCCCACGCCCAGTTCATGCACGAGGCCGGCCACTCGAAATCGCCCACGCGCCGGAAGACATGGTGATCTTCACCAAGCCGTCCCACCTCGGTAATCGGCCCCGACGACCCGATTGTGTACCCGGCCTGCTCCAAGGACATGAACTTCGAGCCGGAAGTGGCCGTGGTGATGGGCCGTATCGCCAAGAACGTGACCGTCGAGAACGCGATGGATTACGTGCTCGGCTTCACCTGCGTCAATGATGTGACGTTGCGCGATCTGCAGGGCATCGACCCCACGTGGACGCGCGCCAAGGGCTTCGATACCTCCTGTCCGCTTGGCCCGTGGATCGTGATGCGTGACGACCTCGACTGGAAGGACGCCAAGATTTCCTTCACGCTGAACGGCGAGGATGTGCCGATGGCGTCTGGCACCACCGCGAACCTGATTCACGGCATCCCCGAGCAGATTGCCGCCATTTCGTCGTTCTCCACGCTGCTGCCTGGCGACGTCATCATGACCGGCACCCCGAACGCCTCCGGCCACCTCGACCCAGGCGACGAGACCATCGTGCACGTCGAAGGCATCGGTGATCTGCGCAACGTAATCGTTCGGGCGTGACTCGTTCTGGCTCCCCTCTGAGGGGAACCGTCCAGGCGGAGAAGCTGACTGAGGGAACCAAGAACGCGCCTTACGCTCCCGGCAGAAGTGCGTGCAGGGCGGTCATCACCACCAAGCTGATGATGGCCGTCACTGTCAGCGAGAAGCCGGCGAGCTTGGCGTTGCCGGTTAGCGAATCGGTGAACTTGGTTGAGAAGATCGTGATCGGGGCGAAGGAGCCCAGCACGATGATCTCGCGAATCCTCATGTCAAACTGCCGACCGCGCCGAGACGCCGGGACAGTTCCGTGCCGGCAAGCCGCAGCTTGGTCTTAAGCGACCGCTCCTGTTCGGGGCGCAGCGATCCGCTCACGAAAGTGAGAGCCAGCCCGGCGATGGGAAAGTCGTTGTAGTCGCGCACAGCGACGGCGTATGAATCAAAGCCGGGCGTCACGTCTCCGTGTTCCTCGGCAAAACCGGTGCGTTGGGTTTCGGCGAGCGTTGCCTCCAGCTCCTTGGGCGATTTGGGGCCGATGCCGGTGCGGTCGGTGAACGCCTGACGATTGGGATATAGCGCGCGGACCTGATTGCGGGGGAGTGCGGACAGAATGGCCCGCCCGGTGGCGGTCAGGTGACTGGGTAGGCGCACGCCCACGCCTGACACTAGCGGCGGGCGATGCGCGGCGCGCTCCTCAATCACATAAATGATTTCGTTGCCGTGCAGCACGGCCAGATGTCCGTTTTCGCCGGTCTCGTCAACAAGACGCGCCAACACCGGATGCGCGACCTGCGATACACGATGTTGGCGAGAATAGGCCGATCCCAGCTCGAAAGTCTTGAGTCCGATGCCGTACGCGCGCTGCTCGGCAAGGCGGGTGACCAGTCCGTGACGCTCCAAAATCTCCAACAATTGGTACACCGTGGAGCGCGGAATGCCGAGTTCGCGAGCGAGCGTGGCGGCTTGCGTCTGACCATTGCTCGCGATGAACTCGAGGATGTCGAGCGTACGGTCGGCCGCCGGAGCCAGCGAGACACGTGGCGCGGATGATGATGTCTGATGTTCCCGTTCTGATGGCTTCACCTGCGCCCGCTTGACGGTACGTGGCTCGGTGAAGGCGTATTGCTGCGGCATGGCTCATATTTCCATCACCTTACATGTCTGAGATTTCAGACACAAGATGGACGAAGTGGCTTATGGCGGGCATCCGACTGAGGTGAAATGGCCAAGGTTTGATTACTCGGGGAGCGATTGGTCGCGTTTGCGTCGCCTGCTGTTGATGGGCAGGCGCGGTGAGCGAATGCGGGCAGTCGCGGATCCCCGGCGAAGCATGTGCCGCATATGTCGTATATGCGGAATGCGGCACATATATAGAAAGGTATGAGCATGGCAGAGCAGACGGTCACCGTAGGTGTTGGAGCGCTGAGCATCGAGGACGTTATCGCCGTAGCGCGCGGCGGTGCCAAAGTGGCGATTTCGGACGAATCGAAGCATGAGATGGCGCTGAGTCGCGCGGTTATCGATCATTTGGCCGACGACACCGTGCCGCATTACGGTATCTCCACCGGATTCGGCGCGCTCGCCCCTCCACTCCATCCCCAAGGAACAGCGTGCGCAGCTGCAGAAAAGTCTGATTCGCTCGCATGCCGCCGGTGCCGGACCGGAAGTGGGGCGTGAGGTGGTGCGCGGCCTGCTGGTGCTGCGCCTGAGCACCCTGTGCACCGGACGCACCGGTGTGCGCCCGGAAACCGCGCAGGTCTACGCCCGATATGCTGAACGCCGGCATCACCCCGGTGGTCTACGAATACGGTTCACTCGGATGCTCCGGTGATTTGGCGCCGCTCGCGGCCTGTGCTTTGGTGGCGATGGGTGAAGGCGAGGCCCGCAACGCTGACGGCCTCAAGATCGGCGGCGGCGAAGCGCTGCGTGCGCCGGCATCACGCCGTCGATTTGAAAGAGAAGGAAGGACTGGCGCTGGTCAACGGCACCGACGGCATGCTCGGCATGTTGTGTATGGCCATCACCGATCTGCGCCTGCTGCTCAAGACCGCGGATGTCGCCGCCGCGATGAGCGTGGAAGGCATGCTCGGCAACGACCGCGTATTCGCCGCCGACTTGCAGGCGCTGCGCCCGCATCGCGGCCAAGGCGATTCCGCTGCGAACATCGCCCGCATGCTCAGGACTCTGGGTCTGATTGAGGCCGGCCGCCCGGGCTCCACCGTGCGTGTGCAGGACGCCTACTCGCTGCGCTGCACCCCGCAGGTGCACGGCGCCGCCCGCGACACCGTGGAATACGCGGCCTCCGTGGCGGGCGTGGAACTCGCCTCCGCCATCGATAACCCGTGCGTCACGCTGGACGGCCGTGTGGAGTCCAACGGCAACTTCCATGGCGCGCCGCTGGCCTATGTGCTCGATTTCCTGGCGATTCCGACCGCCGACGTAGCCTCTATCTCCGAGCGTCGTACCGACCGCTTCTTGACGTGGCGCGCAACCGCGGCCTGCCGGCGTTCCTGGCTGGTGACCCGGGCGTGGACTCCGGTTTCATGATCGCCCAATACACCGCTGCCGGCATCGTCTCCGAAATGAAGCGTAACGCCGTGCCTGCCTCGGTCGATTCGATTCCAAGCTCCGCCATGCAGGAAGATCACGTGTCGATGGGTTGGGCCGCCGCCCGCAAGCTGCGCCGGTCGATTCCGGCCTTTGCGCGCGTGCTGGCCGTGGAACTGCTGTGCTCCTGCCGCTCCTTCGACTTCCGCAAGCCGTACCGTCCGGGTGCGGCGGGCGCCGCCGTATACCGCGTGGTGCGCCAGTACGCCAACGAAATCGGCCCCCGACGTACGCGATACCTGGACCACCCGCAGATTGAGGGCGTGGCCGAGGCGATTCTCTCGGCGAAGTCCTCGCCGCCGCCGAATCCGCCGTCGGCGCACTGAAGTAGCGGCTGCCCAAGCTTCCTCATCAGAGGGGCTACTAGTCACCCTCCCACCAAAATCCAAAACTTGAGTCATATGCACTCAAGTTTTGGGAATAGAATGGGTTCCAGGTCGGTTGACCATATCAGACAACGACAAGCTGCGGTCTGTCGCAACGCTCGCAGGGCTTTCGAAGCCCGCGAGCCGCACTGCGCAGACCGCATGATATGGAGGAATACGATATGGAACAGAAGTTCACCACTATGGCCCAAGAAGCCGTCGGCGACGCGATTCAGAGTGCGTCCGCCGCAGGAAACGCGCAGGTCGAGACCCTGCACGTCATGGATGCGCTGCTGCGCCAGGAAAACGGCGTGGCGCGCTCTCTGATCGAGGCCGCGGGCGGGGACCCGCAGGCCATCGGCGCGGCGGTGCGCAACGCTTTGGTCGCGCTGCCGAGCGCATCCGGATCCAGCACCTCGCAGCCACAGGCCAGCCGCCAGCTGACCGCCGCCATCGCCCAGGCTGAGAAGGAAATGCAGCAGATGGGCGACGAATACGTCTCCACCGAACATCTGCTTATCGGCATCGCGGCCAGCAAAGCCGAACCAGTCGGCCGAAATCTTGGAGAAGAACGGCGTCACCGCAGCCTCCCTGCGCAAGGCCGTACCCGGCGTGCGTGGTGGCGCGAGGTCACCAGCCCGGACGCGGAAGGCTCGTACAAGGCCCTAGAGAGTACTCCACCGACCTGACGGCCGCCGCCAAGGAAGGCAAGCTGGACCCGGTCATCGGACGTGACCAGGAAATCCGCCGCGTGATTCAGATCCTCTCCCGTCGTACCAAGAACAACCCGGTGCTGATTGGCGAGCCCGGCGTCGGCAAGACCGCCGTCGTGGAGGGTTTGGCCCAGCGTATCGTGGCGGGCGACGTGCCCACCACCCTGCAAGGCAAGAAGCTCATCTCCCTTGACTTGGGCTCCATGGTGGCCGGTTCGAAGTACCGTGGCGAGTTCGAGGAGCGCCTGAAGAGCGTCCTGAACGAAATCAAGAATGCGGATGGTCAGATCATCACCTTCATCGATGAGATCCACACCATCGTCGGCGCGGGTGCGGCCGAAGGCTCGATGGATGCCGGCAATATGTTGAAGCCCATGCTGGCCCGTGGCGAGCTGCGCCTGATCGGCGCGACCACGCTGGACGAGTACCGCGAGAACATCGAGAAGGATCCGGCGCTGGAGCGTCGTTTCCAGCAGGTGTTCGTGGGTGAGCCGAGCGTGGAAGACACCATCGCCATTCTGCGTGGTCTGAAGCAGCGTTACGAGGCGCACCATAAGGTAACGATCGGCGACGACGCGCTGGTTGCCGCCGCGACCCTCTCGAACCGTTACATTTTCGGGTCGTCAGCTGCCGGACAAGGCCATCGATCTGGTCGATGAGGCGGCCGCTCACCTGCGTATGGAGCTCGACTCCTCGCCTGAGGAGATCGATGAGCTGCAGCGCAAGGTGACCCGTCTTGACATGGAGGAAATGCAGCTCAAGAAGGCCGAGGATCCTGCGTCCAAGGAGCGTCTGGGCAAGCTGCAAGCCGAACTTGCGGACACCCGTGAGAAGCTCAGCGGTCTCAAGGCGCGTTGGGATGCGGAACAGGCCGGCCAAACAAGGTCGGCGACCTGCGTGCCAAGCTCGACGACCTGCGCGTGCAGGCGGATAAGATATACCCGTGAAGGCAACTTGGCGGAGGCCTCGAAGATTCTGTACGGCGAGATTCCGTCCATTCAGAAGGAGCTTGCCGCCGCGGAGAGCGCGGATGCTGAATCTGCTGATGCCAGCGCGGCCAACCCGGCCGATGAGCCGATGGTCCCGGACCGTGTGGACGCCGACTCGGTGGCTGAGATCGTCTCCGACTGGACCGGCATTCCGTCGGCCGCCTGATGCAGGGCGAAAACGAGAAGCTGCTGCACATGGAGGACTACCTCGGCAAGCGTGTGATCGGCCAGAAGGAAGCCATCGCCGCCGTGTCCGACGCGGTGCGCCGTTCGCGATGCCGGCATCTCCGACCCGAACCGTCCGACCGGATCGTTCCTGTTCCTCGGCCCCACCGGTGTGGGCAAGACCGAACTGGCCAAGGCGCTCGCCGACTTCCTGTTCGACGACGAGAAGGCCATGGTCCGCATCGACATGTCCGAATACATGGAGAAGGCTTCAGTCTCGCGCCTGATCGGTGCGGCTCCGGGCTACGTGGGCTACGAGCAGGGCGGCCAGCTGACCGAGGCCGTGCGCCGCCGCCCGTATTCCGTGGTGCTGTTCGACGAGGTCGAGAAGGCCAATCCGGAGATCTTCGACGTGCTGCAGGTGCTCGACGATGGCCGCCTGACCGATGGCCAGGGCAGGACCGTGGACTTCAAGAACACGATCCTGATCATGACCTCCCAACCTCGGCTCGCAGTTCCTCGTGAACGAGGACATGGACGCCGACGCCAAGAAGAAGGCCGTGATGGACGCCGTCCACATGAACTTCAAGCCGGAGTTCCTGAACCGTCTGGACGACATCGTCATGTTCCACCCGCTCACGCGTGAGGAGCTTGGCGGCATCGTGGATATCCAGGTGGCTGGCGTGGCCCAGCGTCTGACCGATCGCCGTATCACGCTGGACGTCACCGCGTCGGCCCGCGAATGGCTGGCCAACACCGGTTACGACCCGGCTTATGGCGCTCGTCCGCTGCGCCGCCTGGTACAGACCGAAGTGGGCGACCAGCTGGCCCGTATGCTGCTGGCCGGCAAGGTCCACGATGGCGACACCGTGCTGGTCGACCAGACCGGCGGCGAACATCTGGAAGCTCTCCGCGGGCGAGCGACCAGATTGTCTCCGACAATCCGGACGTGAGCGTGGACAACGTCACCGAAGACAAGTGACAATCACTGGCTCCCTCTCTGAGCAAAGCTGTCAGCGAAGCTGACTGAGGGGAGTTCGGGCTGGCGAGAGCTTCACTATATTGGCTCTCCTCTGAGGGAGGAGAGCCTTTTCGCTACCATGGTGCTGAACTTCATACGAGGAGGGGCCAGTGACTGGACGATTCGCGCCGACGCCGTCGGGGCGCATGCATATCGGCAACGTGTACGCCATGTTGGGTGCATGGCTTTCGGCCCGCTCGCGTGGCGACCGCATGCTGATGCGTATCGAGGACGTGGACAAGCCGCGTGTGGTCGCCGGTGCGGACCAGCTCATGATGGATGACCTGCATTGGCTCGGCCTCGACTGGGATGGCGAACCGATGTTCCAATCCCAGCGCACTGAACGATACGAATACGCTCTCGAATGCCTGCGCTCGCAAGGTGTGCTGTACCCCTGTTTCTGCTCGCGTGCCGACATTCGCGCCGCCTCGGCCCCCAACGAGGGCGACGGCTTCATGGTGTACCCCGGCGTGCCGCCGCCTGCTGCACGACCATCCCGACGAGGTCCGTGCCCGTTTGGTTTGCGGCGACCAGCATTCCATCCGTATCGCCATGCCGAAACCGGCAGCGGGAGAAAAGCAACGTACAGTGCCTGACGATTCCGCTGCGCTGTCGGGAGCCGTGCCGCCGGAACAGCAGGGCGATGCCGGAATCGTTGATGGTGTCGCATGCTTTAACGACCGTGTCTATAGTCCACAGCACTACGATTTGGCCCGCGAGGTAGGCGATTCCGTGATTCGCCGAGCCGATGGACTGTTCGGCTATCAACTGGTCGTGGTCGTGGATGACCTCGATATGGGTGTTGATGATATCGTGCGCGGCCGTGATCTGCTGCGCTCCACCGCGCTGCAAATGTGGATTCGCCAGTGTCTGTTGGCTGGCGGCTTTGAGCCGGAATGCGGCAACACGGAAAAAGCCTCTCGCCGAGCACCCCGAGTATGCGCACCTGCCGCTTATCGACAATGCGGCCGGCCGGCGTTTAGCCAAGCGCGAACGTTCGCTGGATATGGGAGCCTTGCGCGCCCGCAACGTAACCCCCCGAGCAAATCATCGGATACTGCGCCTGGCTGCTGCGTCTGCAACCCACTCCAATTCCTTGCAAACCCGCCGATCTGCTGGCAGATTTCAGCTGGGAGCCACTGCGCGCCAACCACCTGGACCGCGCGCTGAAACCGGATGATCAACCACTCCACAATGGCTGGCAGAAGCGTTAGGCTAGAGGCAGCCCAACAGGAAGGATTCCAATGTCGTCGAAGCTCTGGAGAAACGTGGCGCTGGCCGGGGTGGCCGCCGCCGGTGCTGCCGTGTGGGCCGTGGCCCTCGCACGTTCAATGACAAGCGTCGTAATTTCGTGCCCTCCATTCCGGAGGTATGGTATGCCCATCGTGGCTTGCATGATGCGGGTTCTGGTTTGGTCGGCTATATCGATATCGCTGATTATGGTGGGGATAATCCGGTTAGCGCCCAAGCCGATACCACTGAGCGATCCATCGCCGAAAACGATGATTATGTGTCGCTTGCCCGTCGCATGGCTGTCAAGGCCGGCTACGGCAGTGCGGATATGACCGGTCCGATTGCTCCCGAAAACTCGCTGGCCGCGTTCGCCGCCGCCTGCGAGGCTGGCTATGGCATCGAACTCGACGTCGCAGCTTACGCTCGACGGCCAAGTGGTCGTGGTCCATGACGCCGATTTGTTGCGCGTGGCCGGCGATCCGCGCCGCATCGAAGACCTGACTTACGACGAACTCGCCCGTATTCCGCTCTTCCCGAACGGCGAGTCAGGCGATTTGAAGGCCGAACCGTTGCCGGGTGCCGACGCGAACCCGCCGCTGGTGGTCACGCCGTCCGCCGCGCCGAAGGGGTACTACCAGCATGTGCCGCTGTTCTCCGATGTGCTGGACGTGGTGGCCGGCCGGGCTCCGCTGATTGTGGAATACAAGTTCAGCAACAACAGGGCTTGGGATGAGCGTAGCGAAGAGCTCATGGAAAAAAGGGCCACGCCTGCTTGAGGCGTATGACGGCCCGTACGTGATCGAATCCTTCCACCCGGGCGCGGTGAATTGGTACAAGGAGCATCACCTGAGGTGTGCCGCGGTCAGCTGAGCTGGCCGGCGAAGCTGAGCAAGAATGGTGCGGCTGAATGGGCCGCCGGCTTACTGGCGTTCGACTGGCTGTCTCGTCCTGATTTCGTGGCTTATGACTGGACTGGTGGCGCTTCGCCGCAAGTCAAGCTCGCTCGTTCGATGGGTGCGATGCCGGTTTCATGGACCGTGCGCAGCAGCGATGAACTCGCCCAGTGCGCCCCCTACTTCGACCGCCACATCTTCGAAGCGTTCGTCCCCGACGCAGTGTGAGGTTGAGCGCGTTATTGATGCGCCCATGGGGTGGTTACAGGCTCATCGGGCGGTAACTTGCCCATGGGGCGGTTTGAAGAATATGTGAAACCGCGGAATTAAGCCATTTTGGCATACCGCCCCATGAGGATTTTGCCGCCTCATGGGGCAATTACCGCCCCATGGGGGATTTCCCGCCCCATGAGGTATGGCGTTTTACTTGTGATACGGCTCGCCAGCGTTGATTTTATAAGCGCGATAGATCTGCTCCAGCAGAATCACGCGCATAAGCTGATGCGGGAACGTCATCTTCGAGAAACTCAGCAGAAAATCAGCACGACGCAGAATCGCGTCGTCAAGGCCGATTGAACCGCCGATGACCAGCTGAATATGGCTGGTGCCACGCAATCCAAGGTCGTTGATTTTGGCGGCCAATTCTTCACTGGACAGCTGCTTGCCATTGATGGCAAGGGCAATAACAAACGCGCCGTCCTTCAGATGCTTGGCGATGCGTTCGCCTTCTCTGGCCTTTGATCTGTCGGTCAACGCCTTCGGAGGCATGGTCAGGCGTTTTCTCATCTGCCACTTCAATGATGTTGAGCTTGCAGTAGCGCGAAAGTCGCTTGGAATACTCGTCAATGGCGTCGCGAAGGGTAACGCTCCTTCACGCGCCCCGGCGCAATAATGTCGATTTGCATAGATGTTCCGTTATGTTGGCTCCCTCGGGGAGGGAGCCAGGAAATCAGTCAATTACGCCATAGAGACGGTCACCGGCGTCGCCGAGTCCCGGCACGATGTAGCACTTGTCGTTAAGACGTTCGTCGACCGCGCACACCACGACCTTGAAGTCGATGGACGGGTCGATGTGCTCCTCGACGTACTTGATGCCTTCGGGGCCGCGATGATGTTGATCGCGGTCACGTCCTTGGCGCCGCGCTCGGCCAGGTAGTGCGTGGCGGCGACCAGCGTTCCGCCGGTGGCGAGCATCGGGTCGATGAGGAAGCACTGGCGGCCGGACAGGTCCTCGGGCAGACGGTTCGCGTACGTCACCTGCTGGGTGGGGTGCTCCTCGTCGCGCTTCATGCCCAGGAAGCCGACTTCAGCAGTCGGAATCAGGCGGGTCATGCCGTCGAGCATGCCCAAGCCAGCGCGCAGCACCGGCACGATGATCGGGCGCGGGGAGGCGAGCTTCTTGCCGGTCATCGGGGCGACCGGCGTCTCGATCGGCGCGGCCACCACGGACAGGTTGCGGGTGGCCTCGTAGGCCTCAAGCATCACGAGTTCGGAGACGAGCTCGCGGAAGGTGGAGGAGGGGGTGTTCTTGTCGCGCAGCACGGTGAGCTTGTGCTCGACCAGCGGATGATTCAAAACATGGAGTTCCATGATTCCCAGCCTAGTCCAAGTTTGCCGACCTGCCGAATTGGTAATGGCGCGGCTTGCTTATCGGATTGGTTTGTGGGTGATTCGACTTTTTTGCTGCGATAGGCCAGTTGCAGCAGGACAATGCCCTGTCCGTGCCGAGATCTGCCTCTGATACCTCTGAGAGGGGTAACGCGTAAAAACAACACGGTGTAAAACAGGGAATGACACTGGTGTAAAACCGGGAATGAGATAGGTGTAAAATCGGGAATGAAACTGGTGTAAAATCTATATTGTTAGAACGATAGAACTGGGAGAAGGCTGCAATATGAACGATTTGGTGGTCGCGATGGTACCTTGACCAGGCCTGATTATCGTTCACGCGTGGTAGATAGCAGATTAAGCAAACTGCTCAAGGCGTTCGGTGCGGTGGAAATCGTTGGGCCGAAATGGTGTGGCAAGACATGGACCGCGCTCTCCCGGTCTCGAAGCGTTGACCGTCTGGATGATGTGGCAGTTTTCGCGGCCGCCCAAACCGATCCTGCATTGGTGCTGATGGGGGAGGAGCCCCATCTGGTGGACGAATGGCAAGATGTACCGCAAATTTGGGATGCCGCTCGTCGCCATATAGATGACAATGCTAACCGCAAAGGGGCAGCTGATTCTTACAGGTTCGGCTATTCAAAGGATCGTGACGCCATTCATCACAGCGGCACTGGTCGCATTGCTCGTCTGCGCATGTGGCCCATGAGCTTGGCTGAATCCGGAGAATCCACGGGCGCGGTCAGCCTATCCGATTTGTTCGAGGGGAAATTCGAGCCTGCCGAATGCAATACGGTATCGAAGACATCGCCAGATGGTGTTGCCGTGGCGGATGGCCCGCAAATCTTGAGCTAGACGATGATATTCGCCTTAAATCGGGCGAATATATCGCAAAGTGTGCTGGATATCAGCGTGCCCAAGATGAACAAGAACCCTGAAACCTCGCGTGCACTCATGCGTGCGCTCGCCGTGAACATCTCGCAGGCACCAAAATATGCGACGTTGGCTGCGGATATGGCATATGGCGATGAGCGGCGCAGAGCCGGATACGCAGACGGTGAAGAGCTATTTGGAAATGTTCAAGGACTTGTATCTGCTGACGGATTTGGAGGGGGTGGGAACCGCCACTCCGCGCAAAGAGTCGTGTGCGAACCAAGCCCAAGCGATATTTCGTGGATCCTTCGTTGCCTGCTGCGGTTTTAGGTGCCGCGCCGAATACTCTGATGCGCGATACACAGACGCTCGGCGATCTGTTTGAAACGCTGTGCATTCGTGATTTGAATGTATATCTGTCGGCCATGCCGGGCGCGAACAATCGCATCGCCTACTACCGCGATGACAAGGGGCTTGAAGTTGATGTCATTATCGAGTTGTCTGACGGCAGGTGGGGTGCCATCGAAATAAAACTCAGTGACCTTAAGGTGAACGATGACAATGCGGATAAGCTCAAATCCTTCCGCAACAAAATCTGCGGCAATCCCATGGCTCAGGTCCGAGACCCGAATTCATGATGTTCCTTACCGGCCGAGGTGGGAAGGCCTATCGCCGCAATGACGGCATACTGGTCGTGCCCATCGCAACGCTCGGGGCGTGAATCTGGTAAAAGAAAAGAAGCGCCGAACCGCGAAAGCGCCTGTCGGCGCAAGGGCCGCTCGCGGCGGCAAAAAATGGAGCCCGGGGCTTAAGCACGGTCCGACGCGGATACTTAGTATAGCTTGCGATGGGTCTCGCCGCGCCGGGGAAGGGGTGGCGTTGGCCGGTAGCTGATTGTTGGGGTGCGGTCGGTGGGTTTCTCCCTCAGTCATGGGCATCGCCCGTGACAGCTCCTCATCAGAGGGAGCCTGGGCGGGTTACTCAACCGTCCCGCGACGCCAGAGGTTGGCACCGTGTTGGAAATCCTTGGCGGTGGCCATGAGGCTGCCGGCGGTGTGCATAAGGCGGGCGGCTTTGGTGCGCACGGCCTTCTCATCGGCATCCGAGGAGAAGCCGCCGTTGGCCTCGGCCCGGGTCACCATGCGCCGCGCCTCCACGCGCAAGCCCAACGCCACCACATCGGTAAACGCCGCCGCACGCTCAAGCGCCACGGCAAAATCGCCCACAAAAGCACCGGAGAGAATCGAATCGGCCAATCGCACGATGTCATCTTCACTGGGAGCCTGATCCACGCCGGCGATGGCGGAGGCGGTAGTGGCCACCGGCTCACCCCAAAGCGCCACAGATGCGCGATCGAGTCGCGATTCGATCGCATCCACGTACGCAACATATACAGTCGCCACAGCACACCAGGCAGCGAATCCGGCTCGGTATCGCTCCATAGTTCGGCGATTTCATCCACGCCGACCGTCTCCACCAACGTGAGCACCCGCTCAACAACCGCCGGGTCTTCGCTATGGCGCACACGATCCAGCAATGCGGCAGCAGACAGATGACTCATCTCGCTCAACGCCTGCGGGTCCATGCCACCGGCCAATCCATCGGCCACAGCCGGGTCGAGCTGAGCCGGGCGCGAGGGGCGTGAAGAACCCATGCGAGCAGGTCCGAATGCCGCTCCGGCCGCACGCAACGAGCCGAAGCCCGGGCCCAGACTGCCGGCGGCACCATTGTGCGCGGCATGAGCTGCAGCGGCAGCGGCCGAGGAGTTGGATGAATCAGGAAATGCGGGTCTAGTAGACAAGCGGTTGAACCTTCTGAATATCGATGATTTTGGGACCATGAGGCGTCGGGTGACGAACAGCGCCACCGCCGTGCCGGTCGGCATGAACGGTGTCTTGGCGATCAGGCGTTTGCTCAGAGACGGCGCAACGCACATGCTGCGCAGGTGTCCGAACATACCACCAATCACCGGCCGGTGCATGCATATCGCTATGGGCTGACGGCGCTCAAGTGCGAACTCGATTTCGCTGAGTAGACACTCCCATGCGGTGTCCGGCGCAGCGGCGTATGCATCTTCGGTGAGCGGATCGAGATGAACCATGTCTCGTCCGGTCTGCCACGCGAACATCTTCCAACGTCTCCCCTGGCAGCGCACCCAAGGCGACGTGGCCAGTCGGGTCGGATTGAAACACGCCAGCTCGCGGTTCAGCGCGTATGCCGCAGCCGCCGCCGCGGTGATCGGACGGTTCGCGTCGAACCCTTCCACAGCTTGCGCGCTTCCGCCTTGCCGTGGCGCACGATAATCACCGGCACGGCGTCAAGCGCGCCCTCCTGCACCCGATCAACGAATAGCGCGAGGATGTCCTTATCGGTGGAATGGCTGAGCTTCTTGCGGGCCTCGGCCGGCGTCAGCCACAAAACTTCGTCGATTTCGCCGATGTCCGCCCGATGCACCGGGCCAAACGCATGGGTACGCCGCAGGTTGTCGATGGCGCTGATCGGCGGGCCATCCAGAACTGGATATGCTTGGTATCCGCCGACCGATCCTTGGTATGGCGCTGTTTGCTGCCTTCTTCGGACAGCGGGTACTCGATGTCGCCCAGATAGGGGCCAAGTTCCACGGACAGGCCCGATTCCTCGCCGATCTCGCGTACGGCGGCATGCCGGTGCGATTCGTTCGGGTCGACCTTGCCTTTCGGCCAGCTCCAGTCGTCGTATTTCGGGCGATGCACGATGCACAGTTCGATGCGGTTGAGTACGTTGTCCGCTGTGGCTGGGCTGTCGGCCTGCGCCGGGTCCGGGGTGGAAGCCGCGTCCGATGCGCCGGGTGCTGCCGTGGTCTCGCCGTCAGAATCCGTGGTGTTCGCGATGATGGTGCCATCGGTGGCAATATTGGATTTCACTGATGGAGATGATGCCCGCGTCGGCTCGGCATCATCCTTCCACCGGTACAGAATACCGCCGGCGGCTTCCACGATTCGTCTCATACTGTTCGTACCCATCTCTTTGTATTGTAGGTCACGTTGGACCGCTGCTACGTAGTTTTTGCGCGAACACGATGCCCGGCATCCTCGAAAGAGGAGCCGGGCATCGTAACCACCCTCAGTTAGCTTGCGCTGACAGGGAGCATCGAGTGAAATCAGTTGTGTGAATTGGGGCGACGCTGGTGCTTGCGAATCAGGTATTCCTGACTATCGACCAGCGGGCGGCCCTCGTCGTCTGGTGCAGCACATACGTGCCGTCGGGCTGCATGTGCCAGCTCATGGTGGAGTCGGCCATCTGCAGGTCCACGTACTTGATGAGCTCGTCAATCTGCTCGGGCGGTGACGCGCACCAGAGCCTCGACGCGGCGATCAAGGTTACGGTACATGAGGTCAGCCGAACCGATGTAGACCTCCGGGCCGGAAGCCGGGCCCTCGCCGATCTGCGGGCCGTCCGCATTGCAGAA
>VOFB01003453.1_pt1 | contig 33657 bp, 56 predicted proteins | sample 5384141 | NCBI WGS metagenome assembly VOFB01 (sample SAMN12384721, study PRJNA508395) | human gut metagenome | isolation source: healthy gut A | host: Homo sapiens | reverse complement strand
ATCTGTATTCGGATGATGCACAGCGTCTGGAAGCGAAATGGTATTATCGTCCGTCAAATGAAGCGGTTTTGAATGAATATAAATATGAAGGAACTACCAAGACCATTACAGAAGTTCCGGCAGATGGAAAATGGATTATTACGGATGTGGATTTGACGGATATCAATTATTTTGGCGGCTGGACGGAAGCAACCAATACCCATTTTGCGGATGGCGGAGTATTTGACAGTATTTACGAAGAATAAACAGGAAGGGAAGCGCAGTATCCATGAGATTCAGAGATAAGAAAACAAAAGCGTAATTCCGGGATTTGGGTTATCATTTGGAATCACAATTGCAATATTGAGCATTGTTGTAATACTTCCGCTGTGTTCGTTGGTAGTTTTTCAGCACAATTGTCATTCGGGGAATTCATTGAGACGATTACAAGGCCAAGAGTACTTGCAAGCTTCAAAGTAAGTATTGTTACAGCTTTGATTGCTTCTCTTATCAATGCAGGAATGGGAGTGATTCTGGCATGGGTACTGGTGCGGTACGATTTTCCGGGAAAAAGACTTATGGATGGATTGATTGAGCTTCCTTTTGCGTTACCTACTGCGGTAGCAGGGATTTCTCTTACACATCTGACCGTTCAGAATGGATGGATTGGAAGTATTTTTGCAAAGGTTGGAATTGAGATTGCGTATACCCGCATCGGTATTACGGCAGCGTTGGTTTTTATCGGGATTCCGTTTGTTGTACGCAGCGTGCAGCCGGTGCTGGAGAAGGTAGATGCAGAATATGAGGAGGCGGCCAATATTCTGGGCGCCTCCAGAATCCAGACATTTTTCAAGGTTGTATTTCCGGAGATCCGTCCGGCATTGATTGCCGGCTTTACCATGGCCTTTGCAAGAAGTATCGGGGAATATGGAAGTGTTGTATTTATCGCAGGAAATACACCTTATAAGACGGAGATTGTACCGCTGATGATTATGTCAAAATTACAGGAGTACGATTATGCAAGTGCCACTTCTATTGCACTGGTAATGTTGGCTATGGCATTTATCATCTTATTTATAAATGCGGTAATCCAGAGCCGCACTTCTAAAATTGTAAGCGGAATCGAGTGAGGAAGGAGCGGGTATCATGAAGGTTAGAAATAATTCCGGTGTTGTAAAATGGCTGCTGATTGGGCTTTGTGCCGTATTTCTGGTGATTATGCTGATTCTTCCGCTGCTTTATGTGGTGATAACGGCATTGCGGGAGGGAATTGATGTATACATGAAGGCCGTTACGGATGAGTATGCGGTAAAAATCCGTTCTATTGACACTTGAGGCTACCGTGATTGCAGTGAGTGTGAATACGGTATTTGGGATTTTTGCAGCATGGACGATTACAAAATTCCGGTTCCGGGGAAAAAAGTAATTTCCACTTTGATTGATCTGCCGCTGACCATATCTCCGATTATTGCCGGACTGATTTATGTGCTGACGTTTGGAAGACAAAGCTTTTTGTATGATTATCTGCAAAATGCAGGAATTACGATTATTTTGCAGTTCCCGGTATTGTATTGGCAACGATCTTTGTTACCTTTCCTTTTATTTCCAGAGAAATAATTCCAGTGCTGACAGCACAGGGAACGGATGAGGAAGAGGCGGCTGCATTGATGGGAGCAGGCGGATTCCGGATTTTTACACAAGTTACATTTCCCCCATATCAAATGGGCATTCCTGTACGGTATCGTGCTTTGTACCGCAAGAGCGATGGGGAGAATTTGGAGCAGTATCTGTTTTATCCGGGCATTTAAGAGGAAAAACGAATACGATGCCGTTATATATTGAACTTTTATATCAGGGTATGATTTTACCGGGGCTTTTGCGATGTCCTCCATTCTGGTAATTATGGCAGTCATCATATTGATTCTGCGGAACATTTTGGAATATCGTGGTAAAAAGAAGAGAAGTCATAAGGAGGGAGTCGCTATGGCACAGCAAGCACAGACATATGTAGAATTACGTAATATTAATAAAAGTTTCGGCGATTTTAAGGCATCTGATCAAGTGAGTTTTTCCGTAGAAAAGGGGAAATTGATTGGACTTCTGGGACCAAGCGGAAGCGGGAAAACGACAATTCTGCGTATCCTTGCCGGTTTGGAGAGCGCGGATTCCGGCGAGATTTACATAGATGGAAAGCTGGTCAATAATATTCCGGCAAGCAAGCGCGGAATTGGGTTTGTATTTCAAAGTTACGCATTGTTTCGTTATCAGACCGTATTTGACAATATTGCATTTGGACTGAAAATACAAAAAAGTGAGTAAAAGTGAGATCAAAACCGTGGGAAGAATTGATTGAACTGGTAGGCCTGAAAGGAATGGAAAAACGTTATCCCAATCAACTTTCCGGCGGACAGCGGCAAAGGGTGGCATTTGCAAGAGCACTGGCAACACAGCCGCAGCTTCTCTTGTTAGATGAGCCTTTTGCAGCCATTGACGCAAAAGTACGTCAGGAACTTCGGGGATGGCTGCGGGAGTTGATCAGTACAGTTGGTATTACCAGTATTTTTGTTACCCATGACCAGGATGAGGCTATTGAGGTGGCGGATGAAATTATTATTACCAATAGAGGACGAATTGAGCAGATTGGAACCCCCTTGAGATTTACCGTAATCCCCGACCCCTTTTGCGGCGCAGTTTATCGGGCAGTCTACGATTATCGAACAGTATCATCGCTTTAAGGGATTTGAGACAGGAAACGGGCAGCAGAAAGCGATTATTCGTCCGGAGTATATTTCAGTGACCATAAAATGAGTTGTCAAAGTATGCCATTACTTCGGAGGAGGGAGTTGTGGAACAGACTTCGTTTAGGGGCAGCGAAATTGAGTTGAAAATCCGGGTAAAAGATACACTGCTGACAGCAAAACGACAGTTAGGAGAAGCACCTGTTGGAGTGGGAGAGAAGGTAAATGTTTTTCTTTACCGTATGTATGTGATTGATGGAGAGCGGCATATACTGTTGAGAATAATGCTTTGACCCAGGGAGATTCCGTCTTTATCTGATCTTTGTGTTACCGACATAAGAAATATGTGCTGCCACGAAGAAAACTCTCAGGATGCGGCCGAAAGAACAATATATTAAATAAGTATAAAAACAATCAGAAAAGTAGTTTCTAAAAAGCCCGAATTTCCCAGAAGGATGTTCTGCTGAATTATTATCAAAATCTGTATTAGGAGATTTTAGGAGAGCTGGGAAGAAATACAGGTGAGACTTTAAGGTTGCAATTTTACCAGGCGGAATCTTTGGTTAAGGCGGAAAAACAGCGTATTTATGCATGGTTGGGGAGTTAGAGCTAGTTTTACGCAAAAATGATAAACGGCTGGTAAAATTTTGAAAAATACTTGAATTTAGCGGGGAAAAAGGGGTATATTGAATTAAAGAAAGGCTTAAAAACGTGGGATAAATAAGAACATGAGATGTATTTAAACGGTATGTATCGAAAGAAAACCTCCGACCCGCTTTTTTCCGATAAATAAGAACATGTAATGTATTTAAACCCGCTCCACCATACATTTACAATTCGGGAGTTTGAGATAAATAAGAACATGTAATGTATTTAAACCGAGTATTAATATAGAATGTACCATTTACAAAACGGGATAAATAAGAACATGTAATGTATTTAAACGGATATTGTGCCTGACTGGTATGAAAAAGATCCAGATAAATAAGAACATGTAATGTATTTAAACTTGCCATAATATTGCCAGTATCGGTTCTATAAAATGATAAATAAGAACATGTAATGTATTTAAACAAGGATTTTAGCATGAATAATTCTCCTTTCTTTTTTGTGATAAATAAGAACATGTAATGTATTTAAACTTCTGAAACAACAAAAAACGGAGTAAGAGGACAGGGATAAATAAGAACATGTAATGTATTTAAACCATTCTCCGCAGCCTATGAATTATCGGGAATGACCGGATAAATAAGAACATGTAATGTATTTAAACGGAGTAAAAGCCTTGAGCTTATAAGACTGGTCAATGGATAAATAAGAACATGTAATGTATTTAAACTGTTTTCCATAATACCATCTCTGATCTCCAATTCCGATAAATAAGAACATGTAATGTATTTAAACAATTCTATGATGCAGGAATAGACAGTCTGTCCATGATAAATAAGAACATGTAATGTATTTAAACATGATCCGGTAAAGATAACAATTCAAGAACCGGATGGATAAATAAGAACATGTAATGTATTTAAACGACCGGACAAGAAAAAGATGAACCCATCAGAAGAATGATAAATAAGAACATGTAATGTATTTAAACAATTCTATTAAATTCCAGGCGTGTGGAAGTCTGGATAAATAGGAACATGTAATGTATTTAAACATATTTTTTGAAGGTAACCGTCTGACCTTCATCTTTGATAAATAAGAACATGTAATGTATTTAAACTTAGCGACGTGCAGGCATCAGCTCCCATGTCTTCCCAGATAAATAAGAACATGTAATGTATTTAAACGAAGTTCGAGCAATTCTTCCTAAATACGACGTAGAGATAAATAAGAACATGTAATGTATTTAAACTATTATCTGCATACAACTTATAATCGGTAAATCCGATAAATAAGAACATGTAATGTATTTAAACTAATCAAAGATACCGTTGTTAACTGCAATCAGGTTTGATAAATAAGAACATGTAATGTATTTAAACCCGCTACCTGTTGCATCCCAGGAATTAGGTGGCTATAGATAAATAAGAACATGAAATGTATTTGAACAGGCTGAAATTTTCCTTTACTTCCTCCACACTGATGATAAATAAGAACAGTTGCTGTCAAGATATAAGATTTATGATAAGAACCTCGTAGTGAATCTTTTGCGATTTTAGAAAAAGTGTTTGTATTTCTGAACAATTCCTTAGTCAAAGTAAAGTTCTTTTCAGAAGACCTTGAGACGAACAGCTGTCTTCTTTGTTTTTGTTTAGGTTGACTAAGAGGATTTGACAAAATGCTTTCTATATTAAGAAATTAGAACACGTTGCAAATGGGGTGTTTTTTCGTATACAGAGAAATTACAGGGATAGAATGAAGGTACAGAATGCGGTAGTGTTTAGAAAAATATCTAAATATTAATTGACATCATATAAGACTTTGGTTTATATTCTATTTAGAAATATTTCTAAATACTTGAAGATTGGTAGGATATAAAGATCAAACAAAGGAAATGGAGATGATGCAATGGCCTTTGCCGAAACTTTTTAAAGCACTTTCTGATCCGGTTCGGCGAAATATTACAGCTGCTTAAACATGGGCGGCTATCGGCTGGAGAGATCGGAAGTCATTTTGACATGACGGGAGCTACAATTTCTTATCACTTAAGTGTTCTCAAAAAGGCAGATCTGGTTTGGGAAACAAGAGAAAAGAATTATATTTACTACGGATTAAACACTTCTGTGGTAGAGGAAATCATGCTCTGGTTATCAGAACTGAAGGGAGGAAATGATCATGATTAAGAAATATAAAAAAAAGACGATAGTTATTACAAGTATACTGATTGTTCTGCCGATGATTGTCGGTCTGATTTTGTGGAATCGTCTGCCGGATCAGATTGCAACACATTTTTCCTTTGACGGAACGCCGGACGACTGGAGTCCGAAAGCTTTTTGTAGTTTTGGAATGCCCCTACTGTTATTGATCGTACATGGCTTTTGTATTTTTGTATTTCCAGTGATCCGAAACGAAGAAATATCAGCGATAAGATGTTCCTGCTTGTTTTGTGGATCGTTCCGATTGTTTCGCTGGTTGTGAATCTGTCCTGTTATGGTTTTGCCTTCGAGTTGGATATGAATATGGGGAAGATATGTCTGGTCTTCGTAGGGCTTGTTTTTATTTTCATTGGCAATTATTTACCCAAGAGCAGACAGAGTTATACGGTAGGGATTAAGGTGCCATGGACCCTGGAAAGTGAAGAAAACTGGAATCGCACCCATCGCCTTGCAGGTTGGATGTGGATGGGATGCGGTATTTTGATTCTTGTAAATATCTTTTTGATGTGGCAGTGGCTGCCATTGGCCGTTATTTTGGCAGCCGCAATTGTACCGGTGATATATTCTTTTTATCCTATATAAGAAAGGAATTTAATCAAATCTGGGGATATATTCAAATTCAATATCTGCCCGTTCAAAGCCCCAGTAGTCTTTGTTCAGGGGACTTCTTTGAATCCGTATTTCTGATAGATGTGCAGGGCCGGTTTCAGTATCCTGTTTGAAATCAGTGTGAGCTTCTTTTGCACCATGTTCTATGGCGTAATCCATACTGGCTTTGAAAACAGCGCTGCCGGCTCCTTTTCCGGTAGACTGACCGGCAGCAGCAAGCTTGCAGATTTCCAAACATCATCTCCAAGCGGCATGGCCATACAGGTAGCAAGGACATGGTTGTCTTCCAGAGCAAAATAAATCATACTGCCGGAATCCAGAAGGGATTCTATCTGGTTCAATACTTCATAATCGGCTTCTTCCGGAACGAAAAAACGTTTGATCCAATCAATATTCAGGTCAATAAAGTCTTGTTTATAGGCATTCTTGTATTCGATGATTTCCATATGACATCCTCCAATTACATTCCATTTGCTTTGCGTTCAACGGCTTGCATATCTTTTGGTTGTAGTATATACTGAAGTTTATAATAAGTAAAACGAAAATTTCTGATGTTAATATTAGAAAAGGTGATTTGAAAATATGAACAGGTATCTTGCTCTGCAGAAAATTATTGAGACAGGAAGTTTTACGAAAGCGGCGGAAGTACTGGGGTATACACAGTCAGGAATCAGTCAGATGATTTCGTCCCTGGAGGAAGAGCTTTCTATAAAATTGCTGCATCGTTCCCGCTTTGGGGTGAAGCTGACGTTAGAAGGGGAAGAATTATATCCATTTATTCAGCGAACAATCCTGCAATATCAGGCGATGGAGGAGAAGGCAAAGGAAATAAAGGGACTTGAGACGGGATTGATCCGGATTGGAACAATTTCCAGTATTACCTGCCACTGGATGCCGCAGTTAATCCGGGAGTTTCAGGAACGATATCCGAAGGTGCAGTTTCTGTTTCATCAGGGGATTATTCTTCGATTCAGGAGTGGATTAAGATTGGGAAAGTTGATTTTGGATTTGTCACCCGCCTGCCGTAACGGAGCTGGAGACAATCACCGTCAAAGACGGAGATGTTGGCAGTGCTTCCCAAAGACCATCCTTTGGCATCCAGAGAAAGACTTCCGTTGGAAGAGATTGCCGGGGAGCCGTTTATTCTGCTGGAAGAGGGGCATTTTAGTGAGCCTCTGAATGCCTTTCATGCCTGTAATCTGGAACCGAATCTGAAATACAGAATTCATGATGATTATGCGATCATGACGATGGTGGAAGCCGGATTGGGAATCAGTATTCTGGCGGAGCTGGTCTTAAGGAGAACTAATTTCGGAATTGCAGTGATCCCTTTGGAACCGCCTGTCACAAGGACACTTGCCATTGGATATAAGGATAAGAACAGTCTGCCGATTGCAAGCAAGTATTTTATAGAATTTCTATTAGATAAAGTAGACAGTCTGCCTTGATCAGAAATCCAGACGTGAATCTTTTAAAGTGCTGCTGAAATATCAGAGCGGGTTTGAAAATTCCATCTTGCAATTTTCAAACCCGCTCTGATAAGTGGTTCTGGTAGATATCAAATTTTATAATTTTTATTTTCCGAGAGTCAGCATCATATCCAGAGACTTCCGGGATTTTTGCAGTACGTCTTCTTCCAGAAGAATTTCTTCTCCGGCAGTACCGTTAACACAGTGATAGACATCTGCCAGGGTAGTCAGTTTCATATTGTGGCAGACGCAGTCCTTGGAGAGCGGATAAAACTTTTTCTCAGGACACAGGAACTGAGATGCTGTACAATGCTGTTTTCCGTTCCGATGATAAATTCGTTCTGTTCACTTTGTTTCGCATAATCCATAATTCCGGTAGTACTGCCTACGTAATCTGCTTTTGTGGATACTTCCGGGAGACATTCCGGATGTACAAGCAGTAAAGCGTCAGGATGCAGAGCTCTGGCTTTTTACGTCCTGCAGGGAGATTCTGACATGGGTCGGACATCCGCCGTGAAACAGTTTGAGATTTTTTCCGGAAGCTGTTCAGCCACCCATGCGCCCAGATTACAGTCAGGAATGAATAAAATATTTTATTTTCCATATTTTGATAACCTTTACGGCGGAGGATGAAGTGACACAGACATCACAGACTGTTTTCAGTTCAGCGGTCGTATTGATATATGCGGCAACCGCATAATCGGGATGTTGTTCCTTTAACTGTCTGATCAGATCAACATCCATCTGAGTTGCCATCGGACATCCCGCCTGGGGATGGGATAACAGAACTTTTTTCAGGGGAGAAATTTTGACTGTTTCAGCCATAAAGCGGACGCCGCACATCAGCACAGTCTGGGCATCCGATTTTGCTGCTTCCAGACTTAAGCCATAGGAATCCCCCTACATAATCGGCAACTTCCCAGATATCCTGACTTTGATATGCGTGGGCGAGGATACAGATATTCTTTTTTTTTTTAATTGCAGGATGCGGTCCTGCAGCATGCTTGTTGTGTACATAGTTTTCTCCAATCATGAAAGTGGATTGCTCCGCACTTCGTGCTCCCTCAATCAGTGCTAATATTCGCTATTATACAAAAATGCCCTTTAGATGTCAACATATATGTAAATATTAATGTAACACAACTGTCTTGTCAGCACAAAAGTATTATGCTATAATCCTGTTGATGAAAACAGATCAATAGGACAAAGAAAGTCAGGTATACTATGGAAACAGATATATTAATCATTGGCTGCGGGTGCGCTGGATTGTACTGTGCACTGCAGTTGGACAGTGAAAAGAAGATTACAGTCATCACCAAATCAGATCTGGAAAGCAGTGATTCGTTTCTGGCACAGGGCGGCATGTGTATGTTGAAGGATGAATCTGATTATAACAGCTATTTTGAAGATACTATGAAAGCCGGACATTATGAGAACGATCAGACATCGGTTGATCTCATGATCCGTTCCTCCGGAAAAGTTGTGGAGGATCTTCTGAAGTATGGCGTGGAGTTTCAGCGGGAAGAGGATGGAACCCTTGCGTATACAAGGGAGGGCGCCCACTCGAATAAGAGGATTCTGTTTCATGAAGATACGACAGGAAAAGAGATTACCAGTAAATTGCTGGAACAGGCAAAACAAAGAGACAATGTGGTTCTGATGGAGTACACGGAGATGTTGGATCTGCTCTGTGAGGATAATGTTTGTTATGGTGCAGTTGTAAGACTTGCTGATGGGACAATCGAAGCAGTACGGTCACAGTATACCATACTTTGCAACAGGGGAATCGGCGGTCTGTACCGTCACTCTACAAACTTCCATCACCTGACCGGAGATGGAATTGCCGTTGCAATCAAGCATAAGATCCGTCTGAAGGATATCAACTATATCCAGATACATCCCACAACGCTGTACTCGGAAGAAGAAGAGAACGAAGCTTCCTGATTTCTGAATCCGTACGGGGAGAGGGGGCAAACTGTATGGAAAGGATATGAAGCGCTTTGTAAATGAACTCCTTCCCAGAGACCGGCTGACGGCTGAGATCCGAAACAGATGCAAAAAGACGGAACAGATTTTGTCTGGGAGGATTTGAGGACGATACCAGAAGAAGAATTGAAGATGCATTTTCCGAATATTATTGAGCATTGCCGGGAGATGGGGTATGATGTTACCAAAGAGTGTATTCCGGTTGTGCCTGCGCAGCATTATTTTATGGGTGGAATTGCAGTGGATCACCAGAGTAAAACGTCCATGGATCGGCTGTACGCAGTAGGGGAGACTGCCTGCAATGGAGTACACGGAAAAAACCGGCTTGCTAGCAATTCGCTGTTGGAGAGTCTGGTATTTGCCGGACGTGCAGCGGCAGATCTTATGGCTGGGTACCAGGAGACAGAGCCGGATGCTTTTCACGGAACGATTGATAAAGAATATTATCAGAACAAAGAAAAACTGTCAGAGGAATACCAAAGTCTGGTACTGGCAGAAATTGAAAAGGCAGATATGTCTGTTTAACAAAAGAAACAAGAATAAAATAGAATCGGAGGAATGATAAGATGTTTGATCCAGTTACCATGAAATTAAATGTGGAGCCGCTTATTATGGGGGCGTTAAGGGAAGATATTACAAGTGAAGATGTATCTACCAACAGCGTGATGCCGTACCCGCAGAACGGGGAGGCAGACCTGATCTGCAAGCAGGATGGAGTCATCTGCGGGCTGCAGGTCTTTGAGCGGGTATTTACTTTGTTGGATGAGAACATGAAATTTCAGATGTTTGTTACGGATGGTGAAAAAGTGCAGAAGGGTCAGCTTTTGGGAAAGATTACCGGTGATATCCGTGTGATTTTATCCGGAGAGCGGACGGCGCTTAATTATCTGCAGCGGATGAGCGGAGTTGCAACGTACACAAATGAAGTGGCTTCCTATCTGGAAGGAACAAAGACAAAAGCTTCTGGATACCAGAAAAACCACTCCGAATAACCGGATTTTTGAAAAATATGCAGTAAGAACCGGAAGCGGGAATAATCACCGTTACAATCTGTCCGATGGCGTGATGCTGAAAGATAACCATATCGGAGCAGCAGGAAGCATCAAAAAGGCAGTGGCTATGGCGAAGGAATATGCTCCTTTTGTACGCAAAATTGAGGTCGAAGTGGAGAATCTGGAAATGGTGAAAGAGGCGGTTGAGGCAGGCGCCGATATTATTATGCTTGATAATATGGACAGTGAGCAGATGAGAGAGGCAATTCAATGGATCGACGGACGCGCCGAGATTGAAGTATCCGGTAATGTGATGAAAGAAAATATTGCAGTACTCACGGATTTAGGCGTAGATTACATTTCAAGCGGAGCATTGACACATTCTGCTCCGATTCTGGATATTTCTTTGAAAAATCTGCATCCGGTTGAAGCAGAAGGCGAAGGAGTCTGAGCGTAGTATGAGCGGCAAGGATAGAAGAGATCGAATCCTTCAGATATTGGAAAAAAGCATGACTGCGGTGCCGGGAAATCTGCTTGCGGCCCAGCTTCAGGTAAGCCGACAGGTGATTGTACAGGATATTGCCTTATTACGGGCGAATGGAACAGAAATTCTGTCCACAACCCTTGGGTATATGCTTTCGGAAAAGAATCATTGCAGCAGAGTCTTTAAAGTGCGGCATTCGGATGAAAAGGTTGAGGAAGAACTCTCTTTGATCGTGGATCATGGCGGAATCATTCAGGACGTGTTTATCTACCATAAAGTGTACGGTGTTGTGAGAGCAGATATGAATATACGCTCCAGACTGGATGTTTATAATTTTATGGCGGATCTGGCGTCTGGAAATTCCAGTCTGCTGAAGAATATAACTGCAGATTATCATTACCATACGGTAAAGGCAGAAAGTGAAAGGATACTGGATATCATTCAGGAAAAGCTTCAGGAGAGAGGTTTTCTTGCACAATTACGCGACTATGAACCGATTGATTTCGATAAACAGAATCTATGAGGAAGAAAAATTTGTTCCAAATCCGGTTAACAGGCACTCCGAATAAGGGGGAGCGCTTTCAATTTGGAACAAATTTTTGTTGTACTATGCAGACAGCAGGAATGAATGAAGCAGGAAGTGCTTAACCTTTTGATTCTGCATCAGATCAATTGGATGTTATATTTTTCCAGCCAGTAATTGACCTGAATCATATACGCCAGCATCTGCGGACCGGCCATCAATTGTCCGTACCATGGTTTCCCATAGTCGGAGGGACTGTTCAGGAAGTCGTGAACTTTTTTTTATCAAAGAAGCTGCCGGATGGGGGCCTGGGGATCTGCAAGGATTTCTTTTAAGCGGTTCCCCAATAAGGTTTCATAGGTTGGATCATAGGTTTTCGGATAAGGACTTTTCGGCGCCACAGGACTTCAGCAGGGAGTTTGCCTTCTCCGGCGTGACGGAGCAGTCCTTTCACGATTCCGTCCGGACACTTCATTTTCCAGGGAATATTCCAGACATATTCCACAATCCGGTGATCTGCAAGAGGAACACGTGCTTCCAGACCGGAATACATACTGGTCCGATCCATCCGGTCCAGCAGGGTCACCATGAACCAGCGGAGATTCAGGTAAGAGATTTCCCGCCGCCTTTTTTTTCTTCCGGAGTTTCTCCGGGAAGAACAGGCGTTTCTGAGATTGTCTTTTCGTAAGCGGCGTGTGCATATTCATCCATCGGCAGTTCCCGGAGTACCTCATCGGAGAGCAGAACTTTCCGGGGTTCCATATGCACAGACCAGGGGAATTGATCGGCTTTGAAGAATTCCTTTTTGTGAAACCAGGGATAGCCTCCGAAAATTTCATCCGCGCACTCGCCAGTCAGTGTCACCTTGTTGTAAGATACGACCTGTGAGCAGAAATACAGCATGGAGGATTCCACATCGGCCATACATGGAAGGTCTCTGGCATCGACTGCTTTAAACAGGTAATCAATCAGATCGGTGTTGCTGCATTCCAGAAAGTGATGATTACTGCCGGTATATTCCACCATCTTTTTTCCACCCAGGGGCGGTCCTGGCTTGGCTGAAAGGCGTTGGACTGAAAATATTTGCTGTTATCTTTGAAATCAAAGGAAAAGGTATTCAATATTTTTCCTTGCTTTTCAGTTCCTTCGCGCAGATTGCAGTGACCAGGCTGCTGTCCACACCGCCGGAGAGAAAGGTGCTGATGGGGATATCCGATAACATCTGCTTTTTCACTGCATCTTCCACAAGCCATGCTGTCTTTCCACGGTTTCAGAAAAGGAATCCTCGTGGGGAAGGCTTTCCAGTGTCCAGTAGAAGTGCTTCTTGAAAGCCCTTGCTGCTGTAAGTCAGGAATTCTCCGGGCAGAACTTCACAGATATTTTTGAATACACCCTTTCCATAGGTCTTTGCAGGACCCAGTGCAAAGATTTCACATAACCCATCCCGATCAAGTACCGGTTCTATGCCGGGATATACAAAAAGTCCCTTCAGTTCGGAAGAAAACACCAAAGTCTCATCAATCATCGTATAAAAACAGTGGTTTCACACCCAGGCGGTCACGGAAGAGAAAAAGCTGCTCCAGGCGGGAATCCCAGATGGCGATGGCAAAGATGCCGTTTAGCTTTTGAATGTAGTCAGCGCCATGAAGGAGATATCCAAGAAGAATCACTTCTGTGTCACTGGTGGTTTCAAATACAGCTCCCTCGCACTGAAGTTCTGCTTTCAGTTCCGGCATATTATAAATTTCTCCGTTGAAAATAATACTGCATTCACCGGAGGATGTTTTGCGGACCATAGGCTGATGTCCGGTCAGCAGGTCAATGATTTCCAGACGCACATGGGCAAGACCGCATCCTTTGTTGAGGTAGATCCCTTCATCATCGGGACCGCGGCGTTTCTGAACCTGATTCATCTGAGTAAGAATCTGTGTCCATCCCGCCGGAGCGGCTTCAAAATCTCGTTTAGGGTTACAAAATCCTGCAATTCCGCACATAGGTGCTCCTTTCTATTGAATGATTGGCTGGTACTGTCTGCCTTCCAGTGCTTCTTCCAGAGTGGGGATCAGCAATTCGGTGTGGGCAATCATGGAGTTGGGTTTCTTTTCGGGATTATCCTGGCCGAACGGAATGAAGTAGATGTTCTTTGCATTCAGCAGTAAACCGATATTTTTCATATTCAGACCAAGGGCATCATTGGTGGAGACAGAGATGACCAGTGGTTTTTCGTTTCTCAGATGAGCTTTGGCAGCCATCAGGACCGGGGTATCGGTGATGCCGTTTGCCAGTTTGGCGATAGTGTTGCCGGTACAGGGAAGAATTACCAGAAGATCCAACAGGCTTTTGGGACCGATGGGTTCTGCCTGATTGATGGTTGTCATTGGTTCAATTCCGGTGATACGTCTGGCTTCGGCTACAAAAATCCTGTGCCTTTCCGAAGCGGCTGTCAATGGTTTGAGAGGCATTGGAGAAGATGGTTTGGACTTCGGCGCCTGCATCTGAGAGTTTTTGCAGTTCCAAAAAGGCCTTTTGGTAGGTACAAAAGGAACCGGTCAGTGCAACACCGATTTTCTTTCCTTTTAAATTCATAATTTTCACACTCCTTATGATTGATCTTGGAGAAGTTTTTTTGATTACAGTTTCTGCCATGGCTTCTGCCGATGATTTCGGGGCATATTTTCCCGGAAGACCAGGACAGAGAAATGCCGGAATCCCCAGCTTTTCGGAAGCCTGATAATCTACGCCGCCGGGGCTGGAAGCGATATCCAGGATGACGGTATTGGAACCCAGGCGTTGAAGCTGTGGTTCCAGAAAAATCCGGCTTGGAATTGTATTGAAGATAAAATCGTATTCAGACAGTGTTTTTGCATTTCCGCCATATCGACAGCGCGGTGAGCAAAAGCTCTGCTTCCCGCTCTGGCTCTGGAACTGCGGGCACATACAGTGATCTGACAGGCAAAGCCGGACAGGAGAGAAACCAGTGTTTTGCCGCAGCGTCCATATCCCAGGACGAGACATTTGCTTTTATGAAGGTTTTGTTTACTTTTGATGATTGCTTCTGCAACAGCTCCTTCTGCTGTGGCAATGGTATTATAGAGGGCCAGTTCTTCATCCTCCATATAATCATAGACACAGACACCTTTCTGCCAGGCTGTTTTTCAGGAATGGTTTCGGGATACAGCCTGCGAAGAGATATTGTCCTTCGGTAAGGGAATCCAGAAGCAGATCGGCAGTCAGATCCGTTTGGAAGTCTGATGGTTTAAGTGACCATCCACACGAGCCATGGGTATGGGTGCCAGAATCGTCCTGGCAGACGCTGCCGCCTTCACCAGAGATTCGGCTCTATCAATCGTATCGCCGTCACTTTCCCTGCAAAGGGCATATTCACATACGGTGTAGTTCCGGCTGAGCAACGCGTTTTTCAGATAGACTTGACGGAGGTCACCGCCGATTACTGCAAAATCATAGACTTTGGATTGCATAGAAGAACTCCGTAATATGCAAACTCACAGTTAGTATATGAAAGACTCTGGAGATTGGTGTGTCAGAGACCATATTTTTTACATTTTGAAAGAAGGAACCTGAAATTTCGTAAAAAAATGTACAAAAAGAAAAAATATGTCCGTATCCACAGACTTTCTAATCCGTGTATCATAGGGATAAAAGATATTAATTGTTGTCCTGGGGAAAGAAAGGAGAAGTTATGAAGCAAAGAAAGAGACAGATTGCAGCATTGGTGCTTGCAGGGTGTGTAGCATTGGGTTCCGTGACCACGCCTGCGGCTGGTTTTTCTGACAGCGGAGCGGTTGGCAAGACACAGATTACAGATCTGACAACGGAGTATTTGAGTAATCCCATTGGAATTGACACGATTCCGTTCATTTCGGTTGGCAGATGGATTCCAACAGGATCGGTGCGAAACAGACTGCATACCAGGTCCGGGTGTTTGCTGCGGATGATGGGGAACATGTGGTATGGGACAGCGGAAAAGTTGAGAGTGACAAGTCAACAGGTATTGTATGTAAAGATGTACTTCAGGAAGGAACGGCTTATCAGTGGGAAGTGACGGTCTGGAATGAAAATCATCAGGAAATGTATTCCGGACGGGCATCTTTTGAGACCGGGGTTACCAACTGGCAGGAATGGAAGGATGCGGAATTTATCCGGCTGAATGCCAGCCCTGCTGCACCTGTTTTCCGGACAGAGCAAAAACTTCAGGGAAAGAATATTAAAGTGCAAGATTGTATATCACAGCGCTGGGTGTTTATCAGGCATATGTAAATGGGAATCGTGTGGGAGAATGGGGGAGGACGGAGCCCTTACCTATCACCATATGAATCCAGGCTATGGCAACGGGACCGTAAGTCTGGGATACCAGACTTACGACGTTACTCCATTTTTAGATGGAAGTGATACGGCGGCTGTTTCTGTGGTCGCGGGAACCGGATGGCGCAATGGGATGGGAAGCACCACTTCTCAGCCGGCGCTTAAGGCATTGTTGGCTGTGACGTTTGGCGATGGCAGCAGGCAATTGATTCAGACGAATACTACGGATTGGAAGGGAACTCTTGCAGGGGAATTACCGGGAATGGTGTTTATTACGGTGAAGATTACAATGCATGTTTTGCAGAGGAATTGGGAGATTTTACTCAGGTTGGATATGATGACAGCGGTTGGGTGAATTCGGAAGGTGTTGTGGATAGCGCCGCAGGGGTTCCTTTACATTGCGTGTAATTTTGCAGAGCAGAATGCTGCTTATGTAAGAGTTCTGGTGGAAGAGACAGGACCGGCAATTGCAGATGTAAGAGAAAACTTTCTGCAGCTTATGGAGCTGGAACTGTTGGATGGACAGGAAATAATGTGGTAGCCGGCAAGGTGCCGGAAGTATCAAATACCTGGTCGCCGAATGCGCAGTGGAGACCGGAGCATCTGACAGATGGTGATCTTGGGACAGATACAGATAATGGATATACGACTACGATGTTTGGAAATCAGGGTCTGACATCCGTAAGTCTGAGTGATCCGGTCAGCATCACGTTCCGTCTGGATAATGGTGCAGGTTTCCAGACTTTAAAGATGTATCCCAGAACTTCTGTGAAATCTGTTTCGAACGAGTGTGCAAATTATCCGAAAAATATCGCATTCAGGTATCCGAAGACGGTACAAACTGGAAGGATGTGATGGAGGACCAGACCGAATCCTTACGCAACACCTTATTGTTTCCGGAAACAAATGCTGTGAATTTTGGGATAGATTTTCCGGAAAAACAGCAGGCAAAAGCATGTACGGATCGCTGTCTCGAGACAGGATCGGCAGTAAGAGATGACAATGAAAATCGTCTGCAGCTTATGGAACTGGAATTGCTGGATGGACAGACGAATGTGGCAAAGGGGTTGTTCCGGCCATCAGTAATAATTTTGAATCAGGGTTTACAGTGGAATGCCGGTAATCTGACGGACGGAGATTACGGTTCTGAGTCGGATTGTGGATATACCTCTGATATTTTAGGGTATGGGGAGCAATATCTGAAACTGGATCAACCGATTACCATTCAGTTTGATTTTGAGCAGGAGGTAAATTTCTCTGAATTGAAATTCTATCCCCGTACTACAAAAGATTCCATATCTTATGGTGTGTGTGTGAATTATCCGAAAGTATATACGGTACAGGTTTCTGATGATGGAATTCACTGGGAGGATGCCGCAGTTAACCAGGATCAGGGCATGGTAAGAAATACCGCTTTATTTCAGAATACAAGAATGCCCACCACCACCTTTGCAGGAAGTATCCGGGCACAGGCAGGTATCCCGGGAAAATTAATTGATACGTTTGATCAGTTTCCGGTATCCGCAGTTCTCTATACCGATCTGAAAAGAGATTCTTCCTATCCGGGCGGAGAAATTGAGACAGACGCTTCTATGAAGCTTCCGGGGAGAGAATCTGTTTGGGAATGGTCTGACTCTGAAGAAAGGCCAGACGATGATCGTAAATATGGGACAAAACCTGACTGCGGTTCCAAGAATTGAATTTGAGGCTTTGGAAGGAACGAAGGTAACCTTTACGTTTTTGCAGAAATGTTGAATGACGGAAGTTCCGCGGGAAACGGGGCAACGCAGGCTGACGGTCCGAAGGGTCGATTTACCAGAAAAGTCTCAGAGGTGCACGTTCTTTGGCAACCTATATCTTTTCGGGCAATGGAAGAGAGACTTATCAGCCAAGTATGTCTTTCTTTTGGATATCAGTATGTGCAGATTACAGCCAGTGATGATATCAAAGTATATTCTCTGTGTTCAAAGGCAATTTCCTCTGTGACAGAGCAGACCGGAAAAATCCGTACAAACAACGAGCATGTGAACAAATTATTTTCCAACGTATTGTTTGGACAATTGAGCAATTATTATACAACGCCCACAGACTGTAACCAGAGGGATGAGCGTCTTTCCTGGACCGGTGACACACAGGCATTTGCACAGACGGCCGTATATAATTTTGATTCCGTTGCATTTTTAAGGGACATGCAGGATATCTACGATGAAAATACCTGGATTAAGGGATATGTTCCGGGGTTGCCGATGATTTAAACGGTTATTTCAGTCCGTGGGCGGCAGGCTGGAGTGATGTGGAGATTCTTGTGCCCTGGGTACTGTATCTGCAGACAGGGGACCAGGCAATTCTGACCGAGAGCTGGGATGCCCTGGTTCATTATATGGAATATCTGCAGGCACATGAACGGGGGCAAATCAGGCTCCTGCGTCCGGCGACCGAAATTATGGAGACTGGCTCTCTTTTCAGGGAACCAGTATCGAGGTGATGAATGATTACTATTATGGTTATATGAATCAGATCATGGCAAAATCGCCAAAGTGATCGGGGATACGGAAAAGAAAAAGCATATAATGAAAAGTTTGAAGCAATTAAGAAACATTTATCCGGACACACGTGGATTTCTCCAATGGAAATCTGATTATTAAATCAAAAGAAGGAAATGTCAACCTGCAGTTTATGCATTGGACAGACAAAAAGGGAATCTGGGAGAATAATTCACAGACCTCACTGATCTGGATGCTCAAACTTGGATTCTATGACAGCGAGGAGATGCGGGATGAGGCCTGCAGGCTGCTTCTGGAGAATATTAAGAATGAGAACCGGACGCAGGCAGTGTAAGGGCGAAGTATGGAAAGAATACGTTGGCAGTTGGTTTCTTAGGTTCCAATGTTATTACACCGGTGCTGACTGAGAGTGGAAATGCAGATGTCTCGTATGACTTACTGCTGCAGGATGGACAGCCGTCCTGGCTGTTTGAAGTCAATGCAGGAGCAACGACTGTGTGGGAGCGTTGGAATTCTTATACACCGGGAGTTGGATTCGGGGACAGTGAGATGAATTCCTTCAATCATTATGCGTACGGCTCTGTTCTGGAATGGATGTACCGCTATATGGCAGGAATCAGTGTAGATGAGGAGGATCCCGGTTTCAAAAATATAATTTTGCAGCCGACTCTGGATACAGGAGTAAAATATAATAGTGAGGAGCGGATCAACGAGGTCGAAGCTTCTTATGATTCTTATTACGGAACCATTCAGACTTCATGGACAAGCAGTGAAGGAAAGTTATCCGATTATAATGTTGTTATTCCGGCGAATACAACAGCAGTTCTTTACCTTCCTGTTGATGCTTCAGCATTGAAAGGATTCAAAGCGATAAAAGGGGTCAGCTATGAAGGTATGAAAGAGCATAACGGTATCTCTGCGGCGGAGATTCGTCTGGATTCAGGAAGTTATAGCTTTGAAGTCCAGGATGGAAAATTATCTGTAGCTTATGCAGGAGGAAGTATAGGACCGGATCCGGAGCTTCCATTTATAGATGTAGTGCACAGTGCAGAGAACTGGTATTACGATGCTGTTGTAAATGTTTACTGGAAAGATCTGATGACTGGATTAAGTGAGACCGTTTTTGGACCATCAGAACCGCTCTTAAGAGCAGAATTTGCAGTGATCCTTCATCGTATGGAGGATTTACCCAAGGTTTCCTACGATGGACGCTATCAGGACGTTGCAGATGGTTTATGGTATACGGATGCAGTTGCCTGGGCGAGTGAAGAAGGGGTTATTACAGGTTATGGAGCGGGAGAAATGTTTGGCCCTGGAGATTACATCAGCCGGGAGCAGATGGCAACGATGATGTATCGATATGCAAAAAGAAAAAGGTTATGATACCAGTGTGAAAGCGGACTTAGGCAGTTATAAAGACGCTTCGGAAGTCAGTGCGTTTGCCGAAGAGGCGATGCAGTGGGCAGTGGGAAATAAGATTATCTCAGGTAAACAGGAAGGAACAATCCTGGATCCTCAGGGAAATACGACACGTTCGGAATGTGCGGTGATTCTTACACGATTTATGGATACATATAACAAATGATGAAAGCGTCAAAAGGTTTTATAACTTAAGAGATCTTTCTTTCAATTTTCTGAATATTTTTATTATTGAGATTATCGTCTTGTATAAAAACGGGAATAGGGGTATAATTTAAAAGCGCATTTTTACGTAGGCGAGAAGGGAGTAAAGAAAGATGGCAAACAGAAGAATCGCAAAAAAGAGAAGGACGGAAGCAGAGAAATTTGTACAGGGAAGCTGTGGGGAGAATGGCGTATTGCAGGCAGCAGAACAAACGGAAGTTTCTAAGGAAATCAATCTATATATCCAATATCAGGGAATGGAACTTGTGATCCGGGAGATCGAAGAGAAGATTCAGAAGGAATGGACGGCGCAGGGAAAAGAAGCGGCAGACCTTCAGAAGATGGATGTATATATCAAACCGGAAGAAAAAAGGCTTATTATGTGATTAATGAGCAGGATAACGGGTGCATTCAGTTATAGGAGTATCTAAAAAAAAGACTGGCTTACAGGCTGCAAAATTTGCAAACCTGCAAGCCAGTCTTTTGTATTTAATTGAAAACACGCTCTGGAGAGGCAACATTTACAAAACGTTTACAAAACAATATCGTTTTTGATGAACGGATTCGTTATAATGTGAATAGCTTGATCGGTGGAGGAATTTTATGAAACGAATTTTAGTGATAGAAGATGAAACTGCAATAAATGAATTGATTTGTATGAATTTGGAGATTGCGGGGTATAAGCCGGTTCCTTTCTTTGACGGAGCAAAATTCAGCACCCATCTGAAACAGGAGGATGCGTATGATCTGGTCTTGCTCGATATTATGCTTCCTGGAAAAGATGGTTTTGAATTGTTGGAGGAATTAAAAGAACACCGAATACCGGTGATTTATCTGACAGCAAAAGGAGATTTGCAGAGTAAGGTTGCGGGACTTAGAAGCGGTGCGGAAGATTATCTGGTGAAGCCTTTTGAAATGTTGGAACTTTTGGTACGGATCGATAAAGTTTTAAGCCGTTTTCAGGAAGCGGAGGAAGAAATCCACATACGGAATGTTACGATCAATGAAAAGAAGCATACCGTATATAAGGATGGAAAGGAAGTATGCTTACGGCCAATGGAGTTTGCCTGTCTGCTGGCGTTTTGGAAATACAGAAATCGTGTCATGACCAGAGAACAGATGCTTCAGATCCTCTGGGGTGTGGATTTCGAAGGAGAGACCAGAACGGTAGATGTACATGTTGGAAATCTTCGGAAGAAACTGGATTTTCGGAGGTGATTATCACCATACCAAGAGTAGGATACCGGATGGAAGTGGAATAACAAAAAGAGGAGAACAGAAAAAGGGATATGATAAAAAATTGCACTGACTGGGTCAACCATGTTATTTGTGTTGGCGCATATTTTTTCGTTCTATGTGATCTTGGGAAGTCAGCAGGAGAAGCTTATGCTGGTGAAAGAGAAGGAGGAAGAATTGATTCGTGATTGTGTCTCAGCGTTTGATAAGAAGCGTGGGAGACTGCGGTATGACCATGGGATGAGTGATTATGTTCTGACCCAGTGTTTTAGGGAAACGATGCCGGAAAATTCCGCATTCTACCGGGGGGAGGGACAGAACTTTTAATAACAGCCATTATGAGTTTGAGATTGATGGGGCTAAGCTCGGGGGAGGTGACAGATATGGTATATCTTGTGTTCCGAAAAAATCGGTGATGCACGTCTGTTGGTCTTCTATCAGGTGACAGAAGAAAAAAGCAGGAGTATACGGTCTGTCATGTTCTGGACATTACTTATATTTATCGGAAGGGGTGGGAACTTGCCGGTCGCGAGTTCCTGATTTCCTGTTGCTTTCGGGGATGATGGCGGTGCTGTTGGTGGTTCTGATTAAGAGAATTACAAAACCACTGAAGATGCCAATGAAGCACAGCGGAAACTGATTGGAAGTCTGTCTCATGAATTAAAGACTCCCTGACAGCAATCAAGGGTTATTCCGAGACGTTATTGAATGTAAGGATTTCTGAAGAACAGATGCAGAAAGCGCTTCATTATATCTATACGGAGAGCGGCAGATTGTCCCGTCTTTCTGAAAAAATGATGGAGTTGACCAGATTGTACGAACCGGAATGTCAGATCACTCTGGAGCCGGTTGAAATCACTGTTTTGTTTGACGCTGTGGAGGATAGTGTACGTTACCGGTTAGAGGAGGAGCAGATTCAGTTGGTTCGGGAAGGGATTTGAATGGCCTGGTTCATAATCTGACCGGGATCTGATGACCAGCTTTCTGATTAATTTAATCAATAATGGGATTACCGCATCCAAACCGGGAAGCCGGATGTTTTTGGTGCAGATAAACATGGATTCTGGGTTCAGGATGAAGGATGTGGAATCCCCGGCGAAGTAGAAAAAAAAGTAAGGGAGGCTTTCTATCGCGTGGATAAGTCGCGTTCCGGAAAAAGCGGAAATATGGGATTGGGACTTGCTATCTGCAATCAAATTGCAGAAGTGCATCATGCAAAAATGCAGATTGAAAGTGAAGCAGGTATTGGGACAAAGATTTCTTTTCTTCTGTGAGCTCCTTTTACAACTTCTTTACAGTACGATGAAGATTTGTAAATAAAAGAAGATATGATTTTTTCGAAGCAGCAAAAGAACAGCGTAAAAACAGGAGGAAGATATGAAGCGGAAGCAGATAAGAGCAGCAGTTATGGGACTTTGCCTTAGTATATGTTTGACAGGATGTGAAGAGACCCCGGAGGAAGTGATCGTAAAGGAAAAAGGTGCGGATCAGATTTCGAAGTATGAAAGCGATGAAAAGACGGAACGTATTTTGAGGGAGACATTGGGAGCACCGGAGCATTATGCCAACAAAGCTTCCTACGAAAATGGAGTGCTGGTGATTGATACCGATGCGGATGTGGTGTTGCCGGAGGTGTCAGCAATTGACACGGTTACGGTATCAGCAAAGGAAATGAGTCAGGAATTGATCGATACGGTGACCAAAGCTTTTTTGATGGAGATAAAATTTATAATGCATGGTCTTATAAGAGCATGACAAAAGATCAGATACAAGAGAAGATTACGTTATTAAAAAAAATATAAGGCAGAAGGAAATCTCGATCCCTATGATTATGGTAAGGATGAAGAGGGAAATTTGCAGTATGACATTGACAGCCAAATTGAGTATTATGAAACGCAGTATGAAGAGGCTCCGGAAGAAGTGCAGAAAGAAGAAGTGACGCCGGCATTCGGACTGATTTATCCGAATGGAGGAGAGGGTGAAAACAACTGTGCTGGAGGATGCATTTGACGGAGTAGCGGAAACTGAGAACGGGAACTACGATTATCGGATTCAGGATATGGGAGAAATGGCGAATGAAATTACGTTTAAAATCGACAAAATAAGGGAAGCTGCAGACACGCAGGAGTTTTCAGGCTGGATTGAAGGGGAATCTTTCAGAGATCCGGCAGGTGAACAATATCTTTCGGATGAGTTTGTGCAGGAACTTGCGGGAATTTCCCATGAAGAGGCAGAAAAAGAGGCAGTTGAAACGGTGGAACGCCTGGGATGGGGATTGGAACTGTATGGATGGGATTATGCTGTCTATTATCATGGGGAGGGAGGAGGAAGGAAAGCACCTGTCTGGATGCAGGATATCAGTTTTATTTTACCAGAAAAATCGGAGGGATACCGATTACCAGTACCAGTGAATGGGGCGGCGGTCTGGAGGATATGGAAAGTACGATCGTTCCGTGGGGATATGAAGTTTGTAATGTTATTGTGGGAGATGATGGAATTCAATCAGTTACCTTGTATAATCCGTATAAAATTGGAGAAGTGCAGACAGCGAATGTCAAATTGATGGATTTTGACAGCATTATTCAAATTTATGAGCAGATGATGGAAGTTAAGAATGCAGATATTTCCGCCTATGAAAAGCAGAGAACCTATCATATCAACAAAATTATACTGGGCTACAGCAGAATTTATGATCCGAACGTCGACAATACCACGGGACTTCTTGTGCCGGTATGGGATTTTTTCGGCGGATTTGAGTGCGAGAGCAAAGACGGATATACTTCTTATCAGTCTGCCCTTTTACTCGACACAGAGTTTTATGACGATCAATGCAATTGACGGTACGATCATTGACAGAGGACTTGGTTATTAATCAGAGAGAAGGGAGGTGTGGCAGGTGAAACAGGTTATGGCGGTAGTACGCCAGAATTTTCTTGGTTTTTCCGAAACCCGAGAATGATCATGACGTTTCTGTTTTCTCTATCTTGTGTTTCTTTTTAAGTGATAAGGCGATGATGGTAGCGGGTATTATAATGCGCCGATGCAGGCGGCGGAGCCTTTATCTGGACGTTCGGGGATTCGACTTCGATTTTGCTGACCTCCCTTTTGTTGATTCTGCTGTTCCTTGATCTGCCCAAGTTAAGTCCCTTTACCCCTTATCTGCTGCTGCGGATGAAGAAACGTCAGTGGCTGGAGGCACAGTTTTTCTATATTCTGTTGGTAACCATGTTTTATATGGGATATGTGCTTCTGGTGACAAGTCTGCTTTGTATGAAGAAAACCTTCAGCGGAAATATCTGGAGTAAGACGGCGGCATTGCTGGGGTATTCCGGGATGGGAAAGCAACTTTCGGTTCCTTCCACCGTAAAGGTTATGGAGAGTACCAGCCCGTATGAATGTATGGGACAGATTGTCCTGCTGCTCATATGCTATGCGCTGACCTTAAGTTTTCTGATGTTGTTTTTCCAGATGAAATGCGGCAGGAAGGCGGCAATCGGAGCAGGACTTGGCTACAGTTTATTTGGATTTCTGTTAGACCCGGGGGTATTGGCAGGGATTCTGCACAAAGAAGAATATGAAATGTATCAGATCCGGAGACTGACAGGGTGGATCAGTCCATTAAACCATGCCACGTACGGGATGCATGATTTCGGATATGATTCGCTTCCGGCACTGTGGCAATCCTGTCTGGTGTTTTTGGGGGTTCTGGCAGTTTTGGCCTTCTTATCATTTCATACCTTAAGAACTATAATTTCAGTTCCTTTACCGGAACGGTGTAAAGGTGGAAGGAAGATATGAGGAACAGTTGTGAGAGAATTGATACGGGAAAAGGGATTTTGGAGCGCCGTACTGCTTACCCTGATTGGGATGGCTGCGGCAGTGCCTTTCTATCAGATAAAATTGCCATTGGAAACCGGACAATTTGTTTTCTATTATCAGAATGCTCTGGGTTCGCGGATTTTGGGATTCTTGCTGCCTGTTGCTGCGGTGCTTCCGATGGGGGCGGTGTATGTCCGGGAAGCTTCCGGCGGTTTTTTAAAGCTGTATCTGGCGCGGATCAGCCGAAGCGAATATATCCGAAGGAAGACGATACAGATTTATGTCAGCGGGCTTCTGACCTTTTTCGCAGCGGGAGTCATACTGCTGATATGCTGTTTTCTATTTCTTTATCCGTTGGAAGTAAAAGGAGACTTTCCGATAGAGAGTTTTCTTGATGCGGGTGCAATGTTGCTTCGTATCTGTCTGGTGGGTGGAATGCTGGCTGAGATTTCCGGATTTTTGCAGTATTATTCCAGAATTATTATATGGCATACGGACTGCCCTTTTGTCTGCTATTATCTTTTGATTATTTTAAAGGAACGATATCTGCCCAAACTGTACTGTCTTTATCCTGTGGAATGGATCCAGGCGGAACAATTCTGGGGAAGTGATGGAACCGGTCTTTGGATATTTCTGGCGGTGGTTTCCGCGGCAGTCATGTCTTTACACGGTTGCTGCTGCATTACCGTTTGCAGGAGATATGAAAATGAAAAGTAATACGTTATGCGGGGCAGGAATTGTGCGGATGCAAAACAGTTGCAGAACATAAGGAGAAAGGCAGTATGAGACCATATATTGAAATTGACCATGTGACGAAAAAAATTCGGAGAGGAATTGGTTCTGAGTGATATCCATGTGGCGATGGAACAGGGAAAAGTCTATGGATTTTCCGGAAATAACGGTTCCGGAAAAACAGTATTAATGAAATGTATCTGTGGTTTTCTTCCTGTGACGGAAGGGACCATATGGGTCGGAGGAAAAGCAATCGGTATAGAGACGGATTTTCCGGAAAGTATCGGTGTTATTATTGAAACACCGGGATTTTTAACCAACCTGACCGGATTTCAAAATCTGGAAATACTGGCGGGACTTCGGAAGCAGATTTCAAAAGAGGAAATCCGCGAAGCAATCCGTAAGGCGGGACTTGATCCGGATCTAAAAAGTCTGTATCCAAATATTCACTTGGGATGCGCCAGCGGCTTGGCATTGCCCAGGCAATTATGGAGGATCCCGAGTTTCTGATTCTGGATGAGCCATTTAACGGATTGGATAAACATGGCGTGGCGGATATTCAGGGAACTGATTCTGGGCTTGAAAATCAAGGAAAGACGATTATTCTCGCCAGTCACAACAGTGAGGATATCCGGATTTTATGTGACCAGGTTTATGAAATGGACGGAGGGAGGATGAAAGTATTATGAGAATCAGAAGAAAAGCAACAAGTCTCGTGCTCATTGCTCTGATATTGTTTGGAATCGCAGTTCCGGTTCATGGGGAAAGCAGAATCAGGATTGACAGCGCAAAAGAATATGAAGGCATGGAGCACTCCTTTTCCGGAGGATATGAGCCGGCCATTACGGAAAATACCATGTTGTTGGTAGTGCCGTTTGTGACGGAGGAAGCGCTGAAAGAAAACAGAATCTGGGTAGGAGTGACGTTTGAGAAGGAGGAGGACAGCCCATTTTACTACAAAACCTACCAGAAACAGGTCAGGCAGTCAGAAGACGGGAGCTATCTCTACCAGTGTGAGATTCAGTTGAAAAAGACCGGTGAACGGACAGTATCCGCTGTATTTATCAGTTACGGCGCAGACGGCAGAAGGGGAAAATTTACAGCAGGAATTTGCGATTTATGTGGAGATTACGGATGGAAAGGCAAGAATCAGTGCGGACGGAACAGGAGATGGTGAGAATGAGGGAAAAGATGTATCAGATGGAGGACATCAAAATCCGGGGAGCGGGTCAGAGATAACCAGAAGGCGGAAGATGGGAGGAAAAGTACAGGAGGAGAAGTGCCGGGTGAAGAAGGAATGCCTGGTTTGGAAGGTGGACAGCCGGAAGGAGGTTCGGAACAGGAAATTCTTCATCAGCCGAGAATCATCGTGGAAAGCAGCTGTGTAAGCGATAGTTCCGGTGTGATTCCCGGAGGTTCGGTCAAAGCGGGAAGTGAAGCAGAATGGAAGTTAACCATAAAAAACTGCGGCAGCCAGGCGGTGGAAAATATGAAAGTGACGCTTTTGTCAGAGCGAAAAGACATTACTTTTGAAAAAAACTCCTGGTATGTGAAACATGCCGCCGCCGGAGAACAGATTGAATTTCTCCAGAGGATTTCCGTAGGAAAGAAGGCGGAGGAAGAGCCTGTATCTGTACAGCTTCAGTTTGAATATGAGGATGCGAAAGGAAATCGTTACACGTCCACAGAAACAACAGGATTTGGAATTTCGCAGCCTCAGCAGGCAGAACTTGTCAATCTTTCCTTTCCGGAAAATGTCTATGCATCGGATACGGATTCCTTAACCTTTCAGATTCAAAATACGGGGCTTTCCGTTCTGTATAATGCCAAGGTACGCATAGAGGGAAAAGGTCTGTTTCCGAAACAAGAGCTGTTTTCGGTCATGTGGAGGGCGGAACGGCCGTAGATGGAGAAATTCCGGTTTTGTCGGGACGCTTGATATGAAGGAGAGTACAGAAGCCTCCGGGGAGGATTCCGAAGAAAAAATATGGTGATACTTTGGGAACTGTTATTTTTCCTATGAAAATGAAAACGGAGAAGTCGTGGAACAAAAAAGACAGGAGTTTCATGCAACAATTTTAAAACCACAGGTTGTGGAATTAAAAGTGGAGCAGGAAGAGCCGCAGACGAATCAATGGTGGATTACAATTGCGGCAGGAATTGCGTTGTTGTTGTTTTTACTCCTGGTATGGCTGTATCTGCGGCTGCAGTATTGGAAAAAGAGAGTAAACTTCCATGAAAGAGCGTAATTATTATACGATGATTGTGATCGGTGCAGCAGTGTGTCTTGTGCTTGCCAATCTGGTACGGTTTTGGCGGGAGTATCAAAGAGCGCAGCAGTATTATCGGGTTACGATAGCCCGGGAGACAGAGCTGACAGAAGATATGGTTTCAGAATTACAGAAACTCACTGGGATACGCCGGTTTGAAGCGATAGCTTCCGTTCCGGTTACGATCGAATTGGAGGGTTATACATTGCATACGGAACTGATGGGAATAGATCTCATGCAGCCTTCTCTGAAATGGGAACGGACAGAAGAAGTTTTTCTGGGGGATATGCCGATCTTATTTTGGGGAACGGACTGCTTTTTCTGCCTTTGCGGATGCAAATGGACGTGCACCGGGAAAAGGTCAGATCACAGAATGGGTCGAAACCTGCCGGGCACTTTCGATTACGATTACGACAGAAGACGGAACCATCCAAAAAGCCGGAATCGGCGGAATTTTAAGGGAACCACAGGGAAACGTCTATATGCAGCAAAAAAGATGAAAGAAATTTTTGCAGATAGCAAAGTCACAGGGGGATATCTGGAAATCCAGGGGTATCAGAATATAAAAAAGGCGAAAACGATTTTGGAGACGGGAGGATTTCAGGTAGGAGAGCCGGAGGCGGTGTCGCCTCCGGCTTTGTAAGAATGTGTTATGTGAAGCAGATGATCACAGGTATTTCACAAGTACCATCGCAAGACCTAAGATGGAGAGTACAACACCAGTTGCCCGGTTCAGAGTCTTTGCCGGGGCTTTATTGGCGAACTTTGAAGCAATCTGTGCACCCAGCAGGGTAAAGACAATACATAGAAGCAACGCACTCATATCCGGCAGGCTTCCGCTGATGGAAAAGTGTGAGACAGCTCCGGTAAATGCTGTGAAGGACATGATGAATACACTGGTTCCCACTGCTGTTTTCAGTTCATATCCCAGTACACTGGTCAGGATCAGCAGCATCATCATACCGCCGCCGGCGCCGACAAAACCGCAGATAAATCCAATCATGGCGCCGCAGAGAAGAGACTGGATGATTTTCGTACGTCTGCTTTTTGCTCCTGTACTTCTCTGGTGGTCATTACCGGACGGACAATGAATTTGATACCTAACAGGAAAGTCATGAACACGGAAAAACTTCCCATGGTGGTGTTTGGAAGTAAGGATGCGGTATAGCTTCCGACCATGGTGAAGACAAGTACGGAACATAACATAACCAATCCGCTGCGAATATCCAGGTTTTTATTCTTTCCGTAAGTATAGGCGGATGCAGCAGAAGCCAGAACATCGGAAGCCAGAGCGATTCCTACGGCCTCATAGGCATCGAAACCTAAAAATGTAATTAACATCGGTGAAATGACGGCTGCCGCTGAAAGTCCGGCAAGCCCCCGTTCCCCACCCGGCTCCAAGACCGGCAGCCAGGCAGACCAGGATTTTTATTATCATGCAATTACCTCCTGTCAGATTAATTTTATTATTGTTCCATGGATTAATTTTTAAGGCTCCTGTCCTCCGGAAGTATCTCTTGTGCATAATGAAGAGAGTGCAGCAGATGTTCCTTCATGAGCGCTGCGGCAGCATCATAGTTTCGGGCTTCGTAGAGACCGTAGATTTCCTGATGTTCCTCCTGAATTTTTTGTTGTTTTTCCGGCTGCTTTTCATATTGGTATGCCATAATGGACATCTGGCCGCGCATCCGTTCGGCGGAACGGACCAGCCGGCTGTTTTTGCAGTACTTATAAAAAATAAGGTGAAACTGATCGGAATATTTCTGCCACTGTGGGGAGGAATACTCACATGCTTTGATCTTTGTAATATTTTCCTTCAACTCTTTCAGAAGGGAAGTTTGATCCGGATATTCCGAAGCATAGCGAATCGCCAGGCTGTCCAGATAGTAGTTTCCTACGGATTGCTCCGCATTTCATGCTCCCCGCAATCCTAAAAACATTCGAAATCCGCCCTGTTCGGGCTACTTTCTCATGTTTTACGGGTCCCAAAGTCATGCTTTTTCATGCAAGCATGAAACGCATAACCTTTGACCGATTATCTTATAATGAAGGAGTCTGGCCGGGTATGTATTATGCATTTGGATGCGGCGGCGGATTGATTATAGCGACTTGTGACGACGAAGAAGTTAAGGGAAGAGGAAGGTTATGTGCCCTTGATTATTTTGCACAGAGATACGGAGACAGCAAAGGAATCCGGCTTTGGGCGTGGATCAGTAATGTTCCAAGTCTTTTGGGAATTTTTATTGCTCAGCTTCTGGCTTCCGGCGGAATTCTGGCAGGTTTTGGGATTCCTTTTAAGACGGAGTTATCATTACAGCAGTTGTAATTTTGATTTATTGTACAGTCGGAGGTATGTGGGTGTTGTACTGACCGATGTGGTACAGACGGCAATTATTGCAGTGGGTGTACCGATTCTGGCAATTGCTATTTTGGTTCAGTATGTGCAGGCAGGCGGAAATGTGGGCGCTATTTTTTCCACGCCGTTTATCCCGAAGGGAATGGGTACAAAGTTCGTTTATCTGGTTTTGCCATTTTTGCTGTCTATCTCCGTTTCTTATGATGCATATTCCAGAATTCAGTCTGCGAAAGATGCAAAGACTGCAAGAATTGGATGTATTGTAGGAGGAATTCTGGTTATTATCATCGGCGGGCTCTGTTCTACAATCGGTGTGGCAGCGAGAACATTGTTCCCGGGTGTGACGGACGGTATCTTTACGATTGCAGCTACAGGGGTGCTTCCTCCGGTTCTGGCAGGTATTGTAATTGCGGCGATTTTAGCAGCAGCCATGTCCAGTGCCAACTGTGTGATCCTGTCTATGGGAGCATCGTTTTCCAGAGATTTTTATAATAAATTTCTGCATCCGGAAGTGGAAGATCTGGATGAACTGCCAAAATCAAAGTTGATTTCCCAGGCAGCAGTTCTTCTGGGCAGTCTGGTGGGAATTTTCTTTGCTTTCCATATGACAGATATCCTGGATGCTATGATTATCTTTAATTATCCTTACATGGGAAGTCTTCTGATTCCGCTTCTGGGTGGACTGGTCTGGAAAGGAGCTACCAGAAAGGGTGCTTTCGCAGCGGCCATTGCAGGCGGTATTGTCGGTGTGGTATCCTTCTTGTTTGGTATTCCGGGACCGCTGTATGGAAAGATGAATACAGATTTATCATTGCTGATTGCTTATGTGATTTCTGCGGTATTTCTGGTAGTGTTCAGTCTGATAGACCGCAGCAGGGCAAAAAAGTAGGAAAAAATGGAGGAGAACATGAGAAATTATCAGTGGCCTTATCCGAATGAGATGGATCAGGAGGAACAGGTTTATGGAGACGTATTGTCCTTGGCGGCGGAATGGCAGGATGTTATGCGGCCATTGCAGCGGCGAGAAAGGGAAAGAAAGTTGTTCTGGTAGAAAAGGGGGCAACGGTGCGCAGCGGAGCAGCAGGCAGTGGATTTGATCATTGGGAGTCAGCGTGTACCAATCCATGCTCCAAAGTGACCGCCGAGGAGATTGCCAATGCTTATATCCATGAGCAGGATGGATACAGCAACGGATCGCCCATTATATTGAATGTGAAGAAGGGTGGCATCGCCTGAAAGATATGGAGACGTTCGGCGGAAAGATCCGGGATACGGAAGGCGAATTTGCCGGAGCAGATTTCCGATGAGAAGACAGGGCTGATGTTTGCGTATGATTATGAGAACAAATTCACAGTCCGTGTCTGGGGAAGTACCTTTAAGCCGGCATTATATCAGGAATTAAAGCGTCTGGGTGTAACCATCTATGACAGGACAGAAGCAACCGCACTTTTGGTAAAAAGGAAAATGGAAAAAGCGGGGCATTGAGCTATGGGCATGAATGTCCATACCGGAAAGTTCCTGATTTTTTCGGCAAAGACTACGATTCTTGCCATGTCAAGACCGGCCAGAATCTGGCTGTTTGATTCGGATCAGGTGGGTCTTTGTGAGTTTCGGCCTACACAGAGCATTGGAAGCGGCCATGCCATGGGATACCGTGCAGGTGTGGAATTTACCATGATGGAAAAATCCGTGCAGGGAGAATTTTCGGCGGCAGGAAGAAGTTTTCCTCCTTACAGTACCGGGAACAATCACAATACCTGGTATGCAGCAACTATGGTGGATGCCAGAGGGGTGGAAATCCCTTATGTTGACCGGGATGGCAGAGAACTTAAGACAGTGAAGGAACGCTATTATCCGGCAAAAGGACAGAAATTCTTTTTAAAGGGCGGCGTGATCGACAATCCCAAATATGAATATCGGGGACCGGAGACTCTGGAATTTGATGAATTGATCAAAAGAGGTTATCAGCTTCCCTTTTACGCAGATCTGAGCAGAATGCCGGATGAGGAACGGCGTGTGATCTGGGGAATGATGGTGGGAGAAGAAGGAAAGACCAAGATTCCGGTGTTGGAAAATTTTACACAGCGGGGATTTGATCCGAAAAAACATCTGCTCCAGTCTTACGGTACAGGATGGCAGTCGGCTGCTTTCCTTGCCCAGGAACGGCAGCTGTTCGGAGCTCCGGGAGGAATTTTTCATGACTGGGACCTGAAGACGAATATTGACGGCATCTATGCGGCAGGAGACCAGCTGTATGCTTCCGATTGTTGTGGATTTTGCTGCGGCGACAGGGTATTATGCGGGAAGAAAAGCGGCTGCAGCCAGTGAATGCTATACATATGAAAGTCCGGACCGGGAGGAGATCGAAAAGGAAAAATCACGCTTATACGCACCTTTGTATGTGGAGGATGGTATGGATTGGCGGGAATTGAATAAAGCGATCAGTAAGGTGATGCAGAACTACTGCGGAGGGGTGAAAAATGATATGCTTCTCGCTCAGGGGCTGGAACTTCTGGAAAGTTATGAACAAGAGTATCTGCCCAGGCTTTCCTGCACCAACCCTCATGAACTGATGCGTGCTCATGAGGTCATGGATATTCTGGAAGTATGTAAACTCATCATCAATGCCTGCCTTCTCAGAAAGTCCAGTTCCGTGCCGTTGTGTTTTGAGAGAAGCGATTATCCGAAGCTGGATCCGAAGAAGACAATTGTTTTATTACCATCTGGCAGGAAGAGGGTAAGATTCGCAGCCGGAGAGTGGCAAAAGATTACTATGGGGATGTGAAAATACAGTATGAAGCACATAACCAGGATTACAAAGAGGAGGCAGTATCCTATGAAGAAAGTTGAGTTTCAGGCAAATCCCGTCTCCTGCAGTGTAAAACCGTGGTGTTTGACAGCAGTCTGTGTGTGGGCTGCAATCAGTGCGCTTCTGTCTGCCAGGTGGATCTTTTGATACCGTCAGATAAGAAAGGTGAGCACCCCATTGTTCTTTATCCCGGGGAATGTTATTATTGCGGTTCCTGTGTTATGGCATGTCCGGTGAAAGGAGCGATACGTCTTCAGCATCCGCTGATGAACCAGACAAAATTTGTGGAAAAATAGAATTGTTTACGAAAAAGGCATCTTAGATGCTTTTTGTAACTGAAAAAAGGAGGAATCTTATGGAAACACAATCTCTTTCCATTA
>VOFB01002762.1_pt1 | contig 33663 bp, 72 predicted proteins | sample 5384141 | NCBI WGS metagenome assembly VOFB01 (sample SAMN12384721, study PRJNA508395) | human gut metagenome | isolation source: healthy gut A | host: Homo sapiens | reverse complement strand
CGCCATGTTACATGAATCGGCCTGACGGCCATACGACGGCAGGGCAGGCGGGCGGGCGGCGGGCCACGGCTGGGGCGGAACGCCAGACGCGAAAGGAGAGGGCACGAAAGCGTCTGAATTCATCAGAAACTGCAGCATTACCATGACACTGCCGTCAGGGCTGCCGCACTTCTGGATCAGCAACGTCCGCACGCCGCAACCGCGCGGCGCGCACGGCCGCGACCGGGCGAATCCGAACCGCCCGCTGCTCGACCGTGCAATATTCAGCATGCTTTTGTTGGAACGCTGACGTCCAAACCCCACGCTTATGGCGGTCCGGCGTTCTATCGACACCACGATTACGAAGTGTTCCGCGTTTCCAACGATTTCGCGACGTTCCTGGGGAAGCCGTCTGGCTGGTCATCGGCGGCTATGGCGGCGGAAAGCGTGATCGAGTGTTCTCGGCGTTCAAGAACTGCGTACAGGTGACGGCGTGCCCGGAACATCGCACCGGCATGAACGGCGCAGGACCAAAACACAAATGTTGCGGCATCACCCGCGATACCGCAGTGCGCCACAGGCGGCGGTGAACGGCGTAGCTTCATGGACCTCCGACACCTCCGCTGGCGCGGCGTTCAGTCGAAGCGTGGTGCGCAGTTTAGCAACACGTACACCATGCGCGCGCTTTTGGAAAGCCTGTGTTCTGCCCAAAAAGTCACCACATTTCAGCGGCTTAGAAACACCATCTCATCAAAGCGGTATGGCGCGGGTCCATTTATTATTATTGGTCAACGGCGGACTAGATGATTTTGACGGCCATTACTGGCTGGCCGGGCTGTGGTCACCAACCCTGATCATCGGAAAACGCCGTCGAAAGCAGCGTTCGGTTCGAGATTTGTTCACGGCCGCGCGAATATAAAGCGGACAACCCGCACGGAATCGGCGGCAGTAGCCGGCCCCAATGGGTTGCAGAACGGCTGGGAAGAGCCTTGACCTGCTTTTTGCTAAGGGCTGGGAAACCCGGCAGAAAACGAATTATGAACATCATTCACTTTGGCCGCGAATTGGGGACGCGTTCTCCTGTGGTCCTCGCGTTCCAGCTGGGTTGTCGCCACCGCGCGCAAACAAAGGTTTTGAAGAAGATTCTTTAATCTTGTGCGTTACCTGGGAGCGGACGGGCGAATTGAAGTTTCGTCGCCGTCGCAGATTGGATTTATCAGAGAATCGCGGTGCCGCTGAAACTGCTGTTCACGGCGATATGCATTATGAAGCCGTATTGGAGAAGCGAAAAGGCGTAAATAACGAGAATTAAGAGCACGTGGTTCTTTCCGCCGAAAAAAAAACCATGCTGGCAATCGGAATTAAACAGACGCGGCAGGAAGCCGCACGCCCTGCGAAAGTGAATACTGTCCGATTACATGCCCGCCGGGGTCAATTTTGGCGGGGCTTTTGTTTGCGATTGCGCTGGAAACAGGGTATATGATCGCAATGCCGCGGAAATTCGCCGTAATGATCATCTGGCCTCAGCAACCGCGCCGCAACCGGTCATGCACAGAAAGAAACCTTCTTTCCATGCGTCAATCGTTTTTCTTAACCCGAATTTTCCATAAAAACGTCCGGAGGCGCTCGCCGCCGTGCCTTATCTACGCGCCGACCGCACATGTGTTGCCGGGAACGCGGCGACCTGCGCGGGTCGCGGCGTTGCTGAACGGCCTTTTTCCAACGTGGCCCGGACCCCGGCGGGAGTAGCGGGACAGGCTTTTAGGCAATCAGGTGATCTTCCGCAATTTTCAGAGCGGAGCGGGCGGAAAGTTCAGCTTCCAGCCCGGCGGCGGAGATCAGCGCGGCGCATTCGTCGTTCGCCTTTTCAAAAGCGCGTCGTCGTCCTCCAGCAGTACAGAAATTCGGGAACGGAGCCGTCGGGATTGACAATGTCTGTCGGAAATGCACTTTTTCGATGGCCTCTTTGCACGATTCAATTTCCTGAACGCGGGCTTTGGCGAGTCCCGTATGCTTTTCTGGTATTTGTTCGTCGTCCTCTTCATCTTGAATACCTCCGCTTATTTTCGTTCTTTCTCGATTATTATTATACTCACGTGAGTATAAAAAGTCAAAGAGGAAAACGAAAATTTTCAAAAAGTTGCGCTGCCGTGGAGTTCGGCGGCGGGGTCAATCTGTACTCGATCAGGCGCATCACACGCAAAGGCAAGATCACGGGCGGACGCATCTTCCACGCTGTCGACATAGCGGCCCAGCACGCAGCAAGCGGGCCTTGTACGCGTCAACCTCCGTCGGTATCTTCGCACCGTAGCGGGTTTCGTAGCAGTCGCGGCAGAGCGGCGCGTTTGCGGTGATCGCCCCGTTGTTTTCGTCGGTGTGCTGATACGCCCGGCAACTGCAAAGGGGCTTTCCGCAGGATTCACAACGCCCGAGGCTTTGAACTGCAGCGGCGACCCGTCCGATCATGCGGTGGAAGTTATAAGCCATTCCAGGAATGCATCTTTCGGCGTGCGCCCGTTCCATGGAGCCGCACAACGGAACGTGTCTCTAGCAGGAATAATCTCGGGCCATACAGCAGGCAAACGACGCGCTTAAGCGATTCCAAACGGGGTTTCTGTTATTCTGCGTCGCTAGACGGCCCTGTAGCCGCCACAAGGACAGGGAGGGACAAATCGGACCTCACGATTCGTCGGATGCTTTCTTTCATGCGACCGGAACGCCGTTTCTTTGAAAAGCGGCGCTCGCGCCGCGGCATCAGCGGTTTAAACACCCACCTGCTGAGAGCCACCCAGACCGCCACCCGCCGCGGCGGTGAATAATGTCGGAGAGGCGGACCGCCTCACGCGATCCCGCAGGCCTGTCCCAGCGAATCGGCGGTGCACGCCGCCGCCGCAAGAACCGCCTGGGACATCCTCAAAGCCGATTACCGCTCCGCCCTCTGGGATGGCGCAGGCTTCCGCGACACGTGGCGCGTGTGGCTGATTGCCGCGAATTGACGCGATCCCGCTGTCGCGGCGGCTGATGAAATTGTCGATTACGTTGAGGGGCCGCGTCGCCGCTGGAACGGAGAGCAGCGGACTACTTCCGCGGCTGGGGCCTGCTGCGCAGAAACTGCTCACGCCCAGCGCGGGCAATCGAAACCCGCCAGAGCGGTCCGGCTGGATATCATTAGCCGGAATAGCAACGACCTTGGAGCGGCAGGATTGCCGCCCGCCTCTATCCATAAGAAGCCGGTTTCGCGGTCACGCCCGGTGATCTTGATGGAGCAAAACGCTCGCTTTGTCCTCGCAAATGCTACGCGTGAAGTATTCCTTTGCCGATTTCAAACTGCTTTCGTAGTGATTACCTCCCCATATATACCAGAAATTGAAGTGTTGTCGTTTGACCGTGTCCGGCACCGTGTCGGCCGTGAAGGCTATCGCCGAAATAGCTTTACGCCGCGTGCGGCATATTTAAACGCCTCCCTCTTTCAGCTTTTCATGCCTGCACGTGAGCCATGAGGAGCAAGGAATGGGAGTTGCACACAAAATACTCACGTGAGAGTTGTAGTGGTTTCTTACATACTTGCGTGAGTATTCAGAAGATCGATATAATCAGCGGAGAAAGGAGGCGGAACCATAGTGAAAGAAAAAGTATGCGTAGCAACACGCGGGCGAAGCAAACGGCGGGACGTCTGCCGAAATTACGACCGCCTTTACCCCTGGCGCGTGAAAGATCGGGAGAAAAAGGCGGTCTATCAAGCGGTAGAAGCTGGCGGCTTTGAAAGCCTGAACGACCTGATCGAAACGGCGACGGACAGAATCGTGGCGGAGGTTTTGGGCTGACCCGATGCAGACGCGGCGTACGCGCAGGCGGCGGCAGAGCAAGCAAAAAGACAGTTAATAGGCATGAAAGAACAGCGCGTTAGAACGTGCGCCGCCAGTTTTTCTTACGTTCAATGCGATGCTCGTAAAAGTCAGCGCAGATCACGGGAATGTTGTAATCGAAAGCGAGTTGATCTTGTCGATGGTATATCTTTTGTAGAATGTCGCTCATCACAGGTTTCGGTGGACGTGTGCCTGCAGCGTCCACGAGCGCAGGAAAGAAAAGCGTTACGCGCCCGATGTCGTCGCGGGATTGCAGGGGTCCAGAATGTCGCGGCCTGCATCAGGCATTCCTTTTGAACCCATATTCAGAGGTTAGATGGTCACTCCCAGAAAGATAAATGTGTCTACAAGGGCAGCCGTCCGAACTTTCCCCGACGCTGGCCGCGTCGTAAATACTGACATCTTCTTTTTCGGCATTGGCCGCGGTGATCGCGTCGTCAGCTGCTGTTCCAGCGTGGCCGGAGTTTCCGGCGCGGCGGGAATCATCCGTGGGCGCAGGTTCTACGGGAGCCGGGGCGGGGGTTGGGTAAAGTTCCTCCCCGTTGTATTCCACGCGGTCAACCACGCCGTCGGTGTAATGGGACATCGTACTGTAAAGCCCGGCGAGCTTGGCAATGTCCGTCGTCGCCCGCCTTTCTGGTGACATTCTTTTGCTTCCATGCCGCAGGACACAAGGACGATGAATACTTCATCGGCCTGTTCCGGCGTGATCGCCATACCGGAAAGCGCGCTTTTGCGAATCGGCGTAAAGTCGTACTGTTCGGACCAATTCGGCGTGCTTGGGCGTGTCGTAGTCTGCAAGGCACCCGGAGAGGAGAGGGCAGACAGGCCGCAAGAAAAAGAAAAGCAATCTATTTCATGCTGAAATCCTATTTCGCCGCCCGTTGTGTCGGGCGACCCGTATTTTGCGGGTTTGAATCCACTGGAATTATTGGATTCTGACCTTTAACACTATCATCGGCGGTACCGTGTTAAAAGTCAAGATGCGAAATTTTAACACATGTGGAGGAACAACCGATGAAGATATGACTATAAAGGGCGCAAAAATCTTTGCGGAAACCGGAAAAAGAACCGCGCACGCCTAAAAATCACGCAGAGGACCTTGCGGCCCGGTTACAGGTGGAGAGGGAATCACGATGGAGCGGGACAGCGTCAAAGACAGTGAAATTGGAAGCGTTTTGTGACAGATTATGAACTTGTCGTTCTCTCGCAAAGCGTCCTAAACGATGTCTTTGGAATGGACTGACAGAGCAGAACGAAGAAATACGTGCGTGAGTATGAAAGCAACAAATGCTATAATATGACCAGCACGGCGAGTGAGAAGCCCGCAAAGAATGCAGAACGAAAGAAACCCGCCCGGATTGGGCGGGCTTTTGCTTTGTGGAGGTTGTGCAGATGGGACACGTATTTAAATATTTATCAAAAAACAGACCGCTATAAAATTGAAGCCCTCTTGAATCGAGGGGCATACAAAACGGGAAATTGCGGACGGAATTGCACGTACGCATACAGCACGATTTACGCATCGCGAAATCAAACGCGCTCGCTGGCAGTATTTGACGGTGATACATGGATTACAGAAGATCGCTATAACCCGGACAGGGCCTTTGGAAAAGATATCGCGAAAACCTTCGCCGCAAAAGGCGCACTGCTGAAAATCGGGCGCGACTTGATGGTGTGGAATACATAGAACGGTGCGATTATCGTGGAGATCGTTCGCCCGCCGCGGCCCTGCCGTGAAATCAGGTTGGAGGGGCGGACGTTCAAAACCTCGATTTGCGTAAGCGCTTTACAGTTACATTACAAAGGGCGTTTTCCTGTCCCTTCGACCAACAGCAATTTGCCGGAGAAATCGTGAAGCGAAAGCGAGAATACAAGAAAGTTAAAAAAGACCGAAAGCGTTGCGTCGTATAGGAAACATCGAAAAAACGCCCGGATGAAGTGGACCAGAGAAGCACTTTCAGGCATTGGAGGGCGGCAACAGTTTACAGTAAAGACGGTCAAAAGCCCTGCCTGTGCTGACAGAGTTGTTTGACCCGATGGAAATCATTAAAGAATCAAAGACCGGACGGCGGCAAGTGTTGTAAGGCAATGGACCGCATGTATAGAACGATTGGTGCGGACCTTTTCGCAAAGGCATTCAAGACGATCAAATCATTCGACAACGGCGGGGTTTACTCCGACGTGAAGGTTGGAACGGTCCGTGGTGCGAAAGCGGCGCTGAGGACAGCGGCTTACTACTGCCACCCGTATTCATCGTATGAACGCGGGTCAAATGAGTGCCAGAACAAAATGATTCGCCGGAAGTTTCCGAAAGGAACCGATTTCGGAAAAGGTCCGTTGGCGGAGATCGGCGGCGGCGGAAGCATGGATGAACAATTATCCGCGTGAAATATTGGGATGGAAAACGGCTGAAATCTGTTTTCGGAGTGTATTGCCGCCCTCGCCTGATGCCCTAAAAATAAATTTTTTATATTTTTCGCATTTACTTATTGACATTTCCGCAAAAGCAGAAAACGTCTTGACTTTTTTGTTTTTATGCCTCCGCTTCATGGGCGGCGGTTTTTTCCCAGGTAGGTGTCGTAATCTTTGTGCGGTAATCCGTCACAGTGCCGTCAGCGTTAAAACAAAGCACTCGGTTAGCCACGGTTTCCACCAGCTGATGGTCATGGCAGGCCAGAAGCACGTTGCATTTGACGCTCTCAGGCCGCTGTTCACTGCGGCGATGGATTCAGATCCAGATGGTTGGTGGGCTGGTCCCAACAGCAGCACATTGGCGCCGGAAAGCATCATGCGTGGTATGCAGCGCACCTTCTCGCCGCCAGTACCTTCACGCTTTTGTATACTTCGTCCCCGAGAAGAGCATGCGGCCCAGGAAACCGCGCAGATAGGTTTCGTGGGGATCGGAGGAATACTGACGCAGCCATTGTACCAGGTTGTCGTCGTTGTCTTCGAAGTAAGGGGTGTTGTCTTTGGGAAAGTAGCTGAACGTGGCGGTTTGCCCCCACTTTGGTACAGTGCCCTCGTCCGGCTCCATCGCCGGCGAGAATCTTGAACAGTGTTGTCTGGCCATTTTCATTTTCGCCCACAAAGGCGATTTTGTCCCCGTGCTCACGATGAAGGACACCTTGTCCAGCACCTTCACCCCGTCGATGGTCTTGCTCACGTCGGTGACAAAGAGGATGTCCTTGCCCACCTCCCGGTCGGGGGAAAAGCCACCCAGGGGTAGCGGCGGGAGGAGGCAGGCATCTCCTCCACGGTGAGCTTGTCCAGCAGCTTACGCCGGGCAGTGGCCTGCTTGCTCTTGGACTTGTTGGCGGAGAAACGGGCGATGAAGTCCTGCAGTTCCTTGATTTTTTCTTCGTTGCGCTTGTTCTGGTTGCGCATAAGCTGCTGCACCAGCTGAGAGGACTCATACCAGAAGTCGTAGTTGCCCACGTACATCTTGATCTTGTTGTAGTCGATATCCACGATGTGGGTGCAGATGGTATTGAGGAAATGGCGGTCGTGGGACACCACGATGACTGTGCCGGGAAGTCCAGCAGGAAATCTTCCAGCCAGTTGGTGGCGGCGATGTCCAAATTGTTGGTCGGCCGTCCAGCAGCAGCAGGTCGGGACTGCCGAACAGAGCCTGGGCCAGCAGGACTTTCACCAGACGGGGGTCCATATCGGCCATCTGGGTCTGGTGCCCCACGCCTACGCCCAGGCCCTGCAGGATACGACTGGCATCGCTCTCGGCTTCCCAGCCGCCCAGCTCTGCGTACTCTTCCTCCAGTTCACAGGCGCGCACACCGTCTTCGTCGGTCATTTCCTCCCTTTGGCATACAGCGCTTCTTTTTCTTTGCCGATGTCATACAGGCGCTGGTTGCCCATGATGACGGTGTCCATCACGGAATAGGCGTCGTATTTGTTCTGATCCTGTTTTTAGAACGGACGTGCGGGTGCCCGGCAGAATCTCCACTGTGCCGAGGTGGACTCCACTTCGCCGGACAGGATCTTCAAAAGGTGGATTTGCCCGCGCCGTTGGCGCCGATGATGCCGTAGCAGTTGCCCCGGGTGAATTGCAGGTCCACGTGGGAAAACAGAACGCTGCCGCCGTACTGCAACCCCAGGTCGGTAATGGTAATCATAATTCGCATTTGCTCCTTTAGCGCATAATAATACAAATACACTATAGCACAAGGTACCGGAAAAATAGAGGAAAAGCAAAAAACTTTTTGCCTGCGGCGCGGCGCGGGGAGCACCGGGCGGCGGAGCAGCACCGCTGCGGGGGAAAAGTTGCACGGTACAGGAACTATGCTATAATATCCAACATACAGCAGGTTCAAAATTTATGGTATAGAGGAATAGAAACTATGGAACTGACGCAAGGCGTGCGCTTTGATTCGCTGGGACTGTCCGAGCCGATTCTGCGTGCGATCGAGAAAAAGGGATATGAAGTATCCACACCCATCCAGGCCGGGGCTATCCCGCCCATGCTGGAATGGAGGGATGTGACTGCAAAGGCTCCCACGGGCACCGGAAAACGTTTGCTTTCGGTATCCCGATTCTGGAACATATTGACCCGGAAAGCGAGGCGGTCCAGGCTGTGATCCTGGCGCCGACCCGGGGAACTGGCGCTGCAGATCACTGACGAACTGCGGGATCTGGCCGTTTATTTGGCAGGGATAAAAATCGTCTGCTGCTACGGCGGTCAGCCCATCGGTAAACAAATCAACGCGCTCAAGCGCAATCCGCAGATTATTGTGGCCACGCCTGGACGTTTCAGCGACCATATGAAGCGCCGCACCATTAAGGTGGACGCAGTGCAGACCGTCGTGCTGGATGAGGCGGATCGTATGCTGGACATGGGTTTTATCCACGATGTGACCCGTATTCTGGACAAGATCCCCACCGCAGAAACCTGGGACTGTTTTCGGCTACTATTTCCCGCGAAGTGATGGACATTGCCTGGGTCTACCAGCGCGACCCCGAGGAGATCACCGTCCGCGCGGATGAGCAGAATAAGCCCGACATTATCCAGTACCGCATCGATGTGGCGCGGGATGCCAAAGTGGAAACCATGCTCCGCATTTTGAACAAAGAAGGCTATGAGCGGGTCGTGGTGTTCTGCAACACCAAAGGTATGGTGGAGCGGGCAACCAAGTTTTTTGCAGATAGGCGGGGTAGAGGCCGAGTGCATTCACGGCGATATCCCTCAGGTGAAGCGGGAGGAGGTGATGCAGCGTTTCCGGGACGGAAAGCTGCGTGTATTTGTGGCAACCGACGTGGCCGCCCGCGGCATCGACGTCGACGACGTCGATGCGGTGTTCAACTACGACGTGCCGGAGGAAAATGAATATTATATCCACCGTATCGGCCGTACTGGCCGGGCCAAAGCGCCATGGTGTGGCATATACCTTTGTGTCGGATTACGGCGCCATGGTGCGGCTGGACGAAATCGCGAAGTTCACCAGGAATGCCATCACCGCGGTCAGTGTGGACATGGAGGGCAATCTGCTTCCGGTTAAGAAAGGATAAAGGTTATGAAGAGACTGTATCGTTCCCGCCAATCCTGCATCATTGCCGGTGTGTGCGGCGGCATTGCGGAATATTTCAACATCGATCCCAGTATTGTGCGGATTCTTGCCGTGCTGCTGAGCATCGGCAGCATCGGAACCGGCGCCATTGTTTACTGTGTCGCTGCACTGTTGATCCCGAAGGAATAAGGCGGCATGGCAAAAATCAGTCTGCGCGCCGCCAAGGCAGAAGATCTGCCGCGGCTGAGGGTGCTGTGGCGCGAGAGTTTCGGAGAAGAACATGAGGCATGGTTTTTCCGGCAATGCTTTGTGCCGGGACATGTGGAATCAGTTTGGTGTTGCTGGAAGATGGCATAGTGCAGAGCATGGTATTCCTGCTGCCTGCGTTCTGGTACAGCGGCGCGCAGGATCGCTATGCCCCGGCGCCCTGCCTGGTGGGGCTGGCGACGGATCCGGTGCGTCGGCACCAGAACTATGCCGGCTGGCTGGTGGAAACGGCCTGCGATTTCCTGGTGGAAAAAAGGGGCTGGCGGCGTTTGGACGCTGCTGCCGGACAATACGCTGGAGCTTTTTCGCGAAGCAGGGGTTCTGGTCGGTGGGGAGCGCCGCAGAAAAACTTTCGGGGCCGCGGATCTGCCGGAGAGCTGCGGCGTGTGCCGCCGAAGTTCTTCGGAGGCATATGAGCGGCGGCGTGAGAAATTCCTGCAAGGGCGCAGCCATGTGGTTCTCGGCCCGGCGCTGACGGCGCTGCAGTGGGAACTGGCTGAGCGCAGCGGCGGCGGGTTGTTTCAAATAACGCTGCCCGGCGGAGAGACAGCCTGTGCCATTGCTTTTAAAAAGGGCGGCACCGCGGTAATCCGTGAACTGCTGGGGGCGGCAGGGCAGGAACGGGAGGCGATGGCTCTGCTGGCGCGGGCATTGGAGACAGAACAGTGCGTGTACAGTACGCCGCTCGGCATGTTGCGCCTGATGGGTTGCTGTGCCAAGATGGAGCGGCCCGAGGGATATCTGGGCTGCGGACTACTTTAGATAAGAAAAATGGTTCTGCTGCTGGCAGAACCATTTTTAATTACAACAACACCCCGTGCATCGCCCTGTGTTCAGGAGATGCAGGACAAAAACAACGCAAAGCGCCTCCGCCGGGTCTGGCGGAGGCGCAATTCTTTTTAATTAGTGCAATACGCGTACGCGGAGGACACCTTCAATAGCTTTGAGTTCCGAAACTACGGACTCTTCCACATCGGCATTCAGATCAAATACGGAATAAGCGTATTCGCCGCGGGATTTATTGGTCATGTTTTCAATGTTGATTTGATCTTTGGCAAAAATCGGCAGCAGAGTGGTCAGCATGCCCGGCAGATTGCGGTGAATGATGCAGATCCGGGTGGGGCCGGTACGGTCCATGTGCAGGTCGGGCATATTGACGGAGTTTTGATGTTGCCCGTGCGCAGGTAATCATCCATTTCCTCGGCAGCCATGCGGGCACAGTTGGCTTCGGCCTCTACCGTGGTGCCGCCCAGGTGGGGGGTCAGAATGGCTTTGGGCTCCTGGATAAGACGGGCGGTGGGAAAATCCGTCACAAAACGTTCTACCTTCCCGCTGTGCAGGGCGTCGATGATGGCGTCTTCGTCCACCACTTCGCCGCGGGCGTAATTGATGATGCGCACGCCGTCTTTCATTTTGGCGATGCGTGCGGCGTTGATCATGCATCTTGTCTCGTCGGTCAGCGGGGTGTGCAGCGTGATATAGTCGCAGTTGCGCAGCAGTGTGTCCAAGTCATCCACACGGATCACGTGACGGGAGACGCGCCAAGCGGCGTTGACCGAAAGATAGGGATCATAGCCGTATACGGTCATGCCCATATCCAGGGCAATGTTGGCCACCAGGCAGCCAACATTACCGGTGCCGATGACGCCGATGCTCTTGCGGTAGTATTCCGGCCCGGCGAACTGCTTTTGATTTTCTCCATGGCTACTTCCACAGGCACGTCGGGATTGTTGTAATTATATACCCAGCGCATGCCGCCCATCAGATCTGGGAGGCCATACCCAGGCCGAACAGGAACAGTTCCTTGACGGCGTTGGCGTTGCCGCCAGGGGTGTTGAACACCACGATGCCGGCTTCGCTGCAGCGTTTGAGGGGATGGGTTCACGCCGATTCCCGCGCGGGCAATGCAGCGCAGAGCCGGATTGAACTCATAGTTGTGCATATCGGTGGCCCGGACGAAAATCGCGTCCGGATCGGCCAGGGTGTCCGAAATTTCATAGCGGTCCGGGGTCATGATCTCCATGCAGGAAGGAGAGATGTGATTGAGCGTTTTTACCTTAAACATAATGCAGTTCAATCCTTTCAGATATGTTCTTTTTTTCAAAGCGTGCCATGAAATCGATCAGGGCTTTGACACCCTCGATGGGCATGGCATTGTACAGCGAGGCGCGCATTCCTCCCACCAGACGGTGGCCTTTCAGATTGGAAAGACCTGCCGCTGCCGCTTCCTTGGCAAACTGTGCGTCCAGATCCCGGTCGCCCGTACGGAAAGTAACGTTCATGCGGCTGCGGTATGCCTTTTGCACTGCTGCGTGGAAGAGATGGCTTTCGTCCAGATAGGCATAGAGCAGGGCGGCTTTTCCTCATTGCGCCGGGCCATTTCCGACAGGCCTCCGACATCTTCCTGCAGCCATTTTGCCACCAGCCCCAGCACATAGATGCACCAGCATGGCGGCGTGTTGTACATGGAATCGCCTTTGACATGGGTGGCATAGTTGAGCATGGTGGGTGTATTTTCCGGGCGCTGCCCGCAAGGCTGCGGCGGAGAATCACCACCGTCACACCGGCGGGGGCCATATTTTTCTGTGCGCCAGCATAAATCAGGCCGTAGCGGCTTACGTCCACGGGTTTGGAGAGAATATTGGAACTCATGTCGCACACGAGGGGACAGCGCCGGTGTCTGGTACATAGTTCCATTCAGTGCCATAAATGGTGTTGTTGGCGCAGTAATGGAAATAGGATGCGTCGGCGTCCAGCTGCAGTGCTTCCTGCTGGGGGATATAGGTGTGGTTTTGATCGGCGCTGGAGCAGGCGACGGCGCACAGGCCGAACTTTTTTGAGCCTCTTCATAGGCCTTTGTGGAAAAATTGCCGGTTAGAGCGTAATCTGCCCGGCCCGTTCGGCCCATCAGGTTCATGGGCACCATGGCAAACTGAGTGCTGGCGCCGCCCTGCAAAAAAGAGAATTTCATAGTCGTCGGGTACCTGCAGGAGTGCCCGCAGACGGGATTTGGTATCCTGAAAGATTGAGTCGAACGCGGAAGATCGGTGACTCATCTCCATCACTGACATGCCGGAACCACTACAGTTAAGAAGCTCCTGCTGAATCTGCTGCAAAACGGGCAGCGGCAGCATAGAAGGGCCGGCTGAAAAATTGTAAATTCGTTCGCTGAACAAAGCGCTTCGACTCCTTTCGCGTGTGAATGATGAAAGAAAAAGGGGCTGATATAGCCCCACTATTTTTTTATTGTAGCACAGTAAAGTGAGCGTTGCAAGAGTAGAAACCGCGCTTTCCCCTGGCCTGGGGCAGAATTTTTATGCTATACTATAAAAAGTCCGCGCACGGCGGAGAAAAAGGAACTGGTTGTGTGTTTACCGATAAAAAGGGAGAAAACAGATATGAGAAAAAAGTTGGAAGCTATGGCTGTGGATTATCTGCGGCAGCAGAAAATCGGAATATCAATCTGCTTTCAGCGTTGCAGGGAGGGCTTGCTGAGGTCAAAGCGGCGACGGAACGGGGATGTCTTCTGTGTACGGCTGGCCGCATATGGCAGATCGCCGCGGCGGATACACAGACTGCCCTGGAGTTTTTCGGCCAGGTGCCGACAGACGCAACCATGCTGGAGGTGCAGGACACCATTCAGATTGAACCCATAGCGCAGCGTTTTCAACCTGCCTGCATCGAAACCTATTATAATGCATGGTATGAAAAAGCGTCGATCACCGTACCGGAGATCGGAATTCAGGTGCATACGGCGCAGTTGGAGGACGCACCGCGTTTGGCGCCGTATTATCATATGCCGGGACCTGCAGCTGGGGATGTGGCATCGGTGGAGCATTATCTATACGATCGCATCCGGGCGGTGCGGTATTTTATGTTTCCTTGGGCGATGCGCTGGTTGGATTTGCAGGCACCCATGAAGAAGGCTCCATTGGACTGCTGACGGTATTGCCCGCATACCGCCGCCGGGGGCTTGGCACGTATTTGGAACAGGTGGCGATTCATCGCGCGTTGGAACGGGGGCATATTCCCTTTGGACAGATTGCAGAACATAACACGGCGTCCCTGGCCCTGCAGCGCAGTTTGGGCATGACGGTGTCGAAAAGAGCTGGTGTGCTGGATGGAACGGTGAGCATGCCGCTATACAAACAGGACGGCGTCTGCAGCATATGCTGCAGACGCCGTCCCATGTATGGGGGATGAAGAGAAAGAAAAAAGCTTTGCCCGTGCCCCTGCTTCAGATAAACGGCAGGATCGACGGCTACGCCGTCCTTGACGACGGAAAAATGCAAATGGGGACCAAGTGCCTCTTCCAGCAGAGCGGTCATACCGGCTGAGCCGATGGTATCGCCGGCGTTGACCTGCTGTCCGGCGGAGACATCGACGGTCTGCAGGCTGCCATAGGTCAGCTCATAGCCGTCGGCGCAGGAAATAGTGACGGTGGTGCCCAGCCAGTAGTCCTCTACCACAGAGAGGACTTTGCCGGAGGCAGCGGCGGTACTGCATCCCTTCCTGGGCGGAAATATCCACGCCGTTGTGGGTCCGCCAATCGTTCATGGTCGCGTTATAGAGCAGCGCGTCCATGCTGAAAAGGGGTAAGTGTGTCGCCGGAGAGGGGGCGACAATGCGCGTATCCGCCGAAGCGGCCTCGTCGGTTGGGGCTTCTACGGGAACCGTGCTGGACACGGAAACCGTTTCCCGGTCCGGTTCGCTTTGAGGCAGCGTCACGTCTTCGTGAAGCTCTACATCCGGCATCTGATGCTCCGGCTGCTCCGACACGATTGCATTGCCGCCGGAAGAAGAGGCGTCCGGCGATTCACGGTCGCCGAAGAGGGTGGTGTAAATAAAATAGCCCGATGCTCCAATGATGGCAATAGCCAGGAACAGGACTATGTAGAATCCTGCTCCGTTCAGAAATTCGCTTAACTTTCCAGATGTTTTCATAAAACTTCCTCCTGCTGCGTCGCACGTTTTGCTGTGCGGCGGCCGCGCTGCGGCGGCGGCATGCCGGTGGGGCGCTTCTTTTTCGAAAAGAGAAAGCCTTTGCGTGTATCATTGCCACGCACAAGGCCTTTTATACCGTCACAGGAAAAATTTTTCAATTTTTTGCACATTCTGGTTCCGCCGCCCCCGGTAGACATGGATGCTCTCTTTGGTGCGGCGCCCGGTTCGCATACAGAACTATGTTCTGTCCCGGTCCATTGGATTTCATAGTGGCCCTCGGCCGGACGTTCGGCGTCGAACACAAATGCGCCGGCCGGCGATTGGTTTGGACGCCTGCGCTGCCGGTGTCGCTGACCAGGGCAAGCAAGAGCAAATCGCACTCTGTCCGTTCCGGTTCCCGCTTGCCGGAAGTGTTGAAAGCGCTGTATTTCATGATCGGTTCGTTTTCACTGCCGATGCGGCTGCCATTGTAACAAGAATCCGAAACAACGCAAAACGGCCGGGGCACAAAATGTGCTCCGGCCGAAATGGGGAATCCAGTTTATTTCAGGTTGAAAAATGCCTTGCGGCCCGGATACTGAGCGCTCTCGCCCAAGTCCTCTTCAATGCGCAGCAACTGATTGTATTTGCATACGCGGTCGGTGCGGCTGGGGCGCCGGTCTTAATCTGGCCGGCGTTCAAAGCCACGCTCAGGTCGGCGATGGTAGTGTCTTCCGTCTCGCCGCTGCGGTGGGATACTACGGCGGTATAGCCGGCGCGGTTGGCCATCTGGATGGCATCCAGCGTTTCAGTCAGGGTGCCTATCTGATTGACTTTAATCAGGATGGAGTTGGCCACACCTTTTTCAATACCGGTGGACAGGCGGGCGGTATTAGTGACGAACAGATCGTCGCCCACCAGCTGCAGTTTGCCGCCCCAGTGCGTCGGTCAGCATTTTCCAGCCTTCCCAGTCCTCTTCGCCCATGCCGTCTTCAGAGAGATGATCGGGTACTTTCCGGCAAAGTTTACCCACATGTCCACCATTTCCTGGCGGGTCATGGTCTTTCCGGCCTTGGGCAGTTCATACACTTCTTTTTTCTTTGTTATACCACTCGGAAACAGCGGCGTCCATAGCGATCATAAAGTCCTCGCCGGGCTTGTAGCCGCTCTTTTCGATGGCTTCGACCAACGCTTTCAGCGCATCCTCGTCGGAGGCCAGGTTGGGCGCGCGTAGCCGCCTTCGTCGCCCACGCCGGTGGAGGGAACCACTTTCTTCAGCGTGTGGAAGACCTCGGCACACATGCGTAAGGCTTCGCGGAAAAGAGGAGGCGCCCACGGGCATAATCATGAATTCCTGGATGTCCACGTTGTTGGAGGCGTGTGCGCCACCGTTGAGCACGTTCATCATGGGCACGGGCAGAGTTTTGCCGTTCACGCCGCCGATGTAGCGGTACAGAGGCGATCCAGGGAGTTGGCGGCAGCGCGGGCTACAGCCAGAGACACGCCCAGAATGGCGTTGGCGCCAAAACGGATCTTGTTGGCGGTACCGTCCAGCGCAATCATGGTGTTGTCCAGGCCTACCTGGTCATAGGCGTCCATGCCGCAGATATTCTGGGCGATCTCGCCGTTAACCGCTTCCACTGCCTTAAGCACACCTTTACCCAGATAGCGGCCCTTGTCGCCGTCGCGCAGCTCGCAGGCTTCGTAGATGCCGGTGGAAGCGCCGGAGGGCACGGCGGCGCGGCAAAGCTGCCGTCGCTGAGCAGGACTTCCACCTCGACGGTGGGATTGCCGCGGGAGTCCAGGATTTCACGGCCCAAAATGTTCTGGATCACAGGATTGTTTTTCATTATTCAAATTCCTCCTTTGAAATTTCAAAAAGCAGGGAAAAGCGAAAAAGAACCGGCTTGCTCAGGAAATAATCAGCGTTTTTCCGTCCATTTCGGCAGGCATTCCAAGCCCATCAGGTCCAGCATGGTGGGGGCAATGTCGGCCAGCCGTCCACCGCTGCGCAGCTGGTGGCGGCGCCCACCACGATGAAAGGCACCAGATTGGTGGTATGGGCTGTATGGGGCTGGCCATTTTTCGTCGAGCATTTTTCGGCGTTGCCGTGATCGGCTGTGATCATGGAGATGCCGCCCATTTCCGCTGTGGCGCGGACGACTTCGCCCACGCAGGTATCCACTGTTTCCACGGCTTTGACTGCGGCGCTGAACACGCCTGTGTGGCCCACCATATCGCAGTTGGCGAAGTTGAGGATGATGACATCATATTCACCGCTGCGGATGCGTTCGGTGGCCTGCTCGGTGACTTCTGCAGCGCTCATCTCAGGCTGCAAATCGTAGGTTGCCACTTTGGGGGAGGAACCAGCACCCGGTCCTCGCCGGAAAACACCGTTTCGGTGCCGCCGTTGAAAAAAGAATGTCACATGGGCGTATTTTTCCGTTTCCGCAATGCGCAGCTGTGTCAGGCCCAGCTTGCTCAGATATTCGCCCAGGCCGTTGCGCAGAGGCTGATGGGGGAAGGCCACCGTAACGTTGGGCATGGAAGCGTCGTATTCGGTGGTGCAGACATAGGTCAATGGGAACCACTGGCGCACAAAACCGTCAAAAATCCTGTCCACCAGAGCGCGGGTGATCTCACGGGCGCGGTCAGGGGACGGTAGTTAAAAAAAAATAACGCTGTCGTTGTCGGATATGGTGCCGTCTTTATCGCAGACCACAGGCACGACAAATTCGTCTGTCACGCCTTCGGCATAGGAATCGGCCACCGCTTTTACGGGGTCTGGGCAGAAGGCACCGGTACCGATACACCATGGCGTCATAAGCCGCCTCTACACGATCCCAGCGCTTGTCGCGGTCCATGGCGTAAACCGGCCCTGAACCGTGGCGATTTTGCCGACGCCCAATGCGGCGCACCGGTCGGCGAGCTGCTGCACATACGCTTTGCCGGAGGCGGGGGCACGTCGCGCCCGTCGAGAAATGCATGTACATAAACTTTGGTAAGGCCTTTGCGCTTTGCCAGCTCCAGCAGGGCGAACAGGTGTGTGATATGGGAATGGACGCCGCCATCGCTGAGAAGACCCATCAGGTGCAGCGCAGTGCCCTGCTCCAGGCAGGCGTCCATGGCGGCGTTGTAGCTTTGTTTTCAAAAAAAATCGCCGTCTTCGATGGCTTTGCTGATGCGGGGCAGATCCTGAAATACCACGCGGCCGCTGCCGATGTTGGTGTGGCCCACCTCGCTGTTGCCCATCTGTCCTTCGGGCAGACCCACGTCTGAACCGGAGGCGGACAGCAGTATGGGCGTTTTCGAAAGCAGCCTATCGAGAACTGGAGTTTTTGCTGCCTTGACTGCATTGCCTTCCGTCCTGTCGTTCAGGCCGAAGCCGTCCATAATAATAAGAGTTGTCAGGGTTTTCATATCAATTCGTATCTCCCGGGAGCAGAGACTCCCAACCATAGCATTATTCCTGATTTGCGGCGTTGATGATGGCGACGAACTGATCGGGCTTCAGGGCTGCGCCGCCGATGAGACCGCCGTCGATATCCGGCTGCGCCAAGCTCCGCAGCGTTGCCTGGATTCATGGAGCCGCCGTACTGGATAGTGATGGAACGGGCGATGCGGGCGCCGTACATATGGCGGATGGTGGCACGGATGAACGTGCATACCTCGCCGGCCTGCTCGGGGGTGGCAGTGCGTCCGGTGCCGATGGCCCACAGGCTCATAAGCGATGACGCATTTGCGCAGTTTTTCGGCACTGACGCCAGCCAGAGCGGATTTGACCTGCAGGGGAAATCAGATCCATGGTCACGCCCAGCTCGCGCTGTTCAGGCTCTCACCGACGCAGACGATGGGATGAAGGCCGGCCTCAGAGCGGCGTGCACCTTTTTATTTACGGTGATGTCGGTCTCGCCGAAAATACTGACGGCGTTCGCTGTGACCGACAATGACGTACTTCACGCCCAGATCCTTCAGCATATCGGCAGAGACTTCACCGGTATATGCGCCGTTTTTTCATAAAATACATTCTCGGCGCCTACCGTTACGCGCATATCTTTGAATGCGCGCAGCGCGGCGGGATGTTGACAGAGGGAACGCAAACCAACACATCGCACCATTTGGCGCGGGGCAGGATGGTTTTCATTTCTTCGGCAAACTTTTTGGTTTCAGAAGCGGTCATGTTCATTTTCCAGTTGCCGGCAATGACGGTTTTCGGTATCTGCGGTTCATGTTCTTTTATCTCCTTGCTCATGATGCTTGCAATTTTCCGCTGTTTTCCCGCAGTACGCTGCGGAAAGTGCGCGCAGTTTTTATGGTATGCCGCGCAGAGCCAATGGACTCTTTGCGGGGAAAAGCAATGTTGGTTCAGTACCCAGTTGCCCGGAATGGCTTTATTTATCCAGCAGGCAGGCCACGCCGGGAAGCTCCTTGCCCTCCATAAATTCCAGAGAAGCACCGCCCCCGGTGGAGATATGGGTCATCTTGTCGGCATAGCCCAGCTGCTCCACGGCCGCAGCGGAGTCGCCGCCGCCGATGATGGTGATTGCGCCGGACTCGGCCAGCGCACGGCCATGGCTTTGGTACCTTCGGCGAAAGCGGGGAACTCAAATACGCCCATCGGCCCGTTCCAGACGATGGTTCCGGCGCCCTGTACGGCTTCGGCAAAGGCCTTTTGCGTGTCAGGGCCGATGTCCATGCCCATCATGTCGTCAGGGATGGCCCATGGTGGAAACGCACACCGGCTCTGCATCTCTGGAAAATTCTTTGGCAGCGATGGTGTCGGTGGGCAACAGGAGCTGGACGCCGCGTGCAGCGGCTTTGGAGAGCATTTCCGGGCATATTCCACCTTTGTCGGCTTCGAGCAGCGAGGTGCCGATGCTGCCGCCCTGGGCTTTGATGAACGTGTAAGACATACCGCCGCCGATGATGATGCAGTCGGTCTTTTCCAGCAGGTTGTTGATAACGCCGATCTTATCGGAAACCTTGGCGCCGCCGAGGACTGCCGACGAAAGGGGCGCTTGGGATGTTCCAGCGCGCCGCCCATGATTTCAGCTCTTTCTGGATCAGCATTCCGGAAACGGCGGGCAGATATGCCGCCACACCGGCAGTGGAAGCATGGGCGCGGTGTACGGTGCCGAATGCGTCGGACACGTACACTTCGGCCAGATCGGCCAGGGCCTTGGCAAATTCAGGGGAGTTCTTTTCCTCGCCGATGTCAAAGCGCAGGTTTTCCAGCAGCATAATCTGACCCGGCTGCAGCGCCGCAGCTTTTGGACTGGGCATCTGGGCCGATGATGTCTTTGGCGAAAATTACTTCACGCTCCAGGAGTGCGCTCAAACGTTCAGCGACCGGGGCGAGGGTCAGCTTTTCCTTCCATTCGCCCTTGGAAGCTTACCCAGGTGGGAACAGGCGATGACAGCGGCATTGTGTTCGAGCAGATACCGGATAGTGGGCAAAGCGGCGCGGATGCGCTTATCGTCTGTGATTGCACCGGTTTCCTTGTCTTGGGGCACGTTGAAATCGCAGCGCAGCAGGACCTTTTTGCCGGCAACGTCGATGTCGCTTACAGTTTTCTTGTTGTAGTTCATAGCAATGTCCTCCTATTATTACAATAGTGTTCCCTCAAACGAGGGGGGTCTGTTGCAGAGAATTTGCTCAGGACGCGATAGGATGAAGTCAGGGGGGGGGGCCATGGCCCCGTAGTTTGAAAACCGGAAATCCCGTTTGCCGCAGGGCTTCAGGCGAAAATGGCGGCGGCGTTGGAAAGGTTCAGACAGCGGGCGCCGGGGAGCATAGGCAGGCGCAGGCAGCGCTCAGCATGCGCGGACAGAAAGGCTTCGTCGAGTCCTTGGTTTCCTTGCCGAAAAAAAGAAAACAGCCGTCGCGGAAAGCGGCCTCGTAATAAGGCCGGGCCCTTTGGATGAAGCCAGCCACAGGTCTGGATTCGGGTGGCGGAAAAGAAATCGTCCAGATTGTCGTACACCGTCAGATTCAGTTTGTCCCAATAGTCCAACCCGGCCCGCTTGAGGGATCGGTCGGAGATATCGAACCCCAGCGGACGGATCAGATGCAGGGCACAGCCGGTGACGGCGCAGGTGCGGAGATATTCCCGGTGTTGGCCGGGATTTCCGGCTCCACCAGTACAAGATTGATCATGTGCGTTTCCTTATTTATTATAGTATAAATTTCTGTTTGTATTTGCTGCTGGGAAAAAAACATTTCCTTGTGCGCTCAGCGTCCTTATTGTAATGCAAAGCAAGTATGATTTCAACACTTATTTGCTCTTTTTTGCGCAAAAGACGGAAAAATCGTTAGAATTCATATAAATATCCGTGCATTTCCAGATAAAACGACAAGAGCATTGCATTTATGACAAACAACCGGCGCGTCCGGAAGGCCTCGTCTTCAGGCGAAGGAGCGGCGCCGCAGATTTGAAAAACCATTGTGCTTTTGCTGGAAAACCCCAGGAAAAATGCGCAGCAGAATGGAGAAAGAAAGAAACCTGAAAAAACATATAAAAATCGTGGATTTTTTGAAAGGGGTTTGCTATAATGAAACTGTATTTTCAAAATGAGGGGAAATGGGATGAAGCGGCGCAGCTGCGGTGTCCTGCGGCCCTTGGAGAGGAACGGCAATGATGGAAACGAAGCGCGCTGTTTTATTTGTGGATGACGCAGAGGGAGAATTGATCCGAAACCGTTGATGCTGCAGAACGTCCTGTTTTGCCCGGTGCTCACTTGGCTGAGCACTGCGCTGCGCGAACAGGGTGTGGAGCGCTTTTTGTGTGCTGCCCGGCATCGTATCAGGAAGAGGCTTTGGCGTGCTTTTCTTCGGCAAGAACAGGTGACGGTATCCGACAACCGCGCCGATCTGCTGGCTTTTTTGGAGGGCGAAGAGGAAACTCTGGTGGTGCCTGGCGCTGCCGTGCCGGTGGACAGCGCCGGACAGAACGAAGTGTACAGAGCTTCCGGCAGCGTATTGGCGCACAGCCTGGAAACTGGTGCAGAAGAGGTGGAGGGCGCCCGGAGCGTGCCGGGCTTTACGTCCATTACCACGTTTAAAGGGACTCAACAGCATGCAGTTCCTGGCCCGGGCGCAGATCCTGCGGGAACTGCTTGCCGGCGGCGTCTGCGTCATGGATCCCAACAATACTTATGTGGATCCGCGTGTTCGCGTGGGCGCGGGTACGATGTTGCTGCCCGGCACGATCCTGCGGGGCGGGACTGTGATTGGAACAGACTGTCAGATCGGCCCGAACAGTATGCTCACGGACTGTACGGTGGTGACGGCGTGCGGATCAATGCCTCGCAGTGTGAGGAGAGTGTTGTGGAAACGGGCTGTGAGATCGGCCCTTATGCCCTGCGTCCCCACTGCACCGTGGGTGCGCAGAGCAAAGATCGGTGCCTTTGTCCAGTTGAAAAACTGCTGTTTGGGCCGGGAAACCAAATGGCTCATCTTACTTATGTAGGCGACGCTGATGTAGGGGAAGGCTGTAATTTCGGCTGCGGCACGGTCACCTGCAATTACGATGGCAGAAAAAACACCGCACCACCATCGGAAACCATGTCTTTGTGGGCTGCAACGCCAATCTGGTGGCCCCTGTGAGTGTGGGCGACGGCACGCCACTGCGGCTGGATCCACCATCACCCGGGATGTGCCTGCCGGAGATTTGGGCGTAGCGCGGACTAGGCAGAACAACCTGGCCGGCTGGGCCGACAAGCGCCGAAAGGCCGGCCGCCTGAAGTGAGCAGCGCGGCTGAAATAACAGGTTTTACCGTCGGCTCCCAGGCCGGTGATAAGATACATACGGATCTGATTGCCAGAACCAACCAATGAGAATCCCAAAATGAAAAAAGAGGTACTGGAATGATTGCACATGGTAAGGACATCAAGATCTTTGCTGGTAACTCCAATCGCGTGCTGGCGCAGGAGATCTGCCAGCATCTGAACACGAAACTGGGCGACTCGGAGGTCAGGCAAATTTGCCGATGGTGAGTGCTATGCTTCTCTGTATGAGAGTGTCCGCAGGAAGCGACGTGTTCGTCATTCAGTCCACCTGCAACCCCGTAAATGACAACCTGATGGAAATGCTGGTGATGATCGACGCGCTCAAAGCGCGCCTCGGCCGGCCGGATCACCGCCGTGATTCCCTATTTCGGCTATGCCCGCCAGGACCGGAAGGCCAAGGCGAGAGACCCGATTTCGGCAAAGCTGGTGGCCAATATGATCGTGGCGGCCGGCGCAGATCGCGTGTTGACTATGGATCTGCATGCTGCGCAGATTCAGGGCTTTTTCGATATTCCTGTGGACAACCTGCTGGGCAATCCTATTTTCGTGGATTATTACGGCGAGCTGTTCGGCGCGCAGGCCGAGAGATGGTGGTCGTTTCTCCGGACGTCGGTTCCGTGTCCCGCGCCCGCGCTTTTTGCCCAGAAACTGGGCATGAGTCTGGCCATTGTAGACAAGCGCCGTCCCAAGGCCAATTCCTGCGAGGTTATGAACATCATCGGCGATGTGAAGGGCCGCGACTGCATCCTTTCGACGATATGGTGGACACGGCCGGCAGCATCTGCAATGCGGCCAAGGCCATTATTGATGTGGGCGGCGCCAACTCTGTCCATGCCTGTGCATCGCATGCCGTGCTTTCCGGCCCGGCGTTGGAGCGGTTGAACGAAAGCCCGATCAATGAGATGGCTTTCCTCAATACGATTCCCGCAGTGCCGGCCAACCAGTGCCCCAAGATCAAGTACCTCTCTGTGGCGCACATGTTTGCCGAGGCGATCGAGCGTATTTACAGCGACCTGTCGGTGTCCAAACTTTTTAGCTGAGCAATTGCTGAGGAAAGGAGGGGCTTTGCCCCTCCTTTCCGTTCCGTTTGAGGACGGCAAAAGCGTCATGGACCGTGCTATGCAGGTGTGCGCTTGTGGGGCGCTTTTTCATGTTCAAGCATTTTGAGGAGGATCCGATGTTCCTGAAGAAAAAAGGCGGCGCGGTGGAGTGGCTGGTGGTATGCTTGGGCAATCCTGGCATACAATACAGCAGCACACGCCACAATGTGGGGTTTCATGCTGCAGATGCGCTGGAAGAGCGCTGCGGTGTCCGTTTGAACCGGCTCAAGTTCCAAGCCCTGACGGGTGAGGTGCGCCTGGGCGGCAGCCGGGTGCTGGTGCTCAAGCCGCAAACCATGATGAACCGAAGCGGCCAGGCGGTGCAGCAGGCGGCGGCGTTTTATAAAATCCCGCCGGAGCGGGGTACTGGTAATTTTGATGATATTTCCCTGCCTGTTGGGAAACTGCGGGTGCGGCCAGGCGGCAGCGCCGGCGACCCAACAGGGTCAAAATATCATTGCCTGCTTGGGCAGCGACGGCTTTCCCCGGGTCAAAATCGGTGTGGAAAAGCCGAATCCGGACTATGATCTGGCGGCCTGGGTGCTGGGCCGTCCTACGGCGGCGGAATGGAAAACGCTGGAAGAAACGATCCGGCGCGGCTTGGATGCTGCCGAATGCGTGATTTCTGAAGGCTGCGCCGCTGCTATGAGCCGCTTCAACTGAAGCAGCACGCTATCGAATAAAGAAAGAGAAACCATATGAGCAGTGCGCTTCCCTACCGGGCAGCGCGGACTGCCGCTACCTGTTGTGCAGGGGAGGAGGAATTCATGGAGAAGCTGATCGAAGCGTTGCAGGAGATTCAGAGGCAGCAGAGCTGCTGCACTGCGCGGAAAAATGGAGGGTTGTCCGGCGGCCATGACGGGCCTGGGACCGGTGCACCGTGCCCATGTCTGCGCGGCATTGCTGGCGCAGGAAAAGCGGCCTCTTCTGGTGGTGTGCAGTGATGAGGAGAGGCGCGCCGCATGGCGGCGGATCTAGAATTTCACCGGCATTGTACCGTTGCTGCTGCCGAGTCGGGAGTTCCAGTTCCACGCGGCAGCGACAGCTTCCCGCGAATGGGAACAGCGGCGAGTGGAGGCGCTTTACTACGCCGCTGGGGAGCAGCCCGCATTGTGGTTGCTGCGCCGGAAGCGCTGGTGCAGCGTACGCTGCCCAAAGAGGTGCTGATGAACCATGTGCTGAGGCTGCATCTGTCCGACACGGTGGATTTGAATGCGTTGGGCGAGCGGCTGGTCCATCTGGGCTATACCCGCTGCCAGCAAGTGGAGGGTATGGGGCAGTTGCGCTGCGCGGCGGCATTTTGGATGTGTTTGGCCCAGGCATGGAAGCGCCGGTGCGCGTGGAATTTTCGGTGATGAAGGGATGCCATGGGAGCCTTTGATTTGGCGAGCCAGCGGCGCGTGCACAATATGGAGCAGATCTGCTTGCTGCCGGCTGGAGAAGTGCTGCCGGCCATGACACCCGGCAGGGAGCACGGCGTTGGCGGAAAAACTGGAGGCTATGGCAGGAAAGCTGTCCAATAAAAGCGCTCCGGCAGCGACGGCTGATCGGCCGGCTGAAGGCCGACGCGGAGCTTTGCGGCAGAACGCGCTGCGTGGCGGTCTGGACCGCTATATGGCGGCCATTTACGAAGAAAGAGCCATACCCTTGGAGTATCTTGCTTCGGATGCCATGGTGTGTATCTGTGACAGCGCAAGGGTGATGGAGCATCTGAAAAATGTTCTCTGGCAAGTGAAGGAAGATGTGGAAGCCCTGCTGAAAGCCGGTGTGCTCTGCGGCGAGTGGGCTGGGCTGACGGCGACGACGGAAGAACTTTGGAGCACGCTGGCGGACAGGCCGGTTTATATGCTTGCGTCCCTGCCCACGTCCCGCTATCCGTTTCCGCCCGTACGCTGCTGCAGCTGAATGCCAAACAGCTTTCATCCTACGGCGGCAGCCTTGAAACGGTTTCCGATATGGACAGTATCTGGAGGCCGGGTACCGTGTGCTGGTCCTGTGCGGCAGCGAAGCGCGGGCAAAAAATCTCAAGCGGCTGCTGGAAGAAAAAAAGTGCCCGCTGCACTGGTTTTCAATGCAGCAGCCTGCCCGGGGCAAGGCAGGCCCAGATCAGCCTGGGCGCTCTGTCGGCGGGTATCGGTATCCGCAGTTGTCCCTGGCAGTGCTGACGGAGGGGCAGCTTCTGGCCCAGAGCGGGAGGAAGCCGCCGGCCCAAAAGGCCAAATCGAATCGGCAGAAGCTGCAGTCCTATACAGATCTTTCCCCGGCGACCTGGTGGTACATGCGCATCATGGGTGGGACGCTTTGTGGGCATTTCAAAGATGACTGTGGACGGCGCGGATCGGGATTACATCAAGATTGCCTATGCCGGCAGCGACTGCCTGTATGTCCCCGCTACGCAGCTCGACCTGGTGAGCAAGTACATCGGCGGCGGAGAGGACAACGAAAAAGGCCCGGCTGAATAAGCTCGGCGGTACGGACTGGGCACGCAGCAAAAGCAAAGCCAAGGCAGCGGCCAAAGATCTGGCCAAGGGGCTGATCCGGCTGTATGCTGAGCGGCAGAAAAAAAGCAGGGGTTCGCTTTTTCGCCGGATTCTCCGTGGCAGGCGGAATTTGAGGAGGCATTCCCTTATGCTGAGACAGAAGATCAGCTGCGCTGTATCCGCGAGATCAAGGGGACATGGAACGAAGCGTGCCCATGGACCGTCTGCTGTGCGGTGATGGGCTACGGTAAGACGGAAGTGGCCCTGCGGGCGGTGATGAAATGTATCCTGGATGGAAAACAGGCTGCTATTCTGGTACCCACCACGGTACTGGCTCAGCAGCACTACGCCACGGCGATGAACCGTTTCCGCGCGTTTCCTGTGAACATCGCAGTACTCAGCCGCTTTCAGACCGCTGCGCAGAGCAAAAAGATCCTGCAGTCCCTCAAGGCCGGCAGTATCGATCTTTTGATCGGCACTCACCGGCTGCTGCAGAAAAGCGTGCAGTTTAAGGATCTTGGGCTTTTGTAATTGATGAGGAGCAGCGTTTCGGGGTGACGCATAAGGAGAAACTCAAATAGATGGCCCGACAGGTGGATGTGCTGACGCTCTCGGCCACACCCATCCGCGGACGCTGAACATGGCGCTTTCTGGTGTGCGGGATATGAGCGTGATTGAAACGCCGCCCAAAACCGCCTGCCGGTGCAGACTTATGTGCTTGAACACGATTGGAGCATCCTGGCTGATGCAATCCGCCGGGAAGTGCAGCGCGGCGGGCAGGTTTATTATCTGCACAACCGGGTGGACACCATTGACCGCACCGCGGCGCGGATCCGGGAGATGCTGGGGAAGAAGTGCAGGTGGCGACTGCGCACGGAAAACTCAGCGAGCAACAGCTCTCGGCGGTGATGCAGGGGTCAGTGATGGACAGACCCAGGTGCTGGTATGTACGACCATTATTGAAACTGGTATTGACATTCCCAATGTCAATACACTGATTATTGAAGACGCTGACCATCTGGGGCTGGCGCAGCTGCACCAGATTCGCGGGCGTATCGGCCGCGGCGCCCGCAGGGCTTTTGCCTATCTTACCGCAGGGGAAAGGTTTGTCGGAAACGGCGGATAAGCGCCTGTCGGCGATTCGGGAATATGTGGAGTTCGGCTCCGGTTTCAAAATTGCCATGCGCGATCTGGAGATCCGCGGGGCAGGCAATATCCTCGGCCCGGAGCAGTCTGGTTTTTGATGAGTGTGGGCTACGACATGTATCTCAAATTACTGGAAGATGCCGTGCTGGAGGAGCAGGGGCAGGAAAAGCGGAAGGAACAGGAATGCACGGCGGATCTCAACGTATCTGCCAACATCCCGGAGCGTTACGTGGCCTCAGCAGAGCAGCGTATGGATCTTTACCGCCGCATCGCGGCCATTCGCAGCCGCGAAGATGCCGACGATTTGATGGATGAATTGCTGGACCGGTACGGCGACGCGCCGAAAAGTGTGCTGGCGTTGCTGGACGTGGCGCTGCTGCGGGCGGCGGCGGCCAAGGTGGGGGATTACGGAGATCACACAGAAAGAAGCCCGGGTGCGCTTTGCGCTGGGCGAGGTGGATCTCAAGCAGCTTTCGGCCGTGTGCGGTATGAAAAAATACCATTCCCGGCTGCGTCTGGACGCCGGTGCGGCACCGGCGCTGACACTGGTGTTGCCGCCGAAAGCAGATGTGCTGGAAGAATGCGCCGCTCTGGTGGATGTTTGGCTGGCGCATCCTGAGAAAAGGGTGTACGCTGCAAAAAGGACTTGTGGCAGAGCCGGAAAGATGATAAAATAACCAAAGATTTATGCGTGCGCTCCTGTGCGTGGCAAACAGCGGAAAGGATGTTTTGATTTATGGAAGGGTTGAAAAGCAGAGCGGTCGCTCTGATCGTGTGTCTTGTGCTGATTTTGGTGGGATGGTTCGGCGGCAGCGCCATTCAGGCGATGAATGGCGGCGCGCTGATCACGGCCAAGGCCAGTGGGCTGAAAGCGGACACCGTGGTAATGCAGGTGGGTGACGCGGATGTGACGGCGGGGGAATATCTGTATTGGCTGGCTTCCGTGTGTGATGGGTTTTATCAGTATTATGGCATCAGCGACTGGAGTATGGCCATGACGGCGGATTTGACGGTGGGCGATTATGCCATGGCCCAGGCCGACGATTATGCTACGCAGTATGCGGCGGTGGAATTGCTGGCAAAGGAGCAGGGCATTACACTGTCGGAGGAGCAGGCAGCAGTCATGGACAGCATGCATGAGTATTATGTGGAATACTATGGCAGCGAGGAAGTGTATCGCTACATGCTTGCGTATGCCGGGCTGAATGAGGAGCTGCTGAAAAGGACAGCACCGTTCCATACCTCTATGCAAATTTGTGCCAGAAACTGCTGGCGGAGGGGGGCGAGCTGGAACCCACCGAAGAAAACCTGGCTGCTTTTGCCGAGCGCAACAGCTATACAGATTTGGGAGAAGAAGAACTGCTGTCGTATTATGAGGATACCAGCTACGGTGCGGTCTATGATTATGTGAACGACTACATCAGCGGTCTGGAAATTACAAAGACGGAGAGTTATGAGGCGATTGATGTGGCCTCGTTCTACCCGGGCTCTGTTGGAACTGCGCAGCGCATTGGACGCCGGAAACGGACGCATCTTCTGCAGAAGGTTCCACAGCGGAGGGCTGAGTTTGCGGTTAACACCCGGAGCGGAGAGGATCCGTTCCGGTGTTTTTGTATAAAAATGATAAAATAGGAAAAAAGAAGATAGGAAAAAAGAGATTTTATGGACGCTATTAAATGTAAATATTGTGATTTTTTTAACAATATGTGCGAAATCCCATATCTCGGAAGTGTTGTCTGTTGACATTTAGATAAATTGCGAGTAAACTAAAATTACCAAATCTTTTAGGAGGTATCTCACGTGTCTGAAGTTTATATTGTCAATTGCTGCAGAACTGCAATCGGTTCCTTTGGTGGCTCCCTGAAGGATGTTCCCGCTGCCGATCTGGGTGCCATCGTGGTCAAGGAAGCTATGAACCGCGCCGGCGTCAAGCCCGAGCAGGTGGACGAACTGATGTTCGGTTGCATCCTGACGGCTGCTCAGGGGCAGAACGTTGCCCGCCAGGTGGGCGTCAAAGCCGGCCTGCCTTTCTCCGTTCCCGCCTACACGGTCGGCACGGGGTGCGGCTCCGGCATGAAGTCCGTCATTGAAGGTGCCCGCGCCATCAAGGCCGGCGATGCCAATATCGTTGTCTGCGGCGGCACCGAGAACATGAGCGCCGCTCCCTACGCCATTCCCACCGGCCGCTACGGCGCCCGCATGGGCAACACCCAGATGGTGGATACCATGATCAAGGACGGCCTGTGGGAAGCTTACAACAACTACCACATGGGCACCACTGCTGAAAATATCAATGATATCTGGGGCATCACCCGCGAAGAGCAGGACGCTTTCGCTGCTGCTTCCCAGCAGAAGACTGAGGCTGCCCAGGCTGCCGGCAAATTTGTGGACGGATCGTTGCAGTGCCGGTCAAGAAGAAGAAGGAAATTGTCGAGTTCAAAGTGGACGAGTATCCCAAGGCCGGCGTGACGGCGGAGAGCATCTCAAGCTGCGCGGCGCATTCCCTGTCGGCCCCGAGGGCGTCGAGGATGAAGTGGTCCATACGTTTGAGCTGACCGGAGTTCATGAGGCAGATACCAAGAAGCATGTCCAGCGCGTTACTGCGGCCAATGCTTCCGGCATCAACGACGGCGCTGCGGCGCTGGTTCTGGCCTCTGCCGAGGCGGTGGGGAAGTACGGCCTCAAACCCATGGCCAAGCTGATCGGTTACGGCCAGGGCGGCGTTGATCCCAAGATCATGGGCGTCGGTCCCGTTCCTGCTTCCCGCAATGCCATGGCAGCTGCCGGCGTGAGCATCGAGGACATTGATCTGGTGGAAGCCAACGAGGCTTTTGCTGCACAGTCCATCGCTGTGGGCCGTGAGCTGGGCTTTGACATGGCCAAGGTCAATGTCAACGGTGGTGCCATTTCCTTGGGACATCCCGTCGGCGCATCCGGTGCCCGTATCATTGTCACTCTGCTGCATGAGATGCAGAAGAGAGACGACGCCAAGAAGGGTTTGGCTACTCTGTGCATCGGCGGCGGCATGGGTACTGCCGTTGTCGTGGAGAAGTGCTGAACGCCAACACTCTTTGACGGCGCAGTACAGTAACTGCATCGTATCTATACCGGGACAGGCAAACGCCCTGTCCCGGTATGTGCGAGAGGGCAAAAACGGTGAAAAAAACAGGGAGATTATAGTTGATAATTACCTGAAAGGTGCTATAATACAAATAGATTACATGGAAACCGAGCCTTTGGGGGACGCTTCCATGTGAATAAAAAATGGGAGGTATTGCATTCATGGCTAAATTGTTTCTATGGACGAGGCGGTTGCTCAGATCAAAGACGGCATGACCATTATGGTCAGCGGTTTTCGAGCGCTGGCGGACCGAACGAGGTTCTGCACGCGATTGCGGAGGCAGGCGTCAAGGATTTGACGGTGATCTGCAACGACGGCGGCGATCCCAAGCGCGATCACAGCCTGGCGGAGCTGATCCACAATGGTCAGGTGGCGCATCTGTGGGCTACGCACATTGGCCTGAATCCTGAGGTTGGTCAGAAGATGAACGACGGTTCCATGAAAGTTACGTTGGTTCCCCAGGGCTCCATGGCAGAGAAGATTCGTGCAGGTGGATATGGCCTGGGCGGCGTTTTGACCCCCACTGGTCTGGCTACTCCCGTAGGCGAGGGCGCTGGAAGACGTTGGCGGCACTAAGAAGGAAGTTATTACAATTGACGGCAAGGAATTCCTGCTGGAGCGTCCTCTGCGTGCGGATGTCGCTCTGATCTACGGTTCTGTGGCGGATAAGTACGGTAATGTGAAGATCCACGGCGATGCCCGGAACTTCAATATCGTCATGGCTGCCGCTGCCGATACGGTCATTTGCCAGGCAGATGAAGTCATCGACATGATGGACCCGGACGAAGTTCTGATCCAGAATGTCCTGGTCGATTACATTGTGGATGGAGGTAACAAGTAATGGAAAAGGCTCTCATCAAAGGCTATATTGCAAAGCGTGTTGCAAAGGAATTCAAAGACGGCGATTTTGTGAACCTGGGCATTGGTCTGCCTACCATGGTTCCCGCCATCTGCCGGAAGATGTACATGTGATTCTGCAGGCTGAGGTTGGTATGGCCGGTCAGGGTGGTAAGCCCGAAGTTGCCGATCCCAACGTGGTCGATGCAGGCGGTCAGCCTTCTTCTATTGCTCCCGGCGGCGCCTTTATCGATTCTGCTACCTCCTTTGGCCTGATCCGCGGCGGCCATGTGAACGCAACGGTTCTGGGCGCCTTGCAGGTGGACGAGAAGGGCAACCTGGCTAACTGGATCATCCCCGGCAAGATGGTGCCCGGCATGGGCGGCGCCATGGATCTGTGTGCCGGCGCAAAGAATGTGATCGTTGCCATGGAGCACACCCAGAAGGGAACCCCAAGATTCTGAAGGAGTGCACCCTGCCTCTGACCACCAAGACCTGCGTGACGAAGATCATCACCGAAATGGGTGTAATCAATGTGACGGATAAGGGTCTGGAGCTGGTGGAGATCAATCCTGAGTTCACTGTGGAAGAAGTACAGGCCGCTACGGAGGCCACGCTGATCATCTCCCCGGATCTGAAGAATATCGAAGAATAACTCCCTGAAGCGATTCCAATGCGGAGCAGCACAGCGCTGCTCCGCATTTTTTGTTACATAGTTGGCGGAAATGGCACATAGAATAGCCCGGCAGACTGGGACAGGAGGGATTGCTTTGAAACAGGTCAGAACACGGGGAAAAACAGCTGCGCCCGCTGTTGGATGCCGTAAAATGGGTTCTTTTGTGGATCACAGTGGCGCTGGCTGCTGCTGCAATGATTTGGAGCGCTTTGGGGACAGGAACTGGCACTGCAGTTTTGGGCGGATATCTGATCGAACTGAGCCTGAGCATGGACAATTTGTTTGTGTTTATGTCCATCTTTACGGCGTTTGGAATTGCAGAGCATGCCCGGCACAGGGTGCTGCATTGGGGCATTCTCGGCGCAGTGGTGCTACGGCTGCTGTTTATTCTTCTGGGTTCGGCGATCATCGGCCGGTTTGCGTGGGTGCTGTATCTGTTTGGAGCACTGCTGGTGGTTAACGGAGCGAAAATGCTTATGGGAGAAGAAGCGAAAAAGATGTGAAGCGCAGCCCAGTGATGACAGTGATTCGGCACGTGCTTCCGATGACAGATTCGTTCCGGGGAGAAAAAGTTCTTTGTGCGGGAGCGCCTGCAAAAAGGCCGGCACACGGTGCTGCGGGCAACGCCTCTTTTCGGTGTGCTGCTGCTGATCGAGTGTTCAGATATTATTTTTGCCATTGATTCCGTACCGGCAGCCTTTTCGATCTCAACCCATCCGCTGATTGTATATACTTCCAACATTTTGGCGATTCTGGGCCTGCGGCAGCTTTATTTTGTGCTGGAATATGTGACGGATCGCTTCCGGTACGTCCGCTATGGTGTGGCGGTGATTCTGATGTTCACTGGACTGAAAATGCTGGCGGTGCTGGTGGGTATCCACATCGGAACGACGGCGTCCATTCTGGTTATTTTGTCAGTTCTTTTGGGCAGTATTCTGCTGTCCGTACTTGACTGGCAGATGCAGAAAAAACGGTTCCTGAGGGAGAGAATGCCATAAGAGACTGTGTGATTTCTGAAAACGGATGCAAAGCGTGTATGCCGTTCTTCGACTGCGCACGCGTTGTCATTGTTTTACATAAGCTGGGGTAGTAGCATAGAATCGGAGAGAACGGAGGTGGCCTATGGCCGAATGTTACCGATGCCGGTTTGGTCCCTGTGGGGGTGTGTTCAGTTCGCCTGGTCATTTGTCGGGCTGCTGCTGCCCTGCATGCCCAGGATGTCCTGGCCCCGCGGGGCCGCAGGGACAGAAAGGGGAACCTGGCCCGACTGGGCCAACGGGGCCGCAGGGAATCTGGCCCAACCGGGCCGACAGGTCCGCAGGGGAGCCTGGCCCGGCTGGTACCACTGGAGATCAAGGGCGCGTGGGGCAGAGGCCCCACAGGGCCTGCTGGACCCCAGGGGCCAATGGGATTGCCAGGCCCCGTTGGTCCCAGAGGATTAACGGGAGAAACGGGGCCGATGGGACCTGCGGGGCTGCAAGGGAGAAAAGGGAATGCCTGGCCCGACGGCCTCTGTAGGGCCGCAAGGAGAGGGGGCTGCCTGGCCCGACCGGTCCTACGGGGCCTCCGGCCAGATGGGAGCACCCGGCCCTATGGGGCCGACGGGACAGACAGGAGCAATGGGTTCCGTGGGTCCGACTGGCGCATCTGGTCCGACTGGACCGACGGGACCAACAGGGGCTGCGGGACCGCGGGGACAGGATGGGCAACGGGCCCCTGCCCGGACCGCAGGGGCTGAGCGGGGCAACAGGTCCCACCGGCCCGGCAGGTGCTGTGCCAGAGGATATCTTTGCTTCCTTTATCGGTTCGTCCGAGCTTTTTACCGATGGGAATCAGTTGCTTCTGTTCCGTCCGTTGAAGACGTCACTGGCAATATTACCGAGTCGGATGCAGCATATTCAGCTTTCGGCCGGCTTATTGCTTCTGGTGTCGTAATATGGCGGCAGTAATACAATTGAAC
>VOFB01003681.1_pt1 | contig 33683 bp, 59 predicted proteins | sample 5384141 | NCBI WGS metagenome assembly VOFB01 (sample SAMN12384721, study PRJNA508395) | human gut metagenome | isolation source: healthy gut A | host: Homo sapiens | reverse complement strand
AGATTTTCGCCTCTGATTTTGGCGTCATTGACAAGGTATTTGCACTGCTGGAGTACCGAGAGTCCGCCAATCCGGCCTATCCGGAGTTCACTCCCTCCAAGTACACCGACGTCTTTAAAGCCATCGGCGTCACCGGCCAGAAGATCAAGATCGGCGTTGCCGCCTGGCTGGACACCAACGTGGTCATGATGGAGGGCTTAAAGGACACCTATCCCGAGGCCGAAATTGTCCGTGCCGACCGAATCATGGTGGAGCTGCGCTCCGTCAAGTCGGACAACGAGATCGCCTGCCTGCGGGAGGCCGCCCGCATCACTCAGATTGCCACCCAGGAGGTCATCAAGGCCATCCGTCCCGGCATGACCGAACTGCAGCTGGTGGGCATCGCCCAGAAAACCATCTATGAAAACGGCGCGGAATACGAAGGTCTGCCGATGTACTGCTTCAGCCAGAAGAGCACCAAACACGCCATCTCCCGTTCCTCCTACAAGGAGATTCAGATGGGCGACATTGTTCAGCTTAACCTATCCGCTAAGATTGACGGCTATTCTCCCAGCATCGGCATGCCTATCAGCATGGGCAAACTCTCTCCCTCAAGCGGGAGCTGGTGGAGTTCGGCCTCCAGGCCCATATGTGGACCGAAAAGCAGCTCAAGGCCGGACGGATTGCCGGTGACATCGCCAAGGACTTCATCAAGTTCTTTGAGGCCAACGGACACCGGGAGAACTACTTCTACGGCCCCTGCCACGGCTTGGGACTGATCGAAGTGGAATCCCCTGGATGGAGACCATCTCTGAGTATCCTCTCCAGAAAACATGACCTTCCAGATCGACACCTTTGTCATGGGCCCTGACTTCGGCCTGCGCTGGGAGAAGCCCATCGCCATCACTGAAGACGGCGTAGACCTGCTCAGCGGCCAGATCGGAACCATCCACGAGCTGGAGTTCTGATTGTTCTGTCCCTTTCTCCGGAACCGGAGGGTTGTAAACTTTTGTGAACCAGTCCCCGCCGCCAAAGAAGATTTGGCGGCGGGGACTGGTCATAAGGAAGGAGATGACGGAGGAATTCTCCCTTTCTCTGGATTGTCCACAGAAAAACTCACGATAATTTTGGTGCATTTTCCCATTTTTTGTACGGCAGAGATTTTTTAATTTCTCGCATTTTCACCAGTTTTTGCGGTTCAAAGATTGTGAAAGTTACAAGTAGGGATTCCCCCCTCCCCCAGATTGACACCCTTCCCCCATGAGATATAATAAAGATATACTTCAGGGCCAAGCCAAGGCGGCCTCTGATTGTGAATAATTTGAATAGGAGATGTCGATATGGCAGATTGTAAATGCAATTGCAAAAGGACGAGAAAGAGCTCGTCATGAACGGCGCCAGTATCGCTGAGCTGGGCTTCCCATGTGGCCCCAGTTTGCCCCTTCGAAACCGTAGAGGCCGTTCAGGAGCCTATCCGCAATGGAAAGGTGTGCTACTGGACCGGTACTAAGGGTATGGAGTTTGAGGAGATGTTCCGCGAGTGGTCCGGTGCAAAGATGGCTTCCTGCACCAACGGCACCGCCGCCCTCCACATCGGCATCAGCTGCCTGGGCATCGGCCCTGGCGATGAGGTCATCGTTCCCTCCTACACCTTCATTGCTTCTTCCTTTGCAGTGGTGCAGGCCGGCGCTATTCCTGTCTTTGCCGACGTAACTGACGACCACCCATTGACCCTGAGTCCATCAAGAAGCTCATCACTCCCCGCACCAAGGGTATTGTTGTTGTTCATCTGTACGGCGTTGTCGCTGACATGGGCCCCATCCTGGAGGTTGCCAAGGAGCACAACCTGAAGATCATCGAGGACTGCGCACAGTGCATCGGCGGTGAGTACAAAGGGCACCAAGGTCGGCCTTGTGGGCGACGTGGGCTGCTACAGCTTCTGCCAGAGCAAGCACTTCACCACCGGCGGCGAAGGCGGTATGGTTATCGTCAACGACGAGGCTCTGGGCTGGGAGTGCAAGTCCTTCCGTGACCACGGCTACGACGTTGAGAAGAGAATGAGCATGCTGGCCCTGGAGGAGAAGCTCCCCTACATCCACAAGAGAGTGGGCTTCAACTACAGAATGACTGAGATTCAGTCCATCATCGGCATCAACGAGCTGAAGAGATTCGACAGCTGGAACCTGGCCCGCCGTTACAAATATGCCGCCATGTATGACGCCGCCTTCAAAGATCAGGCTGGCATCAAGAAGCTCCCTACAACTCTGAGGAGCGGAAGAATTCCCTACTGGTGGTACCCCATCATCCTGGATCTCGACAAGCTGGACATCGACGCTGCCGGCATGACCAAGGAGCTGGGCGCCAAGGGTGTTCCCTGCTACGGCATCCAGTGGCCGGAGTCTTATCTGGAAGAGCTTACACCGAGCTCCACGGCTTTGGTTCTGCGGACTTTCCCTTCAAGTCCACTGAGTACACCAACCCCCTGACTCCACCAAGTATGCTGACGTTCACTGCCCCAAGGCTCACTCCCTGCGTGCTCAGACCTTCAACCTGTTCCTCCATCCCTCTTGGGAAGAGGCTCACATCCAGCGCTGCATTGACGCTGTGAAGGAAGTTCTGGCGGCTCACCTGAAATAAGAAACAGGCCTGTCCGGTCACCGGGCAGAAGTCTCATAGCGGTTGTCAAACATAATAGACCCTGCGGGGAGGGGCGTCCGTCCTCCCCCCGCACGGGTCTATTAGCCGTTTCTGCATCAAGAAGAAAATGCGGCGGAACAGGGCGGCCCTCTCATTTTTTTGAAATTCCTGCCCCGAAAGCCGTTTCGTGAAAGGATTGGATACCATGAACGTACTTGCAGTAGGCTGTCATCCCGACGACCTGGAAATCGGCTGCGGCGGTACCCTTTGCCAAATACGTCAAACAGGGCGCCAATGTCACCATGTGCAATGTTGCCAACGGCAACAGGGCCATGTTATCATTCCCCCGACGAGCTGCGTCTTGTCCGCTGGAACGAGGTACAGGCAGGCGGTAAAGATTCTGGGCGTCAAAGAGAACATCACCCTGGATGTGGGTGACCTTCGGGTGGATTCCTACAATTTGAATGTCGTCCACGCCCTTATCGACGTCATTCGTCATGTAGAGCCTGACCTCATTATCACCCACTGCCCCCAAGACTTCACATGAAGGACCATCAGGAAGTGAGCAAGATGGTCTTTGACGCCAGCTTCTCCACCAGCTGCCCCTGGGGAGACCACCGAGAAGACCGACGGCGTGGAGCGCCCTGTCTTCGCCGTTTCCACCGATCTGAGCGGCTCCCCCAAGTCCACCGGCATCGTTCCCATCTACTACATGGACAACCTGGCCGGCATCAACTTCCTGCCCAACGAGTATGTAGACATCTCCGACGAGATTGAGCAGAAGCTGGAGGCCCTCAACTGCCACGAGAGCCAGATCAAGTGGATGATGGACCACGATCACATCGACTTTTTGGATTTCGTCCGCACCTGCTCCAAGTTCAGAGGCCTTCAGCGCGGCGCCGCCTACGCAGAGGGCTTCACACACTGCGACGCATGGCCCAGAATTCCCACCAAGCGCCTGCTTCCCTGACCGCTTTCACAGCTGCCGACTGAACAGGTTTTTCAGTAAGCCTGTTTTATCCATAAAATTCTGAAATAGAATTTGAAAGGAACTGTTGTTATGAATTTCATCGACACACAAAAGACTCCCTGTTGAGAACTTTACCCCTGCCGGCTGGGACATGGCCAAATTTGATGCCTGCTGCTCACGCCCCTGAGGAGATCGGCGACCGCCAAGACTTCTGGAACAAGGACTTCCAGCCTATAGAGTGCGGCGATATCCACGACTTTGACATGATGATGGGCCATGAAATTGCCCTGAGATCAAAAAGGCCCGGGACGAGGGCATCAAGCTGGCCATGATTCTCCCTGTCGGCCCCATGGGTATGTACCGTTGGGCTGTCTACTTCCTGAAGGCCTGGAACGTGAGCTGCTCTCATGTCTACGGGTTTAACATGGACGAGTGGAGCGACGGCGAGGGCAACACTCTGGAGCCCACCAACCCCGGCGCCTTCCAGAACGCCATGCAGAACGCCTTCTACGGTCCTTTGGGCGAGCTGACCGTTCCCGTTGCCCAGCGCAACTTCGCCACCAAGACCAATCTGCCCACCTATCCTGAAAAAGATTGCCGCCCTCAAGGCTGAAGGTGCCCGTCTCATCACTGTCTACGGTATTGGCAGAATGTGCCACATTGCCTTCTGGGAGCCTCACTTTGGCGCCGAGTTCGACACAGTGGAGGAGTGAAGAAGTGCCTACTGTCTGGGCGCCAAGCTCACCCCTGACCATTGAGCAGAACGCTCTGACCAGCTTTAAGAGCCGGACCACCTTGGTTCCCTGCCGCGCCAACACCATTGGCCCCGGCCTCTTCCTCCAGTCCGACCGCTGCATCGGCGGTGCCGACGGCACCCTGGGCAGAGGCATGCAGTGGGGCATGTCCCTGTGGGTCACCCTGCGGCATGGACCCGACAAGTGGGATCACCTCTTCCTTCATTCCCACCCTTCCGGCAAGCTGTTCTACCTCAAAGACCTGGCCGGTCCCCTGGAGCAGAGTGCAACTGATTGGATTCCCTTTCGCGCATAAGCGGCTGCCTGTACTCTCCCCTTGGGCAGATGCAAAGCCGTAGGCGCACAGACTGAGGATATTTATGCACAGGGAACCTCTGTCTTGGCAGAGGTTCCTTCTATACCACCAACCAAAACGATCAATACATATGGAGGTACCCTCTATGAAAAAAGGTGAAATGGGGCGTCATCGGCGCCGGCGGCATCGCTGACAGAAGAACCATTCCCGGCATGCTGCTGGCTGACAAACGCCGAGCTGGTCGCCGTTATGGAAGTCAATATGGAGCTTGCGGAGAAAATCCGCGCCAAGCACAACGCCAAAAGGCTTACGACAACATTGACGCCCTGCTGGCAACGAAGAAGAGAGGCCGTCTATATCGCCTCTCCTGTGGTCTACCACAGGAGCAGGCCTTTAGGCTGCCGCCGCCAAAAAAACACATCTTGCTGGAAAAAGCCCCTGGCCCTCTCAGCCAGGAATCCCAGGGAGATCATTGACAAGTGCAAGGCCGAAGGCGTTCTGCTGGACCGGCTTTATGATGCGCTACCACGCCTACCATCAGCAGATGAAAGAGATGATTGCCAACGGCGATCTGGGTCAGATTGTCTCCTGCCGCGGACAAAGCTCACCTGCTGGTATCCTGACATTCCCGGCAACTGGCGGCAGAACAAGGCCACTTCCGGCGGCGGCGCCTGATGGACATGGGCGTCCACTGCATCGACCTGATTCAGTACATCACCGGCTCCAAAGCCAAGAAGGTGGCTGGATTGGCTGCCACCCGCACCTTCCACTACAACGTAGACGACTCCTCCTCCATCCTCTTTGAGCTGGAGAACGGCGCTTTCTGCTATGTGGGATTCCAACTTCAATATTCCCGACGAGGCTGCTGAGTGCCGCCTGGAGATTTACGGCACCAAGGGCAGCTTTATGGCCAGCGGCACCATCGGACAGGTTGAGGCGGCACCGTCCGCGTGACCCTTCCGACGACACCAAGGGCTATGACGCCCAGCAGGAGCGGGACGAGAAGGGGCACCACCGAGCTTCAGGTGACCTTCGGCAACATGTACACCAAGGAGATCGAGTCCTTCAGCAACTCCATTCTCACCGGTGCGCCTCTCCAGGTGCCCGCTGAGGACGGCCTTCAGATTCAGAAGGTTGTGGAAGCCGCCTATAAGTCCAACGATGAGGGCGTCTTTGTCAACCTGTAAAACTTTTTTTCTAGATAAAAAGCCACGCTATTTTCGAAAACAGCGTGGCTTTTTGTATTCCTCCCCAAATTCCCGTCTCGCTCTTGCACACCCTCCCTCTCTATGGTATAGTGGTAGCTGAAAATCTCACGGAATTCCGCCTTTTGCGGGAACAGTCGGCCCCATGTGGGGAAAGCGTTTTGACAGATTCTGCTCTGCGGCAGGAATTTTACTGCGGCGGTATCTGAAAGGAATGGAAAGTTTGATGGAGTACAGAAGGGCCTGTCTTTCCGACATCCCTCGATTATGGAGATCATTGGCCAGGCCCAGACTTTTATGCAAAGCTTGGGCATCGATCAGTGGAACAACGGCTATCCCAACGCCGCCATATTTGAACAGGACATTGCAAGGGAGAGCTGCCATCTCTTTTTTTTGATGCCGAATCCGGTAGGATTGGCGGCGTCATCACCGTCCAATTTGACGGAGAGCCTGCCTATGAAAGAATCCAGGGCCAGTGGCTGAGCTGCCAACCCTACGGCGTGATTCACCGCACCGCTCTGGCGGCAGACAGACGGGGGAACCGGCCTGGCAGACCAGTTGATTGATCTTTCGCAGCAGCTGACGGCGGCCAGAAATCTCCACAGTCTCCGGTGGACACCCACGAGGACAATTGTCCCATGCGCGGACTTCTGGAACGAAACGGTTTTGCTCCCTGCGGCATCATTCACTATGAGGGACCGGGCTTTACCCTGCGGCGGCTGGCCTATGAAAAGCTCATATAAGACGTCCTCCCTGAGCAAACAGAAGGAGTGATCTGTTGTGTTGGACAAATCTATCCCCTATAAAAACATTGTCATGAAGCTTTCCGCCCAACGGATCTCCCGGTTGGAGAGCCCCGTATTGCCGGAGGGCTATTCCCTGCGTCTCTTTCAACCGGGGGATGAGCGGCACTGGGCCAGAATCGAGACCTCCGTACTGGAATTTTCCGATGAACAAAGAGCTCTCGACTACTTTGCCCAGGAGTTTCTTCCCTCCCTTGAGGAGTTAAAGCGCCGCTGTGTCTTTATTGCTGACCCGAAGGGTCTGCCCGTAACCACTGCAACTGCCTGGACCGCCCTGCCCAGGCAAACGCCCCGGACGGCTCTATCCTGCCGGGAGCTCCCGTATGGCGGCCCACTCTCCACTGGGTGTCGGTCTCTCCCCGACCGGCAGGGACTGGGACTGGGCAAAGCCGTGGTGCAGCAAGCTCTCTGCCTCTTTTCACTGCTCCATCCCGGCGAGGACGTACTGCTCCATACCCAGACCTGGAGCCACGTAGCTGTGCACTTGTATCATAAACTGGGCTTTGCCATGGCAAAGCAGCTGCAATTTGCCGCTTCGGAGGGAAAGTGGGCGCCCAACGACTATGAAGAAGCGCTCGCCGTTCTCAAGGAGGTTGTAGAGCCTGCGTTTTGCAGGAGCTGATGGACACCGCCGTGTAAACAATGTGCCTTTCAAAAAATTCCAGTCTACAGAAGAATTCGCCAAGTCAGGCAGGGGCTGTCATAACGTGTGACAGCCCTGCCTGACTTTCTAATGCGATGCTCTTTTTCAATTTAGCTTCTGACGCTACAGCACAATCGCTCGTCGGTGACGTCATACAGCTTCAGGTGATGCCCCTGTATGTACCGCCCCTGCCACTTCAAAGAGATCGCGAGACGGTACAGCCTTCTGTTTTCCGGGTCCCCATACTGTCTGGCAAGGTCATTGACAGGGGAATCGCCCGGTAATAGGCGTCATCCAGCTCCTCCACATGGGAGACGATCTCCTCGCATGACATTTTTTCCAGCTGTTCGATGTTGTCCTTTCGCAGTGTGATGGTCAAAGCCCTTTGGGTGTACTCCGGAAGAGTTTCCATGGACAGCCATTCCCCCCTCCGTCCTGTATCTTTTCATATTCAGCGTGCCTTTTACCCTGTGGGAGAGCTGCTCATATCCTCTCTGTCAGCCTGACCTCTTCCAGCAGATCTCCTCTGCCCCTGTAGTCCGGCAGGAAGCTGTGTATCGACTCTACCTGTGTAATGGATGTCAGGACTTCCAAAACCGTCCAGCACATTTCTGTTTTCCTCGGTAATCACCAGGGTGGGGCGCAGACAATTCCTGTTCCGCCGCACTTTTGGCCATGAAATCGCCGCCGCAAAGCGGTCATGGTAGAACGTCATGTCCATCATCGTAATGGCCGACTTTCAACAGCGGTCATGGTTGGATTTTGATGCCGCCATAGAAAATCGTCATGAAAACCCGCCGACCGGTTGAAGGCAATGTTGTCCCCAAGCGGATATTCTGCACAGTAACCAATAAATAGCTCGTCAAATGTCTCCCACTGGACAAACTGCTGGGCAAGCTGCCTGCCTTAAGTAGTCGACCCCCCTCTGTTTTATTTGACCGCAGCAAACAGTACCTGCATGCACATTCACAGGCAACACAGATTCTGTATCCCTATGGAGACCATTTTACCTGCATTGTCCTTCTCCCCCCTTTGTGTTAAATACACTGACAGCCCATTCTACAGCCTCTGTCCGCAGTATGCCAGCAACTCCTCCTTATTCTCTGCGCCCACCAATGGCAGGTATTTTTGGATATATGCTCTGAGCTTCTCCTGATCTATTTTTCTTGGCTTCTCTCCTACCCGACGACGGAAGTTGCCGGATAAAATTTGAGAAACCGTTTTTCTATCCAGTCCCAAGCCTTTGATTGGGAAAGAATAGAGGCTTAAATTCTCCTTTTCTGTCAGCAGGAACTGAAAATATTTTCCAACCGATCCTTTGCCATTTCCAGGGGAGTCAGCGAATAGGTATCCGTCCCTAAGAGAAAACGGTCTGCATAACGGGTAAAAATGTGTCGCCACAACTTCCGCTCGATGGACATGTTCCGATACATCTCCGACCCGGGAGTGATGTCCACGCAGACATTGGGATAGGTCTCAAATAGCTGGACCAGCCGGTCAGGCTGCTCGCTGAGAAAGAACAGATGGGCAAATGTGACTTTGAGCAGTGGATGGCGCTGCAGGATGGTATAAATTTCCTCATATCCTCTTCGTAGCTGAGAAATCCCTCTCCTTCGTAGCACCAGCCTCTGTCCAGAGCATACTGAGATAACGTAGAGCGATCCCAAAAGTTTGCAGGGGTCATTGACATGCCATAAAAGGTGAATCTGTCCCTCTTCCAAAAGGGAAAAATACTCGTCATAGGCCGGATCAGCGAGGGAAACGCCCAGCAGGCACCGGACATTTGGCTTACCTTCCAACATTTTTATGCCGTCAAATCCAATCTCCATCAATTCCTCTACCTGCCGGACAAATGCAAAATCCTTTGGAACGGGAAGCTGAACCGGCAGTTGCGGGTAAACCAGTCCTCCATGCGCAAAATAACGGGGATTTTCCACTTCAACAGTCCGCCCATTATATTTTGCGATGCGTCTCTTCCTCTCAAAACAGGAATGCAGGCCACATTGCCCCATGTAAGTCCGCACTCCGGCGGTAATCCTCCAGAGGACCCATAAAGTTGTCATGTCCCCTTCCCTGCCGTCTGCCCAGTGCTCAATGTGGATGTGCCCGTCAATCGCCGTCATGCCTCCGGCAGGTGAAAATTCTCCAGCATAACCGTACCGCTCCTTTTCGTTGATGATCTGTCTGTGCCGTCTTTTAAGCCCATTTTTATTATAGCAGGGAGCTCTTCTCTTTTTCTATAGTTTCTGATGTTTTCCACATCCTATTTTCTGTCTACTTGGCCAACTTTGTGCTATAATAAAATATGGTAAAATGGGGAGAAGGTTTTTAGGCGGTATGCAGTTTTTGAAGCGCCACCATTTCTTGGGTTCGCCCCTGCCTCCTCTCTTTATACGGCAGAGGGGGAACTGTTTCCTCCCCGCCCCATCCAACCTCCTGCCTGCAACTTTCATCAGGAAGTTTTCTATAAAAATGGAGGAATCTCACATGCGCAAAACCAAAATCATCTGTACCCTGGGCCCTGCCACTGACAGAGAGGAAATCATGCGGGGAAATGATTCTCTCTCGGGCATGAACGTCGCCCGCTTCAACTTTTCCCACGGCACCCATGAATCCCATAAAAACACCTTCGACATGCTCACCCGTCTACGGAGGAGCTCAACTGCCCAGTCGCCACATTGCTGGACACCAAGGGGCCGGAAATCCGTCTGGGAAAGATTGCCGGCGGCAAGGTGGAGCTGATGCGGGGCCAAAATTTTGTCCTCACGCCGGAGGAGATGGAGGGCACCAACGAGCGCGCCACCATCTCCTACAAGCAGCTGGCCAACGACGTCGTCCCCTCCAGCCGGATTCTCATTGACGACGGCCTGATCGAGCTGAAGGTCCGGGGGTGGAGGAGAACGGAGACATCTTCTGCACTGGTCGCCAACGGCGGCTTTATCTCCAACAACAAGGGAATCAATGTCCCCGGCGTGCACCTCTCACTTCCCTTCGTCAGCCCCAAGGACGAGTCGGACATTCTCTTCGCCATCCGCACCGGCTTTTGACTTTATTGCCGCCTCCTTTACCAGAAGCGCCGATGATATTCTGGAAGTCCGAAAAATCCTGGACCGGGAGGGCTGTCATTGATTAAAATCATTGCCAAAATCGAAAACATAGACGGCGTGCGCAATATTGACGAGATTCTCCGGGTCTCCGACGGCATCATGGTAGCCAGGGGAGATATGGGGGTGGAAATTCCCCTGGAGGAGGTGCCCGTTCTCAAAAGAAGCTGATTAAAAAGGGCTACAATGCCGGCAAGCCGGTTATCACCGCTACCCAGATGCTGGACAGCATGATCAAAAACCCCCGCCCCACCCGGGCAGAGACCGCCGATGTGGCCAACGCCATCTACGACGGCACCAGCGCCATCATGCTTTCGGGGGAGACCGCCGCCGGCAGCTATCCGGTGGAGGCGGTGCGCACCATGAGCCGGATTGCCGAGCGGACCGAAGGAGACATCGACTACGCCCACCAGTTTAAGGGCCGGGAGGTTTCCGAGGCCTTTGATGTGACCAACGCCATCGCTCACGCCACTGTCACCACCGCCACAGATCTGGGGGCGGCCGCCATCATCACTGTCACCAAGTCGGGGCAGACGGCTCGTCTCATGTCCAAATTTCGTCCCAGCGCCCCTATCATCAGCTGCACCCCAATCCGGTGGTCTGCCGCCAGACCAGCCTCTCCTGGGGCGTGGTTCCCTGACTATGGAGGAGATGGCCAATGCACCGACGAGCTGTTTGAGCACTCGGTGGAGGCCGCCGTCCGGGCCGGACTGGTTCAAAGCGGCGACCTGGTGGTCATCACCGCCGGACTGCCGGTAAACGTGTCCGGCACCACCAACCTGCTGAAGGTACACATTGTGGGAGACGTGCTGGTGACCGGACAGGGCATCAACGGCAACACCGCCTGCGCCAACCTGTGTGTCTGCAAAGATGAGGAAGAGGCTCTGCGCAAATGTAAGCGAGGAGACATCCTGGTCATTCCCAAAACCTCCAATCACCTCCTCCCATTTTAAAAACCGTCTCCGGCATCGTCACCGAAGAGGCGGGAGAAAATTCTCACGCGGCTGTGGTGGGCTGGCGCTGGATATCCCGGTGCTGGTGGGCGCAGTCAACGCCTGCAGCATTCTCCGCAGCGGCGTGACGGTGATTTTGGACGCCGGCCGTGGAATGGTCAGCTGCAGCAAAAACTGTACCGTTTGCGAAGGCAAATGAGTTCTACCCCACTTTCCGCTCAATAGAAAGCCTGCCATAGCAAAGGCGCTTTCAAAACAGAAAAAAAGGAGGCGGTTTCGCCTCCTTTTTCTGTTGATTCTCCAGGGACTTGCTGCAATATATGCCATCTCGGCTACTGTAAATACAGAATATTGATTGACCACCTGTAGCCCACGGCCTTTTTACGGCTCATTCCTTTGCTGTGAAAGGCTGGCGCTATTGATTCCAGGCAGCCGGCCCTTTGCGAACAATGGAGCGTTTTTTCCATCTGCCCAGGCGGTAGGCCACTGAAGTCAGCACCGCGCCCAGTACCCAGGATATCATCAGCGATACGAACAGGCAGTCCGGCGCACCAGAACCCATCTCACCGCCTTGGGGACGGGTAAACCACTCGAGCGCGTAAGCCACCGGCATACGGATGACCACTGTGGTGATGAGCGAGATCCACATGGGGCTCATGGTGTCACCCGCCCCCGCATGACACCGGATAGAATCTGGGTCACTGCCATGGCCACATAGCCAACCGACAGGGTGAACAGCATCTGCTGTCCCAGTTCAATAACCTCAGGCGTAGAGGTAAAGGCGCGCATAAGATGGTGTCCGAACAGCAGAATCAGTCCCACCAACACAATGGACACCAAAAGGCCAAGCTTCAGGCCCGATCTGGTTCCCTTTTCCACCGATCCATCCGATTGGCGCCGAGATTTTGTCCTGTATAGGTGGTCATGGCATTGCCAAAGGTGAAGTTGGGCATCATGGCAAAGCCGTCCACGCGCATCACCACCGTATTGGCGGCAATGACCACCGTGCCAAAGGAGTTGGTCAGGGACTGCACAATAATCATGGCAAAGGAGAAGATCGCCTGGGTCAGTCCGCTGGGCAGCCCCAGCAGGACGAGCTTTTTGACAACCGATGCCTTGGGCCACAGAGACCGCCAGGTCACTTCCAGTACATTTTTCATCCGCATCAATTGGAGCAGACACAATACTCCGGAAATCGCCTGGGAAATAATGGTGGCAATGGCCACCCCGGCCACGCCCCATTGGAACACCGCCACAAACAACAGGTCCAGCGCAATATTGAGCCCACAGGCAATCAACAGGAAAATCAGAGGCATGACCGAATCTCCCAATCCTCTCAAAATACCGGAAATAATGTTGTAATAGCCGCATCCGATAATTCCCAGAAACATAATAATCAAATAGGTGCAGGACATATCATATATATCCGCAGGCGTGTCCAACAGCCTCATAACCGGCGGGGAAATCAGCGGTCCGACAATCATGATGACGATGGAGGACAAAAATGTAGCGGTAATGGTGGTGCCTACCGTCGCCGAAAGACTGTCTTTGTCCTTTGCTCCAAAAACTGGGAGGTCATTACCGTGGCGCCCATGGAAATTCCCATAAACAACACCAAGAGCAAATTCAGGATGGGGCCGCTGGCGCCACCGCCGCCAGAGCGCCGTCCCTACATAGTTGCCCACCACAATGGAGTCCACCGTGCTGTACATCTGCTGAGCCAGAGTTGCCAATCAGCAGCGGAACCGAAAATCATCTTACCAGGTTGGAGCCGGGACTCCCTGGGTCATATCCTGCGCGCCAAACAGCGCAGAAAGCCTACCTGCCATACAATTGGATTCCCCCTTTTCCCTCACAGAGAACGTATCATTTTATATAAAGATTAGTTTATTATAACATAAACGGCCGCAAATTTCTTTATGACAAGCCACAAAAATTCGTTAAAATCTTTTGCAAAATAATACAAGCCCTTAAAAGCCGGCAACTGCCGTGCTCCAGGGCTTGTGTCGTTGTCTCATCTCACCAGTGGAACTGTACGGTCTTTTGTCTAAAGCGCCTCCATCTGCCGCTGGGCAAACCACCGCTGAACCTGGGGGAGTATAGTGGGCGTTGTCCTCTGCAAAGATTCCCAGGTGGGGGCTGTGGGATTCCAGTAGGGGGACTGGGCGGCGTCCATAAACCGTATCCCTCGCCGCTGTCCGCAAAGGACTGGAGTACGCTCCTCACCTTCTCCACTCCCTCCGGATTGTTGTGAGGCGGTAGCCCGGGGATAGTACAGCCAGATGGGACAGGGGAATCCCCACGGCGCGGCGCAGACCGCCAAACACACCGGCAAAGTTCTCCCCGGCGTGCTCCACCGCCTCTCCGCCGGTGTCCACCTCTGTCTCCCACTGGTTCCAGTGCATTCCCAGAATCACCGGATTTTTACCGGCGGCCACCAAATTTTTCCAGAGAGCTCCAAAATTTCAACCGCAAGAGGATAGAGAGAGATGTCCACCTCCCCCCAGCGGTCCTGGTTTCATCCTCCTTTCCCGTTGGGGATACCACATGTTCAAGCCTCTGATTTCTTCTCGGGCAATTCCCATGGCTCCGATGGAAATCTGAATGACGTTACAGGTCAGCAGCAGCGCTCCGTCAATTCGCTGCTGCCACAGCCGGGCAAAGCAGTTGGCCAGGCAGACGGTGTCATCCTGGTTCTCTCCCCAGATTCATACCGGCGGTCAGAAAACCCCTCCAGGTCACGTCCTTCAGTCCATACCTCTGGTTTGTGCGCCCGGTCCAGCCCCAGACGTTTTTCAGCGGACTGGCGATACGCTCCGGCTCCGGCAGGTGAGTGCCGTGTCCGTGGGCGTTGGACTGACCGAATACTATGAGAAGCGGCGCATCCTGCTGCGAAAACTGCATTTTCATACAAGTACGACTCCTTTCCCATATCAAATGGCAGCGGCTCTTTAGCAGCCGCTCTCCGGCAGGCCGCAGTATTTAATCCACCCGCGCCCCGTGAGGCGCAGCAGCTCCTGCAGCTTCCGGGGGATCCACCTGGAGGAAGCTTCCGGACGCCCCCCTGGCCAGAGCGGCGGCACCGCCGCCTCGCCGATACAGGTGCAGATGGGCAGAATGCGGTAGGAGGAGTGGGCGGCGTGGGTGGCGCTGATGGGACGTCCCGCTATGACAAGATTGTCCACGCCCAGGGCACCATAGCCCGATAGAGGAATGGTGTAGTAGGAGCCGAGGGGCAGACTTTTTGATAACCGTTCCCGTGCCGGAGGGTTGTGGATGTCGATGTCATAGTTGCCGCAGGCAATGGCGTCCTCGAACTTTCTGCCCTCCAAAATGTCCTCCTCGGTGATGGTGTAGTGGCCGGTGATGCGCCGGGACTCCCGCACGCCGATCTGACAGGCCGTCATCACCAGCTTGGACCGTTCAAAGCCCAGGACGTTTTCCTTAAAGAAGTGATACAGCTCATAGGCCTGCTCCCGAACCTCCAGCTCTGCCTGGGTCAGGTCCTCCGGATTCACTGCCGACTTTTGATGATCCGGGTGGAATTAAAGTGCAAAAAGCCGTCGGCGACATGGGGGAAAGGTGAGGATGTTTTCCCGGGGATTTTGAATCTTTCCCTCAGCCTGATACTGGTTGTAGCGCCCAGAACCTCTTTGCGATGGCGGTGGTAGTACTCCAGCTCTGCCTGGGCGATGCGAAAACACATGGTCATGGGCTGGGCGTATCCGTCCTCGTTGCCAATCTCATACCGACAGCCGGCAAGAGTCGCCACATCTCCGTCTCCGGTGGCGTCCACAAAGTAGTCCGCCTCCAGCCGGGTGAGCCCCGCCTTATTGGCCACAGTGATGTACTGGATACGGCCGTTGTCCATCCGCACATCGCATACAAAGGAGTGAAACAGCAGCTCCACATTGTTCTCCTCAAGCATTCTGGCCAGCACCAGCTTCATGGCCTCCTCATCAAAAGGTGGTGCTCTGGAAGGTGTAGCCGTCCATCTCATGAAGTCTGTCCAGAATCTCGGTAAAAAGTCCCCTGGCTGAGAAGGTCTCGCTTTGCCGGGTCGGAGTGCTCCTCCCTGACCCAATAGCACATAAAGGGATTGACCAGACCGGCGGTGGCCATACCGCCCAAAAAGCCGTACCGCTCCACCAGCAGCACCGTGAGGCCCTCCCGGGCCGCCGCAACGGCCGCCGCCGCCGGACATGCCGCCGCCGGCCACAATCAGATCATAACGCGTTTTCATTGTTTTCCTTCCTTTCTTTGTACAGGGTCGGAATTGCCCTTCCGGCCTGGCGAGAGGCTTTGCAATCCTTTATCAGCAAATATACAAAGCCGGCGAAAAGAACCGCTGCGCCGACAAACAATATCCATGCAGGAGCCGGCCCGGTAAGCTCTCCAGCGCTATACTGCCGGATGCGCAAGACACCAACCGCACAGAACAAATGGCGCAGATCAGCCAAACCCATTTTTCATAGACACTTCCATCTCCTTTTGGTTTGTGCCCGCAACACAGGGGCGATGCATGAAGAAATGCAGACGTGAACGGTGCTGTTTTTAAAAAAAGATCACCTTCTTTCCACTCGCTGTGCCAGACTGGCAAGCTCCTCCAGGCGCTGGATGGCATGGAAAAAAAACATCTGAAAGCTCCCTCAGAAGTAGTTGTCCCCCAACCGATCCCCCTCGTCGCGGTCCCGGCGGCAGCCTCCCCCGACAGAGGGGGGGTACCACCGGCAGCCGGCACAGCGCTGGGGAATCGCTCTGGAAGCAGCTACAAAGCCCAGAGCCTCCCTGCGCTCCTCAATCTGTTCCATACTGTCGGTCACAAGATTGCCCAGCCGCAGCCGGTCCAGTACGTAAAAGTCACAGGGATAGACGCTGCCGTCCGCCTCCACCACATTTTGCCGGGAACAAATTCCCACCATTCCACAGCTCTCCGGCGGATTGCCCAGCAGCATAAGCAGCAAATTGTCAAAATACCGAATGGAAACCCTGGGACCTCTTCCGGTCAGATAGGCCGCCATGTCCGGGATACCACAGATCAAAAAGGGCGTTGAGAAAGTCTCCATAGCTCCGGGGCGTCAGGGGTAGTCCTCCTGTCCCCGCATCTCTCCCAGCAGGGTCCAGGCAGGGGATAAACTGGAGATAGCAAAGCCGCTCCGCTGGTAAAAAGCTGTAGATGCGGCGGATGGACCGGGCCGTCTGTCCGGTCACCACCGTCAGAATATTATAGGCAACCTCATACCGGTCAAAGAGGCTGGGCAGCCTGTAAAATTCTGTGGTAACTCCCCCCTTTCCCCCCGCCGTCCAGGCGGTAACGGTCGTTGGCCTCCTTGTTTCCGTCCAGGGACAGCCCGACCAGGAAGCCGTTTTCGCAAAGAATTGAGCCCACCCGGTCAATGACCATTCCGTTGGTCTGAATGGCATTGTGCACCAAAAGGCGGCGGGTATTGTACCGCTGTTCCAATTCTATCAGGCGGCGGTAAAAGTCCAGACCCCGCCAAAGTGGGTTCCCCACCCTGGAAGGCAAAGGTGATTTCCCCCTGAGCGTAAGACATTCCCTTGGCCACTACCTGTTCCAATGTCTCCGGATGCATCCGCTGCTCCCGCTGGAGAGGAGGCAGCTCTCCTCCCCGCTTTTGCAGCACGTCGTGGTAAAACAGTAGCGGCACCGGAGGTTGCACTGACCGGAAACCGGTTTGATCAGCAAATATACAGGCGGCAATCTCCTCACTCCCCCTACAAAAATTACAAATAGCCTGTCGCCGCCGGCGAAATACAGTGCTGAACGTATCCGACTGGGCGTTTCATATACCAATCGTTTTACATATAGTATGTTTTACGGACAGTATACCATAGTCGCAACGCGGACGTGGTATAACTGCTCATTGGGCGGGAGGGAGAGGCAGAACCTCGACCGAATCGCTTTACGCATATGCGTAGGGCATATAAGGGTATAATATCCGCCTTGCGGATATTATACCATAAAAACACCGCTGTGCAAGGACTATTCCCTTATTGGGATTTTTCCGCTCCCAAATGGCCGCAAAAGCTATTGACAAACCTTTCCCCCTCCGCTATACTGAATGCACTTTAATGCTCTCCTCCGCAGATGAAAATGCGGAGAGGCGGAAAGGCGGGGGAAAGATGAAACTGTCTATTTTTACACAGCATATCTGGGATATGGCCAGAAGCAGGGGCTGGACGAAAGACCAGGCAATGGACCATGTAACCGGCCTGGGCATTTCCGGCGTGGAGATCACCTATACGGAGTTTCAGCAGACACCGAAGGAGGACTATAAAGCCATGCTGAGCGGCATGGTCTGAACACCGTCTGCATTCATCGCTTGGTACCGCTGGCCTCCAATGACGAGGAGATTTTTCAAAAGGCGCTGGCGGACTGCCGCTCTCTCATCGATGACGCCTCCTATATGGGCGCTCCCAACGTTCTGATAGTGGCGTCCGACGGCAGCGACATTGCCGGCAAGGCGGACAAGGAGCGGGCCAAGGAACGGATTATCCACGGACTGCGGGAACTGGTGAGCTACGGGATGCCGCTGGGCATCCATGTGACCTGGAAAATTTCTCCGTTCCTCACTATCCCTTCTCCTATATCGACGATCTGGAGAGCATCTATCAGGCGGTTCCCGGCCTGGGATACACCCTGGACGCCGGCAACTTCACCTGTGTGGGAGAGGATGTTCTGGAGGCCTATCAGCGTCTGAAACCATATATGGTTCATTTTCATGTTAAAGAGTGGGCATATACCGACAATCCCGCAGGAATTCACTGTACCGATGGTAAACTTGTCAACGGCGTGGCCTATGGGACCGGCGTTGTTCCCCGGGAGCTGATCCGGCAGATTCGGGCAGATGGTCGCTATACAGGCGCCATTGTGCTGGAGCACAACGCCGTCTTTGACTTTTCTGCTGACGATATCGACCGCTCCGCCGCCTTTTTGCGGGATCAGCTGCGGGATCAGCTTCGGTAGCCCTTTGGTAAAAGCGGCCGCTCTCACCAGATTTGATTCAACCGACATCCAGGGGGGCTGTTGCACAATGTGCAACAGCCCCCAAATTCCGGGATTTACAGGAAAAGGGGCGATATCGCCTCTTTATCTCTCAAAATGCCGCTTGGCATTCCTCCTGCTGCCCATATCCCCGCACTGTAATGGAATGGGCTGTCATTTTCACCAGGCCAAAGGCATTGCTTTCCGGAAAGTTTCCCAACGTCATGGCCCGAAAGGTGATATAGGGAATTCCCTTTGCACCGTAAATCCGCCAGTATGACAGTGACCCTGGAGTACGGCAATCCGCCGCCCACTCTGTTCCAAAATAGCCCGCACCTGGTCGGCGTTTTTCAAAATATGAGGTCCTCCGAGCCGTCCTTCAGGGGACGCCGATCCAGATTGGCGTGACAGCAGACCACTGCCCGCTCTTCCTCCATCCCGCCGAGCGACTCCTCCAGCCAGTGCAGCTGACAGGCATCCAGATACTCCTCTCGCCAGTCAAAGTCCTCCGCCTCATAGCTCCTGCCGGACCGGTCATAACAGCTGTCCAGGCAGAAAAAGCGGATTCCGCTCTGAGCAAAGGTGTAGTAGCCCTTTTCCTTTCTCTTTTCTATCGCCGACATCCCCGGAAAAAATCCCCCGACAGCCTGAGCAATCTCCCTTTTGGACAGCTCCAATACGTCGGGTTGCCCAGCAGAAGATAGACCGGACCGGGAAAGCTTCGCCACAGGTCTGCGGCCTCCCGGAACCGCTGCCGGGCAGCGGCAGGATCCGGACGGTGTCCACCGTGTCTCCCAGATTGATCAGAAAAGAAGCTCCAGCCCCTGTGCAGCTGCTCCATACACTGGGAAAGCTTGTCCGGCGCCTGGGGATAAAACCGCTCGGCTGTGACAGTCCGGCGGGCGTAGTGGCAGTCGGTAAAGACGCCAAAGGTCAAAACAGCATCCTTCATCTTTTGTATCCTCCCCTGTTTCAATGGCTCCAGCCCGTCCGGCTTTTCCAGAGAAATGCGGCAATGGCTGCCGGAACGCTCTGGGCAGTAGTCCTCATACTGCCCGTCTTGCGGATATCATACCACATCCGGCGCTCTTTTCCAGCCCCTTTGGGGCGGGCGGTTTTGGCCTCATCCATTTTCCAGGTACAGGCATTCCCGTTCAGGCGTTGGTTTGCTCCTTATCCTTGATCTCCATCGTAAAGTCAAAGCCGTCCAGATGATCGTTGTGCAGGTTTCCGAACATGAGACAGGCCCCCATGGGAGCCGAACAGTTGTACAGCTTCCAGTGAAAGAGGTGAATTTTCTCCGGACCAAGGGGTAGTAAAGGAGGCGCCGCCCTCCGCCCGGTGAAAGGAGGGGAGCATTTTTGCCGGGAATGGTGGTTTATAAAATGTCTTCCATCGATATACAACGTCATGCCCACGTCCGCCGTCACAGAGACGACCACCTCTGAATCATCGACCTCCCGGTTGTTTATGTGCAGAAAGGAGAAGAGGTGGAGTGTGTTGTACCTTCCCACAAAGGAGAGAGATCCAAAAACAGGCTGGAAAAGCTGTGCAGCTGGTCTCTCAGCCTCTCTCAGGACAGCCGCCGGTGCTTTGAATTTCCTCTTCAATCCGTGGAATGTCATACTTCTCTTCGTCCAATATCAGCCACTGCGCCCGATCCGTCTCCGGCAGGGGCGAGACGGGCCCGGTAAGAATATAGGGCGGATAGCTTTCTTCGGCAGTTCCCTGCCAATTTTTCGTGCAGCGCAAAGGTCTGGGATACCAGGCTCTCCATGGTCTGGGGCCAACATCTGGAATTTGAGCGACAAAATCGCTCAGTGTAAGCCTGTCGTTGACCTTTCGAATCCAGCTCTCGGAAAGGCGGCCTGTCCCTTGGCAATCCCAGAAAGGCGCCGCAGCTGGCGGCGGTACAGTCGGTGTCCCGTCCAAAGGATATGACGGTCAGCACCGTCTTTAAAAACCCCTCTCCACGCAAAAAGTGCGTGGACCACAAAGGACAGATTCATCACACAGTCGGTAAAATTTGACCGGCGCTGCTCCGTCAACAACCAGGACATCTGCGCCTGCCCGTCCCCAACGCCGGCGTCGTAGAGCTCGAAGACTTTGGAAATGGTTTTGTACAGGCGGCTGTCTCGGTCGATCTTCTCCATGGCAAAGCGCAGGGCCTCCTCTATTTGGGAGTGAGCGCAGGCATAGGCCTCCGCCTGCGCCATAAAGACCTCTCCCGCACGCCGTCTCCCCCCAGTGGTCCACCTCAGCGTCCTGCTGGGCAAAGTACCAGCAGCGTCGGGCCGCTCCGGAAAAAGCAGCGCCCAAATTTCCGAGCGAATCGTTCCACCCATTGCGTCGGCAAAAAGTTGTTCTTCCAGCCGCTGGCCGGCGGCAAGATTCCATGCCGCATATTGTGAAGAGCGACGCTGTACTCATCACATCCGTGGGGAATCTTCTTCAGCCATACGTCCGCCAATTTTTCTGAGGTCAGCCCTGTACCCATTTCTTTGAGGGCATCCATCCAGACCAGCTGCAGCTCCAGGTCGTCGTTGGGGAACGTCGCTGATGTGAAGCTCCTCTTCCCGCAGCTCCACGGTATAGGGCACTCCCTCATAGGGCATGCAGATCGCTCCCCCAGGCACTTTCCCAGCCAGCAGCCGCGAACCTTGTCCAAATACTGTCCGTTTTTCATTGCTTTCACTCTACCTCTCTTGACGTTTTTCCATGGGACCCATACGCTCATCTGACGCGCCGGCGTCTGTTTTTCTCCCCGCGCAATCCGGATTCTGGCAACGGTGCAGCCCTCTTCATCCGACAAAAAGGTCAGCCCGGAATCCGAGCCGTAGATATACCGAATCCGCTCGTGTATATTTTTGATACCGATATTTTCCCGAGCTTTCCGCCGCCGTGGGGTCGCAGAGCATTGCATTGATGGCAGCAATATCCGCCTTTTTTCCGTTGTCCCAGACGTCAATCCACAGCTCCTCTCCGCAACAACGGATTTGAACCCGGACAAGACCCCTGCCGGACTCCAGATTGGTCCCATGTAAAATTGCATTTTCCACCAGGGGCTGGAGAATCTGCTTCGGCACCAAAAACTGCGGCGTATCCGCTTCAGCGGTACATTCCAAAAAGAGAGCGTCCTCGTAACAGCTCTGTTGTATGAGATAATACTTTTGCAAAATCTCCAGCTCTCTGGAAAGAGGAACCAACTCCTCCGGCTTTTTGGTGTTGTACCGTATAATTTGAGACAGCGCCACCAAAATATCGGCGATTTTCCCCTGGCCCTCAAGCATCAAAGACAACAGATGGTGTCCAGAGTGTTGTAGATAAAATGAGGGTTGATCTGGGCCTGAAGCGCCCGAAGTTCCGCCCGTTTTCTCCTCTCTGCCGACTGGGTGATGTTCTGAACCAGCTGGTGAATCTGGGCGACAAGAGAATTATACCCGCGATACAGCATTCCCACCTCGTCTGTGCGTTTTACCTCGGTGTTAAGCGGCAGCAGGCTTCCCTCCTCCATATAAAAGGCCAGCGCCTTGATGGGACGGGTAATCCTCTGGGAAAAAGCGGCCACAAGCAGGCAGCCTATCAAAATCGTGGCAAATCCCAGAAGAAAAACCATATTGAAATTTTGCAGTCCGGAATCGTTGAGGTTGACCGGCAGCACCATCACCGCACGCAGCTCCTGAGAAATTTTCAGCTCTGTAGCCAGGACTTTCCCTGATTCTCCAACTCGCAGCTGGAACCGCTGCTGCAAATCTGCGCCAGATTGATTCCCTCCGGCGGCGCTTCGTTGGCATACAATATATGTCCATCCTGGTCCCGGATAGCCACATAGCTTGTCTCATTCTCCTCAAACTCTTTGGCCATCCAGGAGATGTCAAAACTCACATAGAGGACGCCGATCTTATAACTCTTGACAGCGCAGTCCTCCCACACCTTACAACACAGCTGTTTCGCCATATGCAAACGGCCCGGCGTCTCCGGATCGGAAAAACCAGTAGGGTTCTCCATCGGACTCCACCGCCGTCTGATACCACTCCTCCTGGGAGAGGTCATCGCTGTTAAAATCCCCTTTTGCCAAGGGCAAGGCTGCTGCCATCTACAGACCGCAGATGCCTTGTAAAGCTCCATCCATTGTCCACGTGCAGGAGAACCGAGTAGTTTCCATTGTACATTCCCAGAAAGTTGAAGTAGTTCTCCGTCATCTCTGTAAGGCGGCTGTTTCCGCAACCGCCTGTGTGATCTGGCCGCCTCGCTGATAATTCTTCAGCAGCAGATAGATGTCAGGTATGGTAGCCCTCTCATGGTACAGCTCGCTGTCATCGCACAAAAAAGCCGTCACCGTATCCAGCTGCCGGAGGATGGCCCTGATGCTCTCTGTCTTCACATGAATGGCGGTTTGCATCGATTCTGCACCGTTCCCGTGCGCGGTTGAGAAAAAAGTATAGCGTCGTCGTCATCAGGGAAATGAGACAGATGATGATCAGTATAAAATCATCATGAGCCGTACGTTAAAGCCAAAAGCCCCGCTTTTGCGTCGTTTTTTCATTTTACCCACTGCTGTACCGGACATACGCTGTTTTCATGCTGTCGCCGCCTCGATGTTCCAATGCCAAAGAGCGGTTCTCTCAATTGCATAAGGCAGGCGCTAAAGAAAATTTTTCTATAGACCGTCGGAGAGATACCTAGTCGGAGAGATACCTAGCTGCTTGCGAAGGCCTTGGCAAAATAGTTGGCGTGGAATATCCCACCATCCGGGCGATCTCCCCAATATCCAACCGGTATCCCGCAGCAGCTGGGCAGCCTTGCTCATCCTCGTCTCAATGATAAAATCCGACAGCGGTTCCCGTCCGGTCGCAAAGACCTTGCTGACATAATTTGCCCGTGTGTGAAACTGAGCTATCCACGCGACGTTCAGGTCTCCATTTCCATATTGGGTGAAACGCACTGACGTATTTTTGTCGGTGAGGGTATCTATCCAGTTGTCGGTATACCCCTCTCCTGTCCGCATACGGCGGCGCTAAAGCGCAGGGGACGTATCTCCCCCATTCACCGGCAGCTGTGGGCTCCGGCTCTCTGTCGTTCCGCTGCGCGCGGTGAAGGCAGTGCAGCACCTGAGGATCCGCCCGGTATTGCGCAACCCCATGAGCACATTTTTTCAAACAGAACGGCAAGACTGTGGGCCTGTTCCTCTTGAAAACTTTTCAAACTGGCCGAACAGCCCTTCAAATATCCCAAGTCGCCGCGGTAGAGGTGGAAAACAGGCGCTCCCTGTCGTTTCCCTCCTCCAACAGCGTCTATTTTTCCCGGTGTTCTATTTCAGGCCACCTCTTCCAGCAGCCCTTCCACCGTCTTCAAACTGTCCCAATTGATGGGCTTGAGGATATACTGCTTTACGCCGTAACCTTCCGCCCTTGCCGCCTCAAAATCTTCGTAGGCGCTGAAAAAAATTGGCGTCTCCGGATACTTTTCCCGGATTTTTTCCACAAGCGCCACAATCGCTCATACGGCATGCGGATGTCTGTAATCACAACATCCGGCGGCGGGCCGCTTTTCATAATTTCAGCGCCATTGCGCCGCTGTAGGCAACCTGTGGACTCTCAAATCCCAGTTGACTCCAGTCGTACCAACTCTTTAAACACCGGCAAACCGTCCGGTCGTCGTCGACAATCAAAAGCACGTTTCATTCTGGACCCCCGGGTTTTTATTTTACTGTATGCAGCAGGAGACAGGCAGGGCCTTCCTGAAACAGGAAACGCCCGTACCTGTCTTTTACCGGCTGCCGGCAGAGCCGTCACAACCCTGCGTACCCATTCCGATCTGGTGCAAGTTTTCCGAAAACGGCCTGTCCGCTACCGGCTACTTTCCTGTAGATATGCGTCTACCTGCTTTTGCGCCTCTTGAATCACCTTGTCAATGCCTGCTTCCTGCAGGGCGGCGCGCAGTTCCGGCAGGCGGGCCACATCCATGTCCCCCGTCCCAAGGAGGCTGTAGCCGTTCAGCACCTCGCTGATGGTCGCAAGTTCCGCCTTTACGCCAGTGGTCTCAAAGGCAAAGGCATATAGGGGCGACTCCACCGTCTCATCCACAAACTTTAACGGTGTCCTCATAGGTGGTGCTGCTCTGTCCCTTTAAAAGGCTCATATTCAACAGACTGGTGGTTGCAAAGGAGGGAAGGAGTACCCTGAATCGGCAATGGCGGTGATATAGCCTTCAGCGTCCACTGTGTAATTTTCATCCTTCACGCCGTAGCGGGCAAAATCTCCCACCACTTTGTCTGTCTCCAACAGCTCCAGGAATCGAACGGCGGCCTCTGGGTTTTTGCTGTAGGCGGGGGACGGCATAGGCAGAACCCAGCGTGTTGTTCCGGTCGATGAGAATGTCAGAGAGCAGCAGATATTTTCCCTCGTGGCCATAGTTTGCCAGCCAAAAGGACTCGTAAGCGGGATAGACGCCGGCATTGGTCACACCGTAGTCGTTGTTCTTCTGGTATTCATTGGCCTTGGAGCTGTCGGTATCGGTGGCCATCCAGCTGGGAATATACCCCTTTTGGTTAAAATCGCGCAGCGTGTTCAACGTCTCTTCATAGCCTCCAGCTCCGCCAGGTTGACCACCTTTTTTGCTTGTCATATCGTAGGCGATGCAGTTGACGCCAAAGGGAAGATAAATATAGGGGTTATTCTCCGTAAAGGTCAGGAAGGTGCCAAAGGCGCCGCTGTTGAGCCGGGCAAAGCTGCAGGGCATACTGCACTCCTCCGCAATCGCCGCAAAAACGGCTCCAAATCGGCCAGCTTTTTCACGGTGGAGACATCAAAGCCGGACTTTTGACAAGCTCCGCATTGAACATCAGTCCGCCGCCCCGACCCATATCCTTAAAGTTGGGGACAAAATAAAGCTTGCCGTCATATCGGGAAGTGTTCCAAATTTCCTCAGACATATAGCCGTAGAGATTGACGTTGTTCTCCACCAGTTCGGTTAGGTCATAGACGGCCTTGTCCTCTATCAGCTCGTTGGGGTGAGCATGTTGTGGTAGAGCCTGTCCAGAACAGGTCCACCTGCTCCTGCGACGCCATTGCCAGACTGAGCTTTGTACCGTATTCCTTGGAACTGAAGCACTGCATATCCACCGTCAGGTTGATTTTTTCCTTCAGATAGTTGTTGAGCTCTTCAGAGACGTTGTGCAGCGCCGTCGTATAGTCTCCGCTGGAATTGAAGCCAAAACGGTACCAGACGATGTTGGCCGTCTCCTCCCTGACCGGACCCGTCCGAGACGGACGCCGAAGAGGAGTCAGACTCCGCCTGAGGAGGAGCGCCTGATTACATCCCGTCAACGCACCAAGAGAGATCCCGCAAGGAGAAGAGAGAGAATTTTTGCTCTTTTCATTGTAAACCTCCTAAAGTAAATGAATATTGAGAACGGTCGGCGTAAACTGCCCCCAAAGTTGGACAAGAAGGCAACGAAAGGGGTGCAGTCCGCGGCATTTCAACCCTTGACCGAGCCGACCGTCAGCCCCTTTGATAAAATATTTCTGAAAAAAGGGAAACATCAGGAAAATCGGTCCCTCCACCACCAGCATGATGGCCATGCGGGCGCTCTTGTCCGGCAGATCGGCACTGAGCTGGGTATAACTGAGCCCAGGCTCCTTGGCTGCCTGCTGCAAAAGGAATTCAATATTGTCCTGTATCCGAATCATCAGCAGCTGCAGCGTCGTTTTCTCCGGCGATATATAGATAAAGGAGGTCTGCCACTCGTTCCAATGGCCCACCGCCAGCATGAATCCAATAGCCGCCATAGAGGGGAGCACTTAGGCAGGACAATTTTTTTACAAAGGTTCGAATCTCTCCGGCACCGTCCATTCTGGCTGACTCCACCACCGAGTCGGAATGTTGGTCTGAATATAGGTGCGCATCATAATGATGTACGCCATGGTGGAGATCCCGAGGCAGAATCAAAACCCCAAAGGGAATCGTTGAGATGGTACAGTTGGGTATTGATTAGATAAGAGCGAGCATCCGCCGCCAAAGAGCATGGGGGACCAGGATAAAGATCCCCAAAAATTTGCGCAGCATAAACTCTCTTCGGCTCACCGCATAGGCAAACAGCCCCATACAGGCAAGTCCCACAGGGTACCGAAGACCGTGACAAAAATAGTCACCAGATAGAGCGAATCAGCTGTCCGCCAAATTTCCCACATACTCCCCAAGCCTGCAGCAACCAGGCCGACGGAAGAAGGTGTATCCAGTTCATAATGCCTCGTCCGTGGAAAAGGACACCACGACGCACAGCAGCAACGGCAGCAGACAGGCGAGCGCTCCTCCTCCCAGTATGGCTCCCAAAACAATCTGTCCAACCGGCCTTTTTGCGGCCGGCCGGCTTTGCAGCAACCTGTTTCAATGTAACATACCCTTTCTCTGTGGAATTTTAACGGTTGTGAAAGGCCCGCTCCAACTAAAACAGCGCGTTTTCCGGCGCAATTTTGCGCACCACCAAATTGGTCCCCACAATCATAATCATCCCGATCACCGACTGGTAGAGGGTAATTGCGGAGGAGGTCATGCCGTAGTCGGTGGAATTTCTCAGTGTGCAGGACATAACTGTCCAGCACCCGCGTGGTGCTTTTTCAGCGTGGCCATATTTTTCGTCACCTGGTAGAACAGACCGGGATCGGGTGCATGATATTTCCAAGGCTCAGAAGAATCATCAGCGTCGCCATGGGGAACCAGCATGGGCAGGGTGATGTATCGCATCCGCTGTCCCCCATTGGCGCCGTCAGAGAGGCGGCTTCATACAGCTCGCTGTCAATTCCCGTCAAAACCGAAAGATACATGACAGCGCCGTAGCCGCTTCCCTTCCAAATATTTACTATCAAAAGAATAACCGGCCACCATTTGGCTTCAAAGTACCAGGACACCGGCGTTCCCCCAAGGCTCTTTATCCAGCTGATTCAACAGTCCGGTATCGTGGTCCAGAAAGGCGTGACAATAAAGGAGACGGCAATATATGTAATAAAGGCGGGAAGAATCATACAGCTGTGAAAAATCTTTCCCAGCCGTTTGCGGCCCAGCTGCAGTTGATACCGATTGCCAACAGAATCTGCAGCAAGACGCCGACAACAGTGAACAGCACCCAATACCCTACCGTATTTCCTGGTCATCTCCCAAAACATTGACTTGGACACGGTCAATACCCGAAAGTTGTCCAGCCCGCACCAAGGGCGCCGAAAATGCCAGCTGGTAGTTGTAATCCTTAAACGCCACAAGAACGCCGAACATGGGAATATAGCTGAACATCATCAATACCACTACCGGAAGACAGGCCAATACAAGTCCCCGGTTTTTCCACGTGTTTTTCCAAAACTCTTCACCTGGCACATCCCATTCTCATTTCAAAAATACAAATTTCTGTACCTGCGGAATTTTTTTTTCTTCATCATCCAGACAATCCTCACGTTTTATATGGTAATATTAAAATGTAAAAGGTGAAAATCATGGGTTTTATACAACATTTTCTGATTTTTCTCCCATTTGCAGCTATTCTACCGGTCTCCTTTGTCACATCCGCCATGACTGCAGCCATCCTCTTACGTCTCTCCGGAAACAGTGGGGGGCAAAATCGCGCACCTCCTGGATTTCTCCTGCCTCCAGTACAAAGTCGGTTTGATCTGTCCGGGGAAAACCACACCGCACTGACTGGGAAAGCTGCTCCTCCGTATTCAAAACCCAGAGCGACTGCCCATTCGGGCGGCATAGCAGGCAAAACGCACACGGTCCGAACACTCCACCTTGATACACCTGATTGGCTTCGCAGCACGCGTCCATAAGAAAGCCGTACAGTCCTTTCACGCCCTCTGCTCCCGGATATTCCAGAGAATTGAGCAGAATAAACACCCGTCCCCCTGCTCTTTACAATAGAGTACGCCCTGCATCTCCTCGCTCCAGCTGCCGTCTGCAAAACGGTCTGAGGCAACTGCAAGCACCGAACCGTCCACCCTCTCCAGGCAGGCAGCCGAAAGCCTCCATCTGTAAATTTGGGGTCGCAGTTGGGAGACCAGAGGGAAAACGCCACCCGCAGGCAGGCTCTTCCCTGAACTTTACACCGTAGACCGGCTTGGAAGCCTCACCATTTCTCATTCTCACCCCGGAACAGCTCGCCCAGTCTCCGTCAAGATAGGGCTTAAAAGCGCCCTGAGGCGATACAGCGCTGTCCATATGGGCCGCCGTCATCAGAAGCTGACCCCTGCCGCACATAGTCCACCAGCCTCTGGTAAAGGCCGTCATCCATGCTGTTTCTCCCCCAAGAAAAGACAGAGCTCTGTAGTTGGAAAGCAACTCAACAGGAGCGTCGTATGGAAGCACGTCCACCTGTCCCAGAGGCGGATTTCCGGTAGTCCACTTCCCAAAGCGTTCCCGGTTTTCCCAAGAACGGCGGCGATAGAAGCGCTCAAAAAGCTCCCAGGACCTTTCGGCGTTGCCTATACGGTATTCGTCCTTTTCCCGCTGTCCCCAGAGGTGGGTCTGCCCCATCCCCACAAAGCCATCCAGCCGGCCTGTACCACGCCGATAACCGCTTTGGGAAGCCCCTTGGGCCGGGGATGACCGGCGGCATATTCCGCAGCCTGACGGAGCACGGCGCAAAAGCGCTGCACCTGGGGGGTGGTCCGCACCATACTCTTTGCCCAACGCCCGGTAGTCCATAACGCCATGCTCTGCGTAAATCGGATTGGCGCCGCGCAAAAGGCGTGAAACAGGAGGTTCTCCACCGCCTTTCCCACAGAAAGTCGTGCTGGTTTCCTCCATACCAGACCATGGCCATATCCACCCCGAATTTCTCTTTTCCAAAGGCAAGACAGGCGCCCTTGAGGGCGGAATAGTTTCGCTCCAGCTCTGAATTATAAGTGACCTCAAATCCACACGGCCGATGCCGGCACGAAACAGTGCCGAGCAGTCCCGCCGGCCTCTATGCAGATAAACGGCCCCGGCACACCCTCTTCTTGCGCATAGGCGATGGTCTTCCTCATCCTTTCCACCGCATGCCTCTCCGCCTCCCGAAAGTCCCGGACCTCCCCTGCCAGCATAGGGCTCTGGTCAACAGTGCTCTGGGGCCAGTAAAACATCAGCCCGCCATATTCGCACAAAAGCAGCGAGCCGTCCAGAACATCCCGATATGGGGAAAGCGCCTCTAACACCTTCTCTTTCATTGGCCGGTATCTGGAGGTAACGGTCCCGTCCAGGCGATCAATCATCTCATCCATGACAAACCGCATTCCTTTCCTCCGGCAAAACTCTCCCACCTCCGCACCTGTTCCGGTGTCCACGGCCCGTTAAACAGCACAGTATAGTTGCCCAGCCTTTCTCTTTGTATGCGCTTTGCCGGCTCAAGGCCGTAGGGCGACTCGCTCTATACCGCCAATCCAAACTTTCTGCTCCCACTTCTCCATGCTTTTTCCTCCGTCCTCTGTCCTCTGTCATCTGTCATCTGTCTGTCTTCCTCTTCCCAATCGATTCCCGAGCCACCTTTTTCTTTGAAAAGGATGGTGTCCTGTACGCCCAGGGAGCGGGAATCTCCGTCCTCCACCGGATTGTCTCCGATTACGCCGATTTGGGAGATGGGAACCGGAATTTGTGCAAAAGGCACGCCTCCAAACATTCGGGTCCGACTTGCAGCCGCGCAGGAGATTGGTTCCCAGAACCGGCAAAAATAGGGTGAAGAGAAGTCGTCTTCGGCAAGCCCTGCCGCCTGCAGCTTAAAGATACATCCCATATAGGGATTGTTGCTCATAATAAACAGTCTCTTCCCCTGGGACGCCAAGCGGCGTACCTGTTCGACGTTTTCTGCAGGGATGAGATTTTTCCGGTGCCAGGCTTTGATTCTTGTCAAACGTCTCCGAAACCGGGAGGGAAAAAGCTGCAATAAAGTCGGAATAGTCCCAAAAGATCAGGCGCTCTGCAAGTTGGCCGATCTCTCGCTGGGCGTCCTCCCGCCATCCCATCTCTGCCAAATCCCGAAAATCGGAAAGAGAAAAAATTGTGATGCAGCAGTTCAAAGGATCCGTCCGAACGGTAGTCTGTCAGGGTACCGTCGATGTCTACCAGATAGTACTGCGAGACAAATTCCTCCATCACAGCTTCTCCTCCTCTCCCCTCTCCAACGCACGCCAAAGGCGATCGCATGAGCAAATCCCTCTCTCTCCGGCATTCCCGGCCAACCGCGGGATTCAAAATTGACTGTATTTTTATACCCTGTCTCCCGCAGCTTTCCAATAACGTCCAGCCAGGGAATAGTTCCAAAGCCCGGCGCCAGGTGTTCGTCAATTCCCACAGGAGAAATCCAGCGCTCCTGTCCGAGAGCCTGCAGCCGCACGCCCCTGTTGTCATGAAAGTGAGTGGTAAAGAGCTTATCTCCCATGAGCGCAATCCACTCTGTGACTGAAGTTCGGCCGCAGCAGTGTGCATGACCGGCATCCAGACAGAAGCCTACCCCAGGGCTGTCGGCCCCTCCACCAGACGGGGCAGCAGGTCGGCTCCTCCCATAGGCTCAAAGCGGTCCACATTTTCCAAGGCAATCTTTACGCCCAGCTTTTCCGCTGCGCGGCCCGCTTCATGAAGATTTCCGCCGCCACAGATAAGACGGCCCGGTCCCATACATCGCCGTCTCCTTTCAAAAAACTCTGCAACCCCCCACACGCCGCTTCCAGCTGTCCGGCTCATAATAGCTTCCCGGGTGAATGACAAGGATGGGGGAATGGAGATTCGCCATATATTCCACCTGGCGAATCAATCTCCACCACCGGCTCCTGAGAGGCTGCCAAAGGCGCATAGACGGCGGATATGCCGTGGTGCTGGGCGGACGATTCCCATAGCGGACAGCAGCCGCCAATCCGTCTTGTCTCCTCAGAGAGGTCAAATTCCGCCTCCACAGTGACATAGCCTGCCAGCATTACCTCGCTGATGCCCAGCGTCTTTAAAATCTCAAGCTCTTCCGGTATCTCTCCTCCGGCGGTCTTCTCACCATTTTCCATCGAAATGTACAGTGGTTACCGGATAAGAAAGAGGATAGTGTTTCACCGTCATGTTCATGATAGGTATGCCTCCTTGTTGATATTTTGAAAAAGCTCCTTCTTTTATCATACGGAGACGATAAAAGGCCCACAAGGGGAAAAATACAAGATAACAGGCGGTACTTCTGCTTTTTGCCTCTTCTGCGATCGCCGCGTCTTTGCCGGGTCATCCCGCTGTTCGCTAGGACGGAAAATAGGGTATGCTACAACGCCGAGCGTATCCGCCTGGGCACACATAAAAAGATAAAAAGCGCCGGGTCCGTAACCGGACACGGCGTTGACCCCGGGCAGTACCAAAACCGCCGGTGAAAGCGTTTTTTGCAAAATACATGAAAAAACGCATATATGGTTTTTCATCTCTCTCGGGCTGGACGGCTCTTCAAAAAGCTATACTATAGGCGGGCTTTTCTAATGCTCAACTGAGGTGACGCAAAAAGATGGTACATGACCTTTGGAAAAACATCCACCGCTACAGAGGCGCTTTCCCCAGCCCTGGCTGTCGCAGTCCCTGGCTGGACTCCTTTCTGCAGGAAAATATCCCCGACCCGTCTCCCTGCGCAAGGCAGGACGTTTCCCATTTTTTACTACAGCATACAACAGTACATTTTAAGGCCGTCCCAAGGAGGCCCGCTGGAGGCGCACAATCTTCTACCTGGACATTCATCTGCTTCTCTCCGGCACGAGGAAATCTATACCGCCGAAGCGCTCCCTGCTCCGGGAAGCGGTCTGTTATGATCCCCAAAAGACGCAGCGTTCTATGAGGGCGGCTGGCAGAGCTGTTCCCGGCTGGAGCCAGGCAGCTTGATCTGCTTTCCCCATGACGCTCATCTGCCGGGAACCGCTCAGACCGGGTCCGGTCAAAAAACATGGCAAGGTCAGGCTTTTGAATCTTGAGAGACAAACCTGCTGTCTCTCACTCTGCCAGCGCATCCTGACGCGAGAAAGAGCCATAGCTGGCTGGCAGTCATCTTTTCAACTGTCATTTTATTGAGGAATGCACCGTGATACTCATGTTAGAAAGGGACCGGTATGATCTGCTGCTTCCCGGGTCGTTGCCGAGCCTGGCTGTAAAAAGCTCCTGCTCCACGGCAGGGCGGAGGCAGGTGGGCCGTTCCACTGGATACTGAACAGATGGAGCTTCTGGCCGACACTCTGGAGGACGCCTTTCAAAAAATCGGTCTGAAGGACGGGAGGCCAATGAAACCGGCGAGAAATTGAGGCGATTCTGACAGGCTGTACTGATTTGGAAGAGGAATTCCCCGGCGACTGACAGCCGTCCCGGCAATTGGAGGGCTATCAGCGTGAAGGAAAAGGGGATATCCCTTTGGAGCGCAACGCCGTCCTTCTTTTGGGCTGTATGCCGATTGACCCGGCGCACTGGCATGTAAAACTGCCAAGAACACAAAAAGGGCCGAACGGCAATTTTTCGCCATTGGCCCTTCAATCAAGTATACATGGTCTGGAAAAGGTGGAAACGCTACTGCGCCTTTTCTGCAACGCCCTCACCGGTTTGCTCCGCCTCCCTGGCGGAAACAATCCCATAGCAGCCCAGTCCCACGAAGCAACAGGAGGGGGAAGACGACGGCGCCAGAAGGCCCAAATCTCCCTGAAAGGCGTCTGAAACGCCCACCAGCGTGGGACCGGAGAGCAACCCAGATCCCGCCAGGGCCAACAGGGCAACATCGCGGTGCGCGCTGCGGCATACTTGGCGGCGATACTGAAAGTTCCCGGCCACAAAATTCCCACTGACAGACCGCACAGGCCGCATCCAATCATCCCCCAAACGGCACTTTGCGTGAGAGAAGCCAGCAGGTAGCTGAAAAATGCAGAGCAGTCCGCTGGCCAGCATAAAGGGTTGCAGCCGTATTTTTCACTGAACTTTGCGTAAAAACCCGCGCCAACCCCATAAGGACGGCAAAGGTACAGGGACCGGCAAGATCTCCCACCGTCTTGGAGACATGCAGACCAGCCTCAGTAAAGGCGGAGGCCCACTGGCTCATTCCCTGCCCGACGCGCCGGCACAGACCATCAGCAGCATAAGAACCCAGAAAAGAGGCTACGGATCATCTGCAAGACACCCATACCCTCATTCCTCCGCCACCAGTGTATCGGCACCTGGAGAAAGTAGAAGAAGATGTTGACAAATGGAACGATTGCCCACAGACAGGCCAACAACCGCCAGTGTTCACCCGCCGTGACAAAAAACAAAAAGTAGAACTGGAGCAATCGACAAAACATGTCCCCAGCAGTAAAAGGAGTGCAGCAGGCTCATCGCCGC
>VOFB01003630.1_pt1 | contig 33692 bp, 31 predicted proteins | sample 5384141 | NCBI WGS metagenome assembly VOFB01 (sample SAMN12384721, study PRJNA508395) | human gut metagenome | isolation source: healthy gut A | host: Homo sapiens | reverse complement strand
TGCTACTAATAATACACGGACAACCGGGTCTTCAAATTTTTCCAGATAAAGTTTCCAGAGAGAAGGACGCTTGGGGGGCGTTAACAGGTTAATACCATTTTTCTCCCTGCTTTGTAGGACTTCGTCATCAGTAAGTCCTAAATGATAATAGTCATTTTTATTTGTACTCATGCAGATACATGCGTTTAGTTTGAACCGCAAAAATACAACATAAAATTGTGATAGAATGTTTAATTAAAACTTTTTATGAAGTCGAATTTGTTAGCGTGGTTTACCACATGACCGATAAGGAATTGTAAACCAGAATGTAGAGCCTTCACCTTCTACGGAATTCGCTCCGATTTGACCGCCAAGTTTGGCGACAATAGTTTGAGATATGGAGAGTCCCAGTCCGGCTCCTTTTTTATCTTTATTCAGTTTCACGAAGCGCTCGAATACATCCGGTAATTTCTCTGCTGGAATTCCGGTTCCGGTATCCTTGACATAAAAGTAAAGCTCGGTATCTCTAGCTTCATAGCCGAGGCGGATGCTACCTTTATGGGTGAACTTAATGGCGTTGCCGGCAAAGTTTGAAAGCACTTGCGCCACTCGGTTCCGATCTGTTTGAATCATGCAGGAAGAACGGGATGATTCCGCTATAATTTGTATATTTCCTCCGGCGTCATCGACTCTCATTTGAAAAAGTTGTTGTAAATCTGAAAGTAACTGATTGACGTCAACTGTTGTCTGCACAAATTCCAATGTTCCGGCTTCGATTTTTGACATATCGAGAATGTCGTTGACCAGTTGCATCAGGAGGTCGGCATTCATTTTTATGATTTCTTGATATTGGGCCTTTTCCTCTTCTGTAGTTGCACTGCCTAATACCTCTGCAAATCCGGTAATAGCATTGAGTGGGGTACGGATTTCATGGCTCATGTTGGCTAAAAAGGCAGATTTTGAAATATCGGCTTTTTCTGCTTTTTCTTTGGCTAGCCGTAACTCCTTTTCAGCTTGTTTTCGGCGGGTAACATCGTGTACGGTGATTACCATGTTCTCTTCTTCATTCAGAAGGAAGTAAGAACCGGATATTACTGCATCACATTCCACGGTAGTATTATCAGATGTAACTACGGATAAAGTGGCTTCAAGATCCGTGAAGTTTCGCCTCTGTTCGAAAGCTTGTCGTATGGCGGTACGTATCGGGCAAGAACCGCAGAAACTATGTGTGCCGCAACCTCCTTCGGCTGCCAATGCATTGCGACATTGCAACAAGTCGCCCACTCTTTTCTCTTCTGTTCCTTTTCTGGTTCCGGTTTTTTGGTAATAGTTAGTTTTCAGTACCTTGAAATCATTGTCTATTAATAGGATAAAGGCATGCACATTTTTCAAGATGGCGCCGGCAATATGGCTGGTGCGTTCCAACTTTCTGGATTCACGGAACAATCGTTGTTGCATCCGCAGACATTTCCTACGTTCCAATAAAAAACTGATTAGTAGGACTGCGCATAAAACTATTAAGGTAGACAATAGTGCTATAAGCATAGTATAATATTGTTGTTTTAGCTTGATAATATGACTACAAAGATAGTTTTTTTCTTTAGTTTAAAAATAGTGTTGAACAAATATCTTGCTATTTGTGTTATATTATTTAGAAAACCAATTAAAAATACGAACGTTATGAAAAAGTACATTTGCACGGTCTGTGAATACATTTACGACCCCGCACAAGGAGATCCCGAGAGCGGAATTGAACCAGGAACAGCATTTGAAGATATTCCTGATGATTGGACTTGTCCATTATGTGGAGTCGGAAAAGAAGACTTTGAACCGTACGAAGGATAAAACCAAGAGAGAGAATTATTAAGAGGAGAATGACTGGGTGTATAAATATATACCCGGTCATTTTTTATTTTTATGGTTGGAAATTATTCTGCTGATTATAAATGTGATATCTTTGATGCAAAAAACGGAAGTTATGTATAATAGAGCAACCGTCATAACCGATCTAAGGTATCTATCATACCCTGTAATCTTTGTATTATTGATATTCAGCCTTTTGATGGCTGGTTGTAGCGACGATGAGAATGAAGAGCAACCTCCTGCTCCGGATGTTCCGAATTATAGCACGCTTGTAGTAAAAGATATACAGAATATACCTGCGGACTTCACATTTGACCGGGTTGAGGTGAAAGTGACGGGTGTTGATTGGCAAGTGATTGAGACTCTTAGCTTTCCTTATGAGAACGGGCAAATAGTAATGACACTTCCCACTAGTTTTTCTTCGGAAAAGCTTCAGACAGTAGACCAGCGTAATGGTATGGGTGGTTACTGGACCGGAACCTCAGATGATGCGGACGCTCTTGTGGCGACGTTAGGAGATTTCTTTGTTTTTAATGGAGATAAAAGGGTGGGGCGAATTGCTATTTCCAACTGGTCAGGTAAAGGGTCTTCTGCCGGAAAAGCTACATTGGTGAGTTATCAGTATGCCGACCGTTCTTTTACATTGACAGGCAGTGACAAATCATACTATTATAGTAACTGCTCTTTTTATAAGGGATGGAATATTTTTGCCAATATAAATCCGGCCTCGGAAGGCGGGGCTGCAAAAGTGCTTCGTACAACTACTGTTCCGGAATCTACATTGTTCTGGCGTTTGGCTGAATCATACGTATATAATTGATTTTATAAAAGATACTATTAGATATAAAAAGGAGAATCAGGTATGTATTGATACTACTGATTCTCCTTTTTTATTCTTTATTTTATCTGTTAAGAAGCTCTTTTCTCTTTCACATCACTGCTGGCTTCCACTACATTCACTACATAGTCACCAAGTTTCTCGCATTCGGCGATAATATCCATGTAGTAAACTCCCATCTGATAATCATATTCTTTGTTGTTCACATCCAGAATATTCTGATTCTTCAGTTGGTTACGATAATTATTAATTTCGTTTTCGATGTTGAAGGATTTGTTGATGTCAATGCTCTGATGCTCCGGTTTTTCTACTACCACAATCATTTGGGCAAGTGCATCGTTAGTCAACTTCATCATGAAATGGATATGCTCGTACTGCTTCTCGGTGAAATCCTGATTGGTCTGGCGCTTGCGGTTGATGGTACGTGCCAGGTTATAGCAGCTGTCGCCGATGCTCTCTATCTCCGTCACTTCACGCAGCATGGCACGTATTTGCAACTTACTTTCCGAACTCAGACGGCCTTCGGACACCTGATTCAGGTAGTTGGCTATTTCAAGTTCCATATTGTCGCTGATATTTTCATATTTCTCTATCCGGCTGAACAGCTTATTGAAATCGTCATCCTTTTCCGTATGCAACAGATCCTGCACCATGCCGAACATCCGGTGGGTACGTTCTGCGAAAAGATGGATTTCCTTACGTGCCTGAAGGATAGAAAGTTCAGCGGTAGAAAGCATACCACCGGTGATAAACCGCAAACGGGGCTCTTCGTCCTCTTCTTTGGGGTGGATAAGAGCACATACGGTACGTTCAATCAGTTTAACTGCCCATATCAAGATACATACGTTACAGATATTGAAGATAGAGTGGAAAGCAGATAGCTTGTAGGAAATAGCAACCTCAGGATTACTGCTTTGAAAGAAGGTGTCTACTACCCAGTTTACTAGATCCATGAAAGGATGGAAGACAATCAATACCCAAATGACCCCAAACACGTTAAAAACAAAATGGGCCAATGCTGCCCGCTTAGCCTGTGTGTTGGCTGTAAGTGCGGCAAGATTGGCCGTGATAGTCGTTCCGATGTTTTCTCCCAATACGAGTGCTGCTCCCAGTTCCAGGCTGATCCAGCCGTTGGCACACATAATTAATGTGATTGCCATGGTAGCTGCAGAGGCTTGCACAATCATGGTCAATATTGTACCGATGAGCAAGAACAGAATAATGGAAAAGAATCCCATATCCGTGTAGTTCTGTACGAAGGCAAGCATTTCCGGATTGGCATTCAGGTCGGGGGGCGTTTGCTTTCAGATAAGAGAGCCCCATGAAAAGGAAAGAAAAACCAAAAATGAATTCACCGATGGACTTGCGGTTGCTTTTTCCAGAAAAGATGAGCGGGAGGGCAATGGCTAAGAGGGGAAGAGCGAAAGCAGCCATATCGACCTTAAATCCGAAAATTGAAATGATCCAGGCAGTTACAGTAGTACCGATGTTGGCACCCATAATAACGCTGATGGATTCGGCAAGTGTAAGTAACCCGGCATTCACGAAACTAACGACCATCACCGTCGTTGCTGAAGAAGACTGGATAAGGGCTGTAATCAACACTCCTGTTAGAACTCCCGTTACCCGGTTGGTGGTCATTGCCGTTAGAATACTTCGCAATCTATCACCCGCGACCTTTTGTAAGCCCTCGCTCATGATTTTCATTCCGTAGAGGAAGAGTCCCAATGAGCCTATGAGCTTTAAAAAATCATAAAAAGAATATTCCATCTATAATATTTTTAATGGTTATTTGTTCTCAATCTGATTATAAGTATATTAGTCCCAAATTATTCACCTTTTAACGAACTCGATGAAACAGATGTTACAAATATGTTGCAAAAATAACAATAATTCCAAAGAATTCCCTATCGGAAGCTCACTTTTGGATATTTATTACGGTTTTAATCTTAATTTTCCTTATCAAGTAGTGAGTGCCAAGGTCAACAACCGTTCCGAAGGACTGAATTTCCGTGTATACAACAATAAGGATGTAGAGTTTCTGGATGTGAGAGATCAGTCCGGTATGCGTACTTATGTCCGTTCGCTTTGTTTTGTCTTGTTTAAGGCTGTCACGGAACTCTTTCCCGAGGGAAAATTGTTTGTGGAACATCCTGTTTCAAAAGGTTATTTCTGCAATTTGCGGATTGGACGCCCCATTGAACTCGAAGATGTGACGCGTATCAAACAACGGATGCAGGAGATCATTGCAGAAAATATTCCTTATCACCGTATTGAATGTCATACGGCGGAAGCGGTACGGGTTTTCAGCGAGCGGGGGATGAATGATAAAGTGAGATTACTTGAAACTTCCGGTTCTCTTTATACCTATTATTATACATTGGGTGATACAATTGATTATTATTATGGTAATCTGCTTCCCAGCACCGGATATCTTAAATTGTTCGATATCGTGAAGTATTATGACGGGTTGCTACTCCGGATTCCGAGTCGTGAAAACCCAAGTATGCTCGAAGAAGTTGTGAAGCAGGAAAAAATGCTGGATGTCTTTAAAGAATATCTGAACTGGAGTTATATCATGGGGCTTAATAATGCCGGAGATTTTAATCTTGCCTGTGAAGAAGGACATGCCACTGACTTGATTAATGTGGCGGAAGCATTGCAGGAGAAAAAGATAGCGCAGATAGCCGATACTATCTTCCATCGTGGTGAAAACGGCAACCGGGTAAAACTGGTATTGATTGCCGGCCCGTCTTCTTCGGGAAAGACAACATTCAGCAAACGGCTTTCTATTCAGCTGATGACAAATGGCTTGAAGCCATTCCCGATCTCTTTGGATAATTATTTCGTAGACCGTGAAGAAACCCCTTTGGATGAAAACGGAAACTATGATTATGAATCACTTTATGCACTCGATCTGGAATTGTTTAATCAACAGCTGCAGGCGCTTCTTCGTGGCGAGGAGGTGGAATTGCCCCGTTTTAATTTCTCTCTTGGCAAAAAGGAATATAAAGGTGATAAACTGAAAATAGAAGATAATACAATTCTGATTCTGGAAGGTATTCATGCCTTGAATCCGGAACTGACACCGCATATACCAGCCGAACGGAAATTCAAGATTTACGTTTCAGCATTGACCACTATTTCGTTGGATGACCATAACTGGATTCCAACTACTGACAACCGTTTGTTGCGCCGCATCATCCGCGACTTTAATTATCGGGGATATTCTGCACGTGAAACCATATCACGCTGGCCTAGTGTACGTGCCGGTGAAGACAAATGGATATTCCCTTATCAGGAAAATGCTGATGTCATGTTTAATTCAGCGCTACTTTTTGAGTTTGCCGTACTTCGTTTGCACGCCGAGCCTATTCTGATGGGTGTTCCGCGTAACTGTCCTGAATATTGTGAAGCCTACCGATTGTTGAAGTTTATCAAATATTTTGTTCCGGTACAGGATAAAGAAATTCCGCCTACTTCTTTGTTGCGTGAATTTTTAGGAGGAAGCAGCTTTAAATATTAAGCAGAAAAATTAGGATATATTCGTGAATTGTGTTTCCTTTGCAGAAAATACAAATAAACCTTTTGTTGTAGTGAAGCAAGGGAACACAAAAATAAACAATATTTGAGTGATATTTAGGGAAAGAATGTTATGGTTGTTATGCAAAACTTTAAAATATTGAACCTTTAATTACTTTTGCTGTTAAGAAGGGACTACATGCAACAAAAAAAAAATGTGAATATGATTTTTTATAATAGTCTTTTAGCAAAGTGGTTCTTAGGAAAAGGGAAGAAGCACTATTTTATGTTAGGCTGGTTTTTCTTTACCCGCTATAAATATCTGGAAGTCTGGGAAGATATGGAACTCCGAATTCATGCCAGACAGTATTGGGAATGTTTTTCTTTAACCCTGATACCAGCACTTATTTTATCGTTACTGCTTTCATGGTGGTGGATGGTGTTACCATTCGTGACTTATCACATACTTTATTGGTTTGAAAAGATCATCTGTCACCATTCTATCTTTAATTGGGAGGCGATGAAACATTGTGGCGATACGCTTTATCTCAGGAAGAGGAAAGCGTATGCCTGGAAAAAAGGTTACGGGAAAAAAGAATTGCCCGCATCCAGATGGAATGATTAAAACTTCACTTTAAATGCTTCTTTATCCAAAGCAGATGTCCATACTCGGTATCGTTGGAAGTCCAATGCTCATTAATGGGAGTAATCAGTGCTTCTTTCGGACAGTTTAGTACATTGTATACGATGTAGCTGGTTGTCGGAGGACATACATCATCGTTGAATCCCCATGTCATGTAGGTATCTACTTTGATTAATTTCGCAAAGTTCACAACATCATAATAGGCCATTGTCTTTATTTTTTCAGGAGTATCCATATCTACCGAATTCCTGAAGAAATGAGGATATCCGCCGGCACGTCCGGCTTTATAGCCTGCCATATCGCTTAATGCAGGATGATTGGCGACACAAGCTGTCACCCGTTCATCCAGTCCGGCAGCGATTAATGCCAGGGCGCCTCCCTGACTACCTCCTTGTGCGATTACATTTTTGCCATCCCATTCCGGTAGGGAAGTTAGAAAGTCGATACCGCGTACACAGGCCAGATATACTCGTTTCATATAATAATTATCACGACTGTCGAGCCCGTTGGTCAGATAGCCGTTTTCTCTGCCATTGAAAGCGTTGCTGATTTCTTTAAATTCTTCATCAGTCATTTCCGGATTCAGGCCGTGTATCTCGAATTCAAAACGGATGCATCCTTGTTCCGCATAATATTTATGGCGTAGAGGTTCTTTGATGGTTTTGATTCCTGCTCCCGGAGGGCATAAGACAACCGGGAACTTTCCTTCTTTTTTCGGATAGAATAAATATCCGTAGACGCATTGTCTACGTTTGTTCAGTTGCAATTTTACGAGATAACAGTCTATTTTATCAGTGGAATATTTTTCGACATGTTCTTTGGTATACGTTAGGGGAAACTCCTTTTGTTCCGCTTTAGCCTTTTCCCAAAATTCCTTGAAATCGGAAGGCATGGTTGTATATGGGCGAAGTTTCTCCGGTGAAAATCCTACTTTGATATGATGTGAATAGGTCTTTCCATCTACGGTTGCTTTCAGGCGGCAGTCGCGGAATCCCGGCTCTTTCATTGTGCCCACAGGAATCACCCCCCTGCCATTCTTTAAAGTTATACTTCCTTTTGTATCGGCAACAGGCATCATATCACCGCCAATTTCATAAGTGACGGTTACATTATCCCTGGGGATGCCGTATTTATAGAATTGTACTTCTACAGTTACTTTTTCTCCGGTTTTATAAAGCCAGTCGGCATGATTGGGTACGGTGACCCAAAGCACATCGCTTTTATAAGGATAGTTTTCAGCTACGGCGGACAGTAAGGAAAGTGACAATAGCCATACAGATAAAAGTAGTCTCTTCATGGTGTTATTCATTGTTTTTATATCATTAAAAAGTGAATTATTTTAATTCTGTTGCAATATTACGCAAGATTCGGGAAAAGAAGGGTAGAAAAAATGTGATTTTAGATGGACTATTTGGTACTTTGACAAAAATAGCGGAAGTTTTTCATCCGGATGAAAAGCTTCCGCTATTGATTTTGAATAGAAGAAAGGTTCTTCTTTTATTTTGATGAGGCTTTTTATCTTAAAGCTTCCACCTCTTCCGGTGTCAGTGGAATCTTCTTGCCTAATCGGCGGGCACCGGTTTCTGTAATCAGATAATCTTCCTCATTGCGGATACCACCGAAGTCCTTATAAGTCTCCACTATCTCGTAGTTGATAAAATCGGTAAATTTCTTTTCTGCTTTCCACATGTCGATCAGTTCCGGAATAAAATAAATACCCGGTTCTACCGTGTGTACAAAACCCGGTTCCAATGGAATAGCAAGGCGTTGCGATTTGCGACCGAACTGTGTGCTCTTCGGTTGACCGTTGTAACCTACCCATATCTCTCCCAGATTCTCCATATCATGTACATCCAACCCCATCATATGACCTAGTCCGTGCGGATAGAACAACGCATGGGCACCTTCGCGTACAGCATCCTCGGTATTTCCTTTCATCAATCCGAGCGTCTTCATACCGTCCACCATGACGCGGGCTGACAGTTCGTATACGTCCATATAAGGAATACCCGGACGGAGAGCCTTTACGGATTCCAGATGCATGGCGTTCTGAATCTCGTATACTTCACGCTGACGGGTGGTGAACTTCTTATCGGCAGGAATGGTAGACGACATATCACCCGCATAACCTGACTCTACTTCTGCACCGGCATCGATTAAGAACAAATCACCCGGCTTCACTTTATTTCCGTGATAATGATTGTGCAGAGTCTGCCCGTTGATAGTGGCAATTGTAGCGAATGATAGCTGGCAGTTATTAGATTCGGCCACCCGGTTCATTTCAGCTACCACTTCATATTCGTACATACCCGGACGAAGTACTTTCATAGCTGTAATATGCATATCGGCAGTTACATCGCAAGCCTTTTCTATTTCTACGATTTCTTCTGCAGATTTATAGTTGCGTTGAGCGATCACGGCACGGATGAATGGAACAGAACCTTCCTGATGTGCGGGAGGAATACCCAGCCAGTCCATCAGTTTCAGTTTATGTTCAGGGCGGTAAGGAGGCAGATAGTGAATTGCTTTCCCTTTCTGTACACACTGATGGAGGTAGCTTACAATGTCAGCAGACGGCATCAGATTTTTTACGCCTACACGTTCGCATTTTTCGTGCAACGTCGGCTGTGATCCCATCCATACGATTGCGTCGATAGACAACTCATCACCAAAGATAATTTCTTTGTCTTCATCTATATCGATAATAGCCGAAAGTCCGGCACATGAAAGTCCGAAATAATAAAGGAAAGTGGAATCCTGACGATAACGGAATGTGTTATCTTCGTAATTCAGTCCGCACTCGTCATTTCCGAGAAATAACAACACTCCGGAGCCTAAGTTCTTTTTTAGCAGGGCTCTCCGCTGCATATACGTTTCTTTGGCAAACATATTGTCCTAGTTTTTAAGTTCGTGCAACAAAGATAACGAATTTTGTGTTATAGGATTAAAAATTATCTCCCTAATCTGTGTAATCTCTCGTTAAAAAGTTACTTTTGTAGCGAGAAACAGTAGAAAGCAAAAACGAATATGGCACAAGGTTCCCGTCAAATACAATCTCAGGCGCAACAGCAGGTACAGACGCTCTCGCCCCAGCAGATTCTGGTCGTGAAACTGTTGGAGCTTCCCGCAGTAGAGTTGGAAGACCGTATCCATGCTGAACTGCTTGAAAATCCGGCACTTGAAGAAGGTAAAGAAGAGAATGCTACGGATAATGAATATTCCGATACCGAGAATGCAGAGGATGGCATGGATAGCGATGCCAATGACTATGATTCTTTGAGTGACTATCTGACAGAAGACGATATTCCCGATTATAAATTGCAAGAGAACAACCGTTCGAAAGATGAACAAGCGGAGGATATTCCATTTTCCGACTCCACCTCTTTTTATGAAATCCTGAAAGAACAGTTGCGTGAACGCAACCTGACAGAGCACCAGTGTGACTTGGTGGAATACCTGATCGGTTCATTGGATGATGACGGATTGCTTCGCAAATCTTTGGAAAGTATCTGCGACGAACTGGCGATTTATGCCGGTATCGAATCGACCGAAGAAGAACTGGAAGAAGCATTGAACATCTTACAGGACTTCGATCCGGCAGGTATCGGTGCGCGTAGTCTTCAGGAATGTCTGTTGATACAGATTCGCCGGAAAAAAGAAGAAGAGAAAACTCCCAGTCCTATCTTGAATCTGGAAGAAAGGATTATCAGAGAATGTTACGAAGAATTCACCCGTAAACATTGGGAGAAGATTATAAAGAAACTGGATATTGATGAAGAGACTTTCCAGGAAACCATTACTGAAATAACCAAACTGAATCCACGTCCGGGTGCTTCTTTAGGAGAAGCAATTGGCAGAAATCTCCAACAAATAGTTCCTGACTTTATTGTGGAAACGTATGATGACGGAACCATCAATGTAAGTCTCAATAACCGCAATGTTCCCGAACTCCGTATGAGTCGTGACTTCACGGAAATGGTGGAGGAGCATACAAAAAACAGGGCTAACCAGTCTAAGGAATCTAAAGAAGCGATGATGTTTCTGAAACAGAAAATGGATGCGGCACAAGGATTTATCGATGCTGTCAAGCAGCGTCAGAATACGTTGATGGTTACCATGCAGGCAATAATCGACCTGCAACGTCCCTTCTTCTTGGAAGGAGATGAATCGCTATTGAAACCGATGATTCTGAAAGACGTGGCGGAACGTACGGGACTGGATATTTCTACAATTTCCCGTGTGAGTAACAGTAAATATGTGCAGACGAATTTTGGTATCTATCAGCTTAAATACTTTTTCGTTGACGGATATACAACGGAAGACGGCGAAGAAATGTCTGTCCGTGAGATTCGTAAGATCCTGAAAGAGTGTATCGACAGCGAAGACAAGAAGAAACCGCTGACAGATGACGAACTGACCGAGCTCTGAAAAGAAAAAGGCTACCCTATAGCCCGCCGCACGGTGGCAAGTATCGCCAGCAGATGAACATCCCTGTAGCAAGACTGAGAAGATGAGAGAAAAGGATGAGCGATTGACAATTAAAAATGAAGATTGAGTTTTCAAATAAAATTGTAAATAGTCAAATCGTAAATAAAATGGATAAAGAAAGAGAGCATATCATAGCGGATAAGACCATGTTGCGGGTAGCGAGAGTTACCTCAATGGTGTTTACTCCATTTTCGATTCCGTTTTTGTCGTTTTTGGTGTTATTCCTTTTTTCTTATCTTCGTATCATGCCGATGCAGTACAAGTTGATAGTATTGGGCGTGGTGTATTGCTTCACCATCCTGATGCCTACACTGACTATCTTCATCTTCCGCAAAATCAATGGGTTTCAGCCCGTCAGAACTGAGTGAACGTAAAAACGTTATGTTCCCTTTCCTCTGACCATCACTTCTTATGTATTCTGCCTGCTCATGATGCACCGGCTCAATATCCCGTGGTACATGACCGGTATCATACTCTCCGCCCTGGTAGTGATGATAATCTGCGTCATTGTCAACTTAAAATGGAAACTGAGCGAACACATGGCAGGCGCCGGAGCCGTAATTGGTGGACTGGTAGCTTTCAGCGCCTTGTTCAGCTACAATCCCGTATGGTGGCTATGCCTCTTTATACTGGTGGCTGGCGTGCTGGGCCGCCCGGATCATCCTGCGACACCATACATTGGGTGAGGTACTTTCCGGCTTTACGGTCGGTCTGGTAGCTGCTGGTACTCCACCCGCTGAGCAACATACTGGTGCTTCATCCGGTGAGTAACCTTTTATTTCGAGTATTTTTATTTTAACAACAGTATAAATCCTAAAAACTAATTATTATGAACTTTCCACAGAATTTGAAGTACACGAACGAACACGAATGGATTCGCGTAGAAGGAGACATTGCTTATGTTGGTATCACAGACTATGCGCAAGAACAGTTGGGCGATATTGTATTTGTAGACATCCCTACTGTCGGTGAAACGTTGGAAGCCGGTGAGGTATTCGGTACTATCGAAGTAGTGAAAACAATTTCCGATCTTTTCTTGCCGGTGGCCGGTGAAGTGATCGAACTGAATGAAGCGTTGGAAGAAAATCCGGAACTGGTTAATAAAGACCCGTACGGTGAAGGCTGGCTGATTAAGGTGAAGCCTGAAGATATTAAAGCAGTGGAAGACTTGCTGGATGCGGAAGCATATAAAGCAGTAGTAAACGGATAAAAGTCCCGTCACTGTAAAACTGTAATTTGTAACTGGTAAATAGTAATTAACATGACTCCAATTGTAAGTATCATCATGGGCAGTACGTCCGACCTCCCCGTTATGGAGAAGGCCGCACAATTGCTCAATGACCTGCATGTACCGTTCGAAATGAACGCTCTCTCTGCTCACCGCACGCCGGAGGCTGTGGAAGAGTTTGCCAAGAATGCCCGCAACCGTGGCATTAAAGTAATTATCGCTGCTGCCGGAATGGCTGCCGCCCTTCCCGGTGTGATTGCGGCCAACACTACACTTCCGGTGATCGGAGTGCCCGTTAAAGGTTCCGTGCTTGACGGTGTAGATGCCCTCTATTCGATTATTCAGATGCCTCCGGGAATCCCAGTGGCTACTGTGGCTATTAACGGAGCAATGAATGCTGCTATCCTGGCTATCCAGATGCTTGCATTGAGTGATGAAAAGTTGGCGGAAGCTTTTGCTGCTTACAAGGAAGGTTTGAAGAAGAAAATCGTAAAAGCGAACGAAGAACTGAAAGAAGTGAAGTTTGAATATAAAACGAACTAATGGATCTATTCAATTATTTTCGAAGAGAAACCACAGAAGTAAATATTGGGGCTGTACCGTTGGGCGGCCCCAATTCTATTCGTATCCAGTCGATGACCAACACGTCTACGCAGGATACACAGGCTTGTGTGGACCAGGCCAAGCGAATTGTGGATGCAGGTGGCGAGTATGTCCGCCTGACAACGCAAGGCATCAAGGAGGCCGAAAATCTGATGAACATCAATATCGGTCTGCGCAGTCAGGGGTACATGGTGCCGTTGGTTGCCGATGTGCATTTCAATCCCAAGGTAGCTGATGTGGCGGCTCAATATGCCGAGAAGGTGCGGATTAATCCGGGCAACTACGTAGATGCTGCGCGTACTTTTAAGAAACTGGAATATACAGACGAAGAGTATGCGCAGGAAATACAGAAAATCCGTGACCGTTTTGTCCCGTTCCTGAATATCTGCAAAGAGAATCATACTGCTATCCGTATCGGGGTGAACCACGGATCGTTGTCCGACCGTATCATGTCGCGCTACGGCGATACTCCGGAAGGAATGGTAGAATCCTGCATGGAATTTCTTCGTATCTGTGTTGAAGAACATTTCACGGATGTTGTCATTTCGATAAAGGCCTCCAATACGGTCGTAATGGTAAAGACCGTCCGGTTGTTGGTCGCTGTCATGGAAAAGGAAGGCATGGCTTTCCCTCTGCATCTCGGAGTGACGGAAGCCGGAGACGGTGAAGACGGACGTATCAAATCCGCCTTGGGTATCGGCGCACTGCTGTCCGACGGTTTGGGAGATACCATTCGTGTATCTTTGAGCGAGGCTCCCGAAGCCGAAATCCCGGTTGCCCGTAAACTGGTGGATTACATCCTGTTGAGGCAGGAGCATCCGTATATCCCAGGACTGGAGGCACCGGAGTTTGATTATCTGTCTCCCTCGCGTCGTCAGACAAAGGCTGTCCGCAATATAGGAGGCGAACACGTGCCGGTAGTCATTGCCGACCGCATGGATGGAAAAACGGAAGTAAATCCGCAGTTCACACCGGACTATATTTATGCCGGAAGAGCACTGCCCGAACAACGTGAAACGGGCGTGGAATATATCCTCGATGCCGATGTGTGGGTGGGAGAATCCGGAACATGGCCTGCTTACAATCACGCGCAACTGCCGTTAATGGGCGGCTGCAATGCAGAACTTAAATTCCTGTTTATGCCCTATATGGCACAGACGGATGAAGTGATTGCCTGCTTGAAACAGCATCCGGAAGTTGTAGTTGTTTCCCAAAGCAATCACCCGAACCGTTTGGGTGAACATCGTGCCCTGGTACATCAACTTATGACGGAAGGATTGCAGAATCCGGTTGTTTTCTTCCAGCATTATGCGGAGGATAATGCCGAAGATTTACAGATAAAGTCTGCTGCCGATATGGGGGCGCTGATTTTCGACGGTCTATGCGACGGAATTTTCTTGTTCAATCAAGGGGGCCTGAGCCATGCTGTCGTTGATGCAACCGCTTTCGGAATCTTGCAGGCCGGACGTACCCGTACTTCCAAAACGGAATATATTTCTTGTCCCGGCTGTGGACGTACGCTCTACGATTTGGAGAAAACAATCGCTCGCATCAAAGCTGCCACTTCACACTTGAAAGGGTTGAAGATCGGTATAATGGGATGCATTGTCAACGGTCCCGGAGAAATGGCCGATGCTGATTATGGCTATGTAGGCGCCGGACGAGGCAAAATCAGCCTGTATAAAGGTAAGGTTTGCGTGGAAAAGAATATTCCTGAAGAAGAGGCGGTAGACAAACTATTATCTTTGATTCAGACTGATCGTAAAGAATAGGAGCTTTAATTTGACTCATTAATATTCTAAGGACAGAAGTTGCTTTAAATTCGTTTGGAGTAATTTCTGTCTTCTGTTACTAGAAAAGTTTTTTGGTTCTTCTTCAAATTTGGTGGTAATTTAATCAGTCGGTGGTATCTCCATTCCCCTCCTTCGGGGAAGGAGGGGTGGCTGAAAGCCGGGGTGGTAGGTAGATACACAATGCTGATAATAACCGACTTACGCATTCACCTACCACCTCCCCCTACGGGGACTCCTCCTTCCTGAAGGAGGAGAATGTTGAATACTATCGATTATCAAATTATTATTTTCTTAATTAATTTTACCACCAAATTTGAAGAAGAATCAGTTTTTTGTTTTCATTTCTCATATTCTCATAACCTAGTGGCTAAATGTAAGATTATTAGTAAGATACCGCTATGAGAAATGTTTTTGAATTGGTATTTCTCATGCATTTCTCATAGTTTTCTCTTCAAATTCCTTCATTTCTCATACTATTTTCTCTTATTTCTCATAGGGTAATAAATCCTTTCGGTAGTATTTAACCAAGCTTATTGTATCTGGAGGATACCTATTGTTTTCATATAAAACATTAAGTAATAACTAATTATTCACTAACTAATGTTATGTCTTTTAAGTGATATCTTATTCGTTCTACTTTAGTGAACAGGCTTGTTTACTGGAGTGGCAGGATTTATCTACTGGAGTGCATAGATCTGTCTACTTGAGTGGAACGATAGAAGATGAGATAAGAACATAAATGGATGAAGACGAGATATGATAAGGATGTAGGTAACGTAATATATAAATATCTATTGCTTTACGTGATGTATGTGTAGTCGCTGTCTTTACTATAAATATGTTTTTCTTTTACTTGGATTTTAATACTTTTATATAGAATGTGGAGCTATATTAATGTTATCTTAAAGATACGTATTTTATGTAGCGAATTTATTCGTCCTACCGGATATATTGAACCTTGTTTTTCTTATATTTGCAGCACATGATTTCTAAACAATAATTAAATTATTCATTCTTATGAAAAAGATTCTGGTATTATTCGCTTTAACAGCGATAGCTATGGTGAGTGTAAATGCGCAGGACAACTTGAAATGGGGTGTTATGGCAGGTATGAATGTGAGTAAATATACTTTTACCGGTTTTGACAACAGGGTAGGTTTTCATGCAGGTGTCAAAGCTGAGTTGGGGTTATCGCAGGAAGCAAGTGGGGCATACATGGATTTTGCTGCGTTACTGACGTTGAAAGGTGCTAAAATTGATGGAGGATCAATTGCAACCGTTAAATTTAATCCGTATTATTTGGAGATACCGGTGCATGTTGGTTATAAATATGCTGTAAATGAAAACTTTGCGCTGTTTGGTAGCGTAGGTCCTTATTTGGCTGTCGGTCTGTTTGGAAAAGCAAAATTGAGCATAGGCAATGCGATTGGTGATTGGGCTGATATAGAAGGTATGGAAAGTGTAGGAGGCCTGGAAGGTAAATCTGTATCTGAAGATATATTTGGCGATGACGGGTTCAAACGATTCGACTTCGGCCTCGGATTGAAAGCCGGTGTTGAGTTCAACAAAAAATATCAGGTTGCTTTGAGTTATGATTTCGGGTTGATTGACGTGCAGAAAGATTTGGGTATGAAAAACAGGAACCTGATGATATCATTTGGTTATATGTTCTAAAACGGACTTTGCAACTTTGTTGCACGAATCATTCGTTACCTTTGCAACAGATAAAAAACGAATGAATATGGGACATTGTTGTTGCGGTGCACATTCATGCACGACAGAAAATAAAAAGAATGCCAGTACTTCGATAGTTCACGAATACTGGAAAGTAGGGCTTTCATTTATACTTCTGATAGGAGGTATTATAATGAATGCCCTGAATTTTGCCTTTTTCCTTGGAGAGTATGTTGCTTTAATATGGTATATCCTGGCTTATCTTCCGGTAGGAATACCAGTGATGAAAGAGGCTTGGGAGGGTATCAGGGAAAAAGACTACTTCAGCGAGTTTACACTGATGATTGTTGCTACGCTGGGAGCCTTTTATATTGGTGAGTATCCGGAAGGAGTCGCTGTAATGCTGTTTTATACGATAGGAGAGTTGTTTCAGAATAAAGCGGTAGACAGGGCGAAACGTAATATCGGTGCTTTGCTGGATGTGAGACCTGAGAAAGCCTTGGTGCTTAGGGAGGATAATCTTGTGGTAGAAAGTCCTCAAAATGTAAAAGTAGGAGAGGTCATTGAAATAAAGGCGGGTGGGAGAGTTCCTTTGGACGGAGTGGTGTTGAATGAAATCGCTGCTTTTAATACGGCCGCGTTGACGGGAGAAAGTGTTCCCCGTGACATCAGAAAAGGAGAGGAAGTCCTTGCGGGGATGATTGTGACGGATAAAGTAATCAGGATTAAAGTAGAAAGACCTTTCGATAAAAGTGCGCTTTCCCGTATATTGGAACTGGTGCAGAATGCCTCCGAGCGCAAAGCGCCGGCAGAACTTTTCATCCGTAAGTTTGCCCGTATCTATACGCCTATTGTCACCGCACTGGCGGCATTGATTGTACTGCTCCCGTTTGGCTATTCATTGATAGACCCTCAATTCGTGTTTACATTTAATGATTGGTTATACAGAGCTTTGGTTTTTCTGGTAATTTCGTGTCCATGTGCGCTGGTAGTAAGTATTCCATTAGGTTATTTCGGTGGTATCGGAGCAGCTTCCCGATTGGGGATTCTGTTTAAAGGCGGCAATTATCTGGATGCAGTCACTAAAATCAATACAGTCGTATTCGATAAAACGGGAACGCTGACCAAAGGAACATTTGAGGTGCAGGATTGTAAGTGTGTATCTGGGATTTCGGAGAAGGAACTGGTGAGGATGATTGCTTCAGTAGAAAGTGACAGTACACATCCGATCGCTAAAGCGATTGTGAACTATGCAAAACTGCAGGATATAGGGCTTGCGGTTGTCACCAATACTAAAGAATTTGCAGGTCTCGGTTTGGAGGCAATAATAGACGGGACTTCGGTGCTCGTTGGAAATAGTCGGTTACTGTCTAAGTTTAGCATAAAATATCCGACAGAATTGCAGAGTGTTACCGATACGATTGTAGTTTGTGCTATTGGAGGCAGTATGCGGGTTATCTCTTGCTGGCGGACGCATTGAAGGATGACGCGAAGACGGCGATTGATAACTTAAAAGCATTAAACATTGAAAACATTCAGATATTATCGGGAGACAAACAGAGTATTGTTACTAACTTTGCAGAAAAGCTCGGTATATCAAAGGCTTATGGCGATCTGCTTCCTGACGGTAAAGTGAAACATCTGGAGGAATTGTGGAAGAATGAAGCAAATCAGATTGCCTTTGTCGGTGACGGGATGAACGACGCTCCTGTGCTTGCGTTAGCCATGTGGTATTGCTATGGGTGGACTTGGCAGTGATGCGGCGATTGAAACAGCTGATGTCGTGATACAAACAGATCAACCGTCGAAAGTGGCCGAAGCCATTAAAGTAGGAAAGCTGACTCGCCGGATTATCTGGCAGAACGTGTCGCTGGCATTTGGAGTGAAACTGTTGGTACTTATCTTGGGAGCTGGCGGACTGGCTACACTTTGGGAAGCTGTCTTTGCGGATGTCGGCGTTGCATTGCTTGCCATTATGAATGCAGTGAGAATACAGAAGATGATAAAATAAAAAGAATATGGAAGAGAATGTTTATTTGGATAAGCTGGAAAGACGGGATATCAAACCGACAGCAATAAGGCTTCTCATATTGAAAAATATGTTGGAAGTTGGACGGGCCGTATCGTTACTGGATCTGGAAACTCTCCTGGATACGGTAGACAAATCGACCATATCCCGGACAATAGCTCTCTTTCTGTCTCATCACCTGATACATAGCATAGATGATGGAAGCGGTTCGTTGAAGTATGCCGTTTGCGACAACTCCTGTAACTGCGTGGTGCAGGATTTACACTCGCATTTCTATTGTGAGAAATGTCATCGGACTTTTTGTCTGGAAGGTACACATATTCCGGTTATTGATTTGCCTAAAGGATTCACGTTACATAGCATTAATTATGTTCTCAAGGGGATTTGTCCGGAATGTGCTTCTCATTCAAAGAATGAATAAATAGAAAAAGCCGGAACTCAGACCAATAGAAATATCGGTAGAGTTCCGGCTTTTTATCAATATGCTTGTTTAATCGATGTTTGGATTCAATGAATGCCAGTCTTTGATGGCAGGTATGATTCCCATTTCAATAACTTCATCACGGAGCTTGCACAAGTGTTCGTAGCTCTTTTCCAGTTCAGCCTGTTCGGCAGGAGTTCCGGCTACTTCCTTATAAGTGACACCGTTTTTGGTGATTGAAGTTTCCATTGCCATCATGATATGATCGAATTTTCCATTGGAGACATACGTTCCGGCAGGCCAGCGGAAAGGTTGTCCGCCCATAGCGGCAGCGATCATCTCGATAGAAAGATAGGCGGGGCTTTGGAAAGAAGAACGGCCGCGCAGATCGATGATGTGCTTTCCACCTTGGATAACACGTACTTTCAGTTCTTCCCATTCGGTTAATGGGAGACGGGTCGTACCAATGAAATCAGTCAACGGTTCTCCTTTCACTTTAGTGGTAGAAGCAAATACGGCCATTTGTTCGCCATGACCGCCGTATGTGCGGCAGTTCTGAATTTCAGAAGCCGGGATATGGAAGTATTTCACCAGTTCGTTTTGCAGACGGGTGCTGTCCAATGCTGCCAGCGTAGAAACCTGAGACGGTTTCAGTCCGGAATACAGTAAGGTAATCAAACCGGTAATGTCGGCCGGATTGAAAATGACAACAATATGTTTTACGTTCGGGCAATATTGGCGGACGTCTTTACCGAATTGAGCGGCAATTTCAGCATTTCCTTTCAACAAGTCTTCACGGGTCATGCCTGCTTTGCGGGCTGCACCACCGGAAGAAACGATGTAAGATGCTCCGGTCAACGCTTCTTTGATATCAGAAGTATAAGTAAGGTTGACACCTTCGAAGCCGCAGTGGTACAATTCTTCTGCCACCCCTTCCAAAGCGGGAGCAAACGGATCATACAGACAAATATTCGGAGTGAGTTTCATCATCATGGCAGTTTGAGCCATATTGGAGCCAATCATTCCGGCTGCTCCTACAATTGTAAGTTTCTCGTTGGTTAAAAATTCCATAAAGCTATCTATTTAAAGGTGAATAATCTGTTATTTCTTTTTGTCGCTACAAAGTTAACACTTTATTGACCTGATTGTTCATTGAAAATAGTTTTATCAGATAACGAAAAGTTATAGCTGGCTGATTGAAGGATCTGTCTAAAATAGATTATCTTTGTATCCTATATTATATAAATGGATAAATATGAGCATCGAATTAGGAAAATTCAATCAGCTTGAAGTTGTAAAGGAAGTCGATTTCGGGGTGTATCTCGACGGAGGAGAGGAGGGGGAGATTTTGTTGCCCACCCGTTATGTGCCCGAAGACTGTAAAATAGGAGACTTTTTGAATGTCTTTCTTTATCTGGATATGGATGAGAGATTGATTGCCACTACGCTGACTCCGTTGGTGCAGGTAGGGCAGTTTGCCTGTCTGGAAGTGGCATGGGTGAATCAGTTTGGAGCTTTCTTGAACTGGGGGTTGATGAAGGACCTGTTTGTGCCGTTCAGTGAGCAGAAGATGAAGATGCAGGTTGGACGGAAGTACGTGATTCATGCACATTTGGATGATGAAAGTTATCGCATTGTGGCTTCGGCAAAGGTGGAACGCTATCTGTCGAAAGACAGGCCGGAGTATGCTTCGGGGGATGAAGTGAATATTCTCATTTGGCAGAAAACGGATTTGGGCTTCAAGGCAATCATAGACAATAAGTATAGCGGTTTGCTTTACGAAAACGAGATATTTTCTACATTGCAGACAGGTATGGAGATGAAGGCTTTTGTGAAACAGGTGCGCGAAGACGGCAAGGTGGATTTGATCCTTCAGAAACCAGGCTTTGAGAAGATAGATGATTTCTCGAAAACCTTGCTGAATTATATCAGGGAGAATGACGGAAGGATCAGACTGAATGATAAAAGTCCTGCGGAAGATATTTATGCTACATTTGGTGTCAGCAAGAAGACCTTTAAGAAAGGAGTGGGTGACTTATATAAGAAACACCTGATAACCTTGCACGAAGATGGCATCACTTTGGCAGACTCCTAATCAGAATAGGGAAATCCCTATGTATGAATAGAGAGAATCACTGGGGTGGGGAGTTTCCTCGCCCTATTTTTGTAGTATCAGATTAAATAAAGAAGTAATAATAAAAACTAGATAAGTTATGCGTAAGATAATAATAAGTTTCTGCATCCTGTTATCCGCTCTCTCTTTACAAGCGCAGTCCGTCAGCGGAATCCGTATTGACGGTGGTAATACCCCTATTCTTGTTTACTTTGGTGGAAACCAGATGTGCTTGCCGACTACCACTTGCTTTGTAGCTAACCTGGATCGGGGATATTACACAGTTGAGGTTTATGCTACCCGTTTCACCCGTCCGGGAGAGCGTGTTTGGAAAGGGGAGAGGTTGTACAACGAACGTATTTACTTCGACGGAAGAGGTGTGAAAGATATTTTTGTAGATGACCGTCATGCCAATGTCCGTCCGGGCAGACCGGGACAAGGAGAACACCGTCCGAATTATGACCGTCACGACAGGGTGATGAACGATCAGCTTTTTAAAACGTTCTATAATAATCTGAAGAAAGAACCGTTTGAGGATGATCGCATGGCATTGCTTAATACTGCATTGGCAAATTCAGATTTTACGTCTGCCCAATGTCTCCAAGTGACAAAGCTCTATACTTTTGATGATGACCGAATGGCAATCATGAAAAAGATGTATCCCCGGATTGTTGACAAGGAGGCTTTCTTTACGGTGATTGCTACACTGACGTTTTCTTCCAATAAGGATGAAATGAATAAGTTTGTGCAGAACTATGGCAGACGCTGATACTAACTATTAAAACTATATGGCTATGAAAAAGATACATATCATCCTACTGTTGGCATTGGGACTGGGAGTCAGCAGCTGTTTTACCAGCTATATTTCTAACAAGCAGGTTATGGGTGTACAGCAAGGGATGACTCAAAGAGATGTTGAAAGTATTTTTGGAAAACCGGATTACCGACGTTTCGACGGTGATATGGAAGAATGGGAATTTCATCGTGATAACGGGACGCCTGTTTTGACTTCGGAGCCCATGACAATCATTGTTCAGTTTGCCAATAAAAAGGTGATCAGTATGGATACATTCAAAGGCTATGGCAGACCTTCGCCGCATCCGGTCGTAGTACCTCCTCCTACTACTGTCACTACTGTTGAAGTTGTTCCCGGTCACCAGCCGGAAGAAATTCGTCTGATGACGGATACTGAGTTTAATAACTTCATCGAAAAGTTGAAATTCACAATTATGAGTGATGACCAGAAGAGGTTGATCGGACAGATGTTGGACAAGCATGATGTCACTTCAAGCCAATGTGTGAGAATTGTAAAAGAGATTTCTTATACGCCCGATCAGGTTGAGATGATGAAGAAACTTTATCCTTATGTAAGGGATAAGCAGAATTTTAATAAGGTGATTGATAGCTTGTTTTCCACTGTGTATAAAGATGAAATGTACAAGTTTATCAAAGAATATCATCAAACAAATAAATGATAGGAGATTAAATTATGAAGCGAATATTATTTTTACTCTTTGCTATCGGGCTGACTGTCGGTACGACAGCGATGGCTGGAATGAGCACTAGCAAAGTGCGTAAGGAAACACGCTTTCTTACTGATAAAATGGCATACGAATTGAGTTTGAGCACTCAGCAATATAATGATGCGTATGAGATTAATTACGACTTTATTTATTCTGTTCGTAATATCATGGATTATGTGGCCCGTGGCTATGAATGGGCATTAGATGATTATTATGAAGCTTTGGATATTCGTAATGATGACCTCCGGTGGGTATTGAGTGACGCACAGTATCGTCGGTTTCTGGGAGCTGATTATTTCTACCGCCCGATTTATATTACCGGCGGAAGATGGAGTTTCCGGGTTTATGTGAATTATCCGAATCGTAGTTTGTTCTACTTCGGTCTGCCTTATCATTATCGGACTTACTGTGGAGCACATTATCGCCCGCACCTTCATCACGTAAGTTTCTATCGGGACAGATATAATTTCAGACATTATCCTACTCCGTATCGGGTAAGAGAGCAGAGATCTTTCCATTCTTATCGTCGTTCGGATTTTGGTTCGGTTCATTTCCGCCCGAATTCTTCCGTCCGTCCGCACAATGCACCGACTCGTCCGGGGGTAACGGGACGTCCAAGTCCATCACAGCGTCCGAGTCATAATTCACGACCGGGAACATCAACTCGTCCCGGAACATCAACTCGTCCCGGAACGGCAACGCGACCTGGAACGACAACGCGGCCTGGCAGTTCTTCACGGCCCTCAACATCAGTTCGTCCTGAATCAGACCGTAGACCGACGGGAGGTAGCAGTACGACAGCAAGCCGTCCTAATCGTGAGAGTAGTAGCTCGAGTACAAGTAGAAGAAATGATAGTCGTCCGTCCAGTAGCGGCAGTAGTTCTTCGTCCGGTAGAAATAATCGTTCCGATAGAAGTAACACTTCCACTAGCCGGGGCAGCAGTTCCGGTCGCAGTAGCAGTACTTCCGGTCCGAGCCGTAGCAGTAGTTCTAACCGGAGCAATGTTTCCGGTGGAAAAACGGAAAGACGTTCCTCTTCCGAAAGTACGAGAAGCAGCAGTCGAAGTTCTTCTTCCCGTTCTTCAGAGCGAGACACCAATTCAAGAAGATAACCTATTCCTTTAATTATTTATATCATTGCTCCTCAGCGGTAGGAGAGCTAGACTCCGGTGTTTTGCCGGCTAGACTATTCAGGGCATCGCCCGTAACTTGGATTTCGGGGCGGATAGTATCCGCCTCGATTTCACTTATCAAACCTTTTTGGGCAAGACATCCGGCAATGAGTTTATAATATCCTTCCATGCTCTCTTTCAGTTTTCCGTTTTCTGCGAAAGAACTGCGGAAATGTTTGGGCTTCGGGATGATAGAAGCCAGGAAGATACTTTCTTCCGTAGTCAGTTGGGAAGGACGTTTGTTGAAGTAGTAGGCGGAAGCCTCCTGGATGCCGTAGATTAGCGGGCCCCATTCCGCAATATTCAGATATACCTCATACATCCGTTCTTTCGAAGTCAGTCTCTTTGTTTCTATGATCCATACAATCAATGCTTCTTCCAGTTTGCGGGCAAAGTTTTTATTTTTGTTCAGAAATACATTCTTCACTAATTGCATTGTGATAGTGCTTCCGCCACGTGCAAAACGTTTGACTTGCAAATCGTAAATCAACGCTTCGCGGAGTGCATCGGGCAGGAAACCATGATGATAATAAAACGCCCCGTCTTCACTTTGCATCACAGACATTTGCAGGATCGGTGAAATGCTGTCAAGTGGGGTGAAATGTTCCCAGGAAGGGCCGACGGGGAAAGTGCGTACTGGCATTCCATTTTCATATGCTGTGTAGACAAACTCGCCTGACATCTTGGACAGTTGGGTATCGCCATATTCTACAATTTCGAAATTCCTCTCTTTCAACTCTGATTCTAATTTGAGACTATCCAATTGTGCAAAATCAATATCCAACAGGAAATGATAAGCTAACTCACCACTTGTTTTGATACCTTCCAGGTTGTTGAACAGGCCTTTGGGCAGAGAACTGAACAGCTCGTCTGCCGGAAACCATGATTTGTCAACGGCTGCAGTGAAATGCCATAAATCTTTTTTCTTTTTGGCTCGTAGATAAGGATGAACCTGAATTTTATTGAATATAACCGTAGTGGTGCTATCCAATTCAAAAGAATGGTCGCTAATGTTCATTTGATATCCTAAATGTCCGCGGTCGAGATGAATCACTTCGGGAGACAGTACTTTGTGGAATATATCAAGTCCGTTTACTTTCGCTTTTCCGTTGAGATATAGCTGGTTTTTTCCATTACTTTCTTTGGTCATGCTATAAGATAAGGTGTCAAAAGTGACTTTCGCACCAAAACGGCGGGTAATATAAGGTATAGAAACTTTTGTGGAATCGGCAGAGTATAGCTTTGCCATTAATGTATTGGCAGATTGTTTCAGTTCGCCATCAGCTATCCAATGCCGGGTTAGTGTATCTTCGTGTATCTCAATGGTTGACCGGAACTTATTCTCTTTGATGATAAAAGAAGGGAATACCATAGAAACGAAGTTGCTGTCTTTTCGTTCAGTGATATAAATCTGTTTTAATTGTCCGTTTTCAGGTAGAAAACCGTAGCATAAATTGAGTAGTTTGTTTATTCTTTCCGCATAATTGATTTCCGTTACGGTTTGACCGGATGTTTGTGATGGAACTTTCCGGTCTTTTTTAAAGAGAAAATCATAATTGGCGATGGAGTCTTGCTTTGTAAATGTGAGTCTGATATCTTCTGCTGCTATGTAGCTTACTTCTATTTTCTTGGTGAGTAATTTCCAAAAATTCAACTTGATGCGGGTTGATGCTAACGTGAATAGTGTATCCCGTTGTTCGGGGATAACCGAAAGGCCTTGGAGAGATATTTCATTTAAACCATTCATCTCCAGTTTGTCGTAATGAATGCATAACCCGTGTGTCTGCTCGATACGGGATGTGTGTCGGTTGACTATGCTCCGTAGAAGAACGCTGCGACCTGAGTAGATACAAATGAGGCAGATGAGTATTCCTCCACTGAGAGCTAGCGGAAGAATACGCTTTTGGCTATTTGTTTTCATCATTTACCTTTTAATTATCGGATACAAAGGTAGGTAAAAAAATGCATTAAACGTGATGGACAGCCTTTGAAGGACAGTCCGCCGTTCTTTTTTTATTTGATAAGCGGTAAGTATTCTCCGTAGCCTTCCTCTTTCATTTTTTCTTTCGGAATAAAACGAAGAGAAGCACTATTGATACAGTAACGTAATCCTCCTTTTTCTTTCGGACCATCCGTAAATACATGTCCTAGGTGGGCGTTTCCGGTTTTACTGCGTACTTCGGTACGTGTCATTCCATAAGAAGTATCTTTCTTCTCTGTAATCAAGTCCTTTTGAATCGGTTGGGAGAAACTAGGCCAGCCACAACCGGAATCGAACTTGTCGGTCGAAACAAATAGGGGTTCTCCGGTGGTGATATCTACGTAGATACCGGGACGGTACTCGTCCCAGTATTCATTCCGGAAAGCAGGTTCCGTAGCATTTTTCTGGGTGACGGCATATTGCTCTGCCGATAATTGTTGGCGAAGGACTGTTTTTGCTTCATTGTATTCTACGGCATTTGCTTTTCCGTTCTCATACTTTTCGCTCATCAGCTTGAAAGACTCTTCGCTGGCAACGGTGGCTGTATGGCTACTGGTATATTTGCTTTCGGCAGCAGCGGCGTTGTACCATGCTTGTTGGATTTCCTTATAAAGTGTCTTCTTGGCATTATCCAATTGCAAGGCATAGTTTTCACGTTGCAGGCGTGCCGTGCGTACCCGGTTACGGGTAGAGAGACGGTTGAAAATAGGTACGCTGAGGTTGAATCCTACATATTTGTTGAAGTTATCGTTCATCTGCTGGCTGAAAGTACGGTCGATGGTAGAATAGTAATTCGTACCGAGACTACCGTTCAGGCTCAGTTGCGGGTAGTAGTTGCTCTGGGCAATACGGATATTGTGTTTACTGCCTTCCAAGCGGAACTGTGCAGCTTGTATGGAAGCCTTACTCACCATGGCTGTTTGGAATATCTCATCCGGAGGAGTGAGAGGGACTAAATCCAGATTGACTGCCGGAGATTCCAGATTGAACCCTTCCGGTGTTTCCAGTTCGATAAGCTGGCTAAGGTCGAGCAGGGCCAACTTATAGTTGTTGTTTGTCTGCACTACATTCATCTCGTCTTGTGCCACACGTGCTTTGGCTTCTGCCAGTTCTGCCGGAGAGGCTTTTCCCAAGTCGGCAAGCCGGCTGATGCGGACATATTGCTCTTTGCTCAATTGCACTTGTCCCAACGCCACCTGGTGGAGCTCTTCATTGAACAGCACCTGAAGGTAGGCCGAAGCTATATTGATGGCAATGTCTTCCTTGGCTTTGTCCAGGTCGGCAATGGCAGCTTTGAGGTTTAGTTTGGCCAATGCATACTGGTGGGGAATTTCCAGACCGGTAAAGATAGGTATGCTGGTATTGACAGACATATTAGTGCCGTGGCTGCTGGTGTTGACGTATACAGTGGAATAGTCTCCCGTATCCTCATTTTTGATGGCTGTTTGCGTACGTCCCCAGTTCCAGCTCTGGCCGGCACTGGCATTCAGGTTCGGCAGTCGTGCCCATTTGGCTGTATTTACTTCGACAGCACTCTGTTCGGCAGCGTTGGCTGTCTGGCGGATACTGATGTTATGCTCGATGGCATAGTCTATGCATTGGCGTAAAGACCATCGTTCCTGCGCCTGCACTGAGATACTGCCGAATATTGCGAGGTATAAGAATATCTTTTTATTCATATCGTATATCTTTTTTAAGCTATTCCGTTTGTTAATCCTTTTTCTCTGTACCGCGAATCTTATCCTGGGCACTGATACCGCTTTTGATGGCAATCTTTATGCCGTCACTCATGCCGACCTGGATGGGGCGGCGTTCGAACTTCTGTACCGGTACGCTGTCCGTCATTACATATACAAAGGTGCTGTCACCATTGAATTCAACGGTACTTTCCGGTACGGCAAGCGTTTTCTGGGCACGGTCCAATACGATTTCTGCGTTGGCAGAATAGCCGGAACGTATCTGTACGCTGTCCGGTGCGGCAATGGCAGCTTTGATTTCAAACTGGTTGGCACCGTTTTCTTCCACACCCTTCGGAGATATGTATTCCAGTGTGGCATCGAACGAAAGATTCTGCAGGGCGCCGATTGTCAGTTTCACCGGCATGCCTTCGTGCACACGGCCCACTTCCGTTTCGTCAATGTTGCCGCGGAAAATCAAATCGTTCATGTTGGCAACGGTAGCGATGGTGGTTCCGTCATTGAAAGTGTTACTCATGATAACCGAGTTACCGACTTTGATGGGTACATCCAGAATCAGACCGGTAATGGTGGAACGGATCAGGGTACTACTGAAAGAGGCGCTGTTCTTGGTGATGCCTTCCTTTACAATTTCCAGGTTATCTTTTGCTGTCTGCAGTTCCTCGCGTGCCTGCTTCACGCTTACTTCCCCTTTTTCGTACTCTTCAGCGCTGATAAGCTTGTCGTTGTACAGTTTCTGGGTACGGGCGAAATCCGTTTCGGCTTGGGCAGCGTTGATTTCCGCCAATCGTACGCGGCTTTCGGCAGAGTTCAATTGTCCCAGTTCGGGTATCACCTTTACTTTGGCAAGCACTTCCCCTTGCTTCACACTTTGTCCTGCTTCCTTGTATACTTCGGCAATGATACCGGAAATCTGCGGCTTGATAAGGACTTCATCTCTCGGTTCCACTTTGCCGGTGGCTACGGTAGTCTTTTCAAGGTCTGTCACTTCCGGAACTATCGTTTCGTATACTGTTACTTTAGGTTGGGACTTCTGGTACAGAAAAACGAATGTCCAAATGAATAAGGCAGCAATTACTACCAATAATGCGATTTTCAGAAACTTCTTTGTTTTCATCTTATATTTACGATTTAATTATTTACGATTGATATAGCCATTATTTCATGGCTTACGGTTAGTGGTCTCTCTATAAGTTTATTCATCCCTGATGGCTTCAATTGGCTTGATTGCCATGGCGCGATAGGCAGGTGCCAGTCCGGCAAGCACTCCTAATGCGATGAGGAGGATACAGGTTCCGATAGCCAGTCCGAATGAAACCTGGTAGTGGGTTTTGATAACTCCAGGGTCATTGGCGGCCTTTTCAAGTATTTGCAGTACAAATACGGCAAAAGAAATACCTGCCATACCCGCTATAGTGGTCAGCACCATGCTTTCCGAAAGAATTTGTTGCAGAATGTCTTTAGGACGGGCACCTATGGCACGGCGTATGCCTATTTCCGTTGTGCGCTCCTTGACGGTTACCATCATGATATTCGATACGCCGATAGCTCCGGCAAACAGCGTCCCCAAACCTACCATCCAGATTAGAAAGCGCACTCCAATCATCAGGTTGTCCATCATGGAGAACATAGCTTCCGCATTCAGAAGCATGACGGCTTGTTTGTCATCGGGAGCAATGTAGTGCGCCGCTTTTACAAGACGTTCCACTTCGGGCTGCACGTCTTTCACTTTTACTCCCGGTTTCATGATGAAACATACTACATGCAGTTTCTTTCCGAGGTTGTAGGTCTGTTGCATGGTGGAAAAAGGCAATGTAATGGCTTCAGAGGCCTGCCCTTGTATATTGACATTGCCTTCGGATGAACACATTCCGATAACCCGGTAATAGATACCATTTACCCGGACATATTTGCCGCAGGGGTCTTCACCGGGTTTGAAGAGGCTTTCATAAACACGTTTGCCGATTACACACACTTTACGCGACTCTTTAATGTCGACATCATTGATGAAACGTCCATAGGTCATCTCTTGATGTTCTATCTGTTCATATTCGGGATACAAGCCTTTCACACTACAGTCGTACTTGTTGTCTCCGTAGACAGCCACTTGTCCCCATAAGGCAATGGAAGGCGTGGCAAGCGCCACACCGTCCACATTGCGTACACGGTCCACATCTTCCATCTCCAAATCCCACCATCGTCCTTTGCGAAAACCTTTATAAGCCTCGCTTGTCTTTTGTGCAGCGATAAAGCCCGAGTTGGTTGCAAATCCTTCGAACTGGGATTTTAGTTCTTCCTGCATGCCCTGGCCGCCACCGATAAGCGCCACCAGCATAAAGATACCCCAGAATACGCCGAACGCCGTAAGCAGGCTTCTCGTTTTGTTCCTTGTTATTGTGATGAGGATTTCCTCACACGTATCTATGTCTATTCTCATAATCTTTAATCTGCTCTAAGTGCTTCAATAGGACTGATACTTACCGCTTTCTTAGCCGGGAAGAACCCAGCCAACGTACCCGCTATGATAAGGGTCAAGGTAGCTTGGATAGCAATACTGAGGTCTACGGTGGGATCGGAGAACATGGTCTGCTGGAACATGCCGGCATCCATCGTCTGGCTACCGAAAGCAGAGTTCATCCATTCCGTCACCCCGATGCCTGCCACCATACCGATATAACCGAATAGCGTAGTGATAGTCACGCTTTCCACAATAATCAGCCAAAGGATGGAGAAAGGTTTTGCTCCCAATGCCTTACGGATACCAAATTCCCGGGTACGTTCTTTCACGGTAATCAGCATTATGTTCGACACGCCGACAATCCCACTCAACAGTGTGAAGATACCGATAACCCAGATTGCAGTCCGGAGGATACCCATTGCATTCTGTGTCTGCAGATAGTTGGTGAAACGATTCCATATCCATATGGCGCTCTCATCCGTGGGGTCAAAGCGGTGATTGGTGGCAATAGCCTTGCGGTATTCTTTTTCAAAGGCTTCGTTACTTTCTATGCTGTGCAGGTTCTTGGTTGTAAAGATGATGTTATTCAGCTTGTCTCCTTTATTATAGATGGTCTGCAAGGTGGAGAAGGGGATATACGCTTCGTTTGCCTCGCGGTCTCCCTGGTCATTGTAGAGGCCTACTACTTGATAGGCCACTCCACTGGCATTGACAAATTGTCCGATGGGTTCAGTATGCGTTTTTCCGAAAAGGATATCTGCAGATTTCTTATGGAGGATGATGACTTTACGTCGGTCTTTCAGGTCGTTGTAGTTGATGAAACGTCCGTCCGCTGTTTTCACGGTTTCCACTTCGGTGTAGTTGGGATATACGCCCAGCAGAGAGATATTGATATATTCTTGTCCGAAGCTGACGTTTACATTACTTTGCCGCACGGTGGCACCGGCACTGATGACATTTTCAGTGAATTGCTTCTCCGTGTCATCCATGTCCCGGTTGTCCAGTTGGACGCGGCGTCCTTCTTTCAGACCGTCGTATGACTTGGTGGTCCAGCCGGGGAAGATGCGGATAGAGTTCAAGGCGCGCTCCGACGCATTTTGCTCGAAGGCATGTATGATACCGTTTCCGGCTCCGAGCAGCACGATGAGCATGAAGATTCCCCATGCCACGGCAAAGCCCGTCAGGAATGTACGCAGTTTGTTGCGTTTGATGGTTCCGTATATTTCTTGCCAAAGGTCTATCATTGATAATTAAAAATTAAGAATTAAAAATTAAAGGGGGAGGGGGCTCTTCCTTTATTATTTCATGAATCCGTCTTTTCCGAACGGGCTTGCATCGTGGTTCAGATTCGTCTCGATGCTACCTATGATACCGTCTTTGATATGGATAATCTTGTCCGTCTGGTTGGCAACACCGCTTTCGTGGGTCACGACTACGATGGTCATGCCCGTATCGTGCAGTTCCTTTAGAATCTGCATCACCTCTACGGAAGTCTTGCTGTCGAGCGCGCCGGTAGGTTCATCGGCAAGGATAATCTGCGGTTGGGTAATGAGGGCACGGGCGATGGCTACACGTTGTTTCTGTCCACCGGACATCTCATTTGGCATGTGGTGTGCCCACTCTTTCAGCCCCAGGCGGTCCAGATATTCCAGTGCCAGCGCATTACGTTTGCGGCGGCTCACTCCTTGATAAAAGAGAGGAAGCGCCACATTCTCCACTGCATTCTTGAAGGAAATGAGATTGAAGGACTGGAAGATGAAACCAATCATACGGTTGCGGTACTCGGCTGCCTTCGTTTCGCTGAGGTTCTTGATGAGGGTACCGTTCAGATAATATTCCCCCGTGTCGTAACTATCCAGAATACCCAGTATATTGAGTAAAGTGGACTTTCCCGAACCCGATGAGCCCATGATGGAAACAAATTCGCCTTTCTGAATGTCGAGGTTGATACCTTTGAGCACATGCAGCGGTGCTCCGTTGTTGTAGGTCTTGTTAATGTCTTTTAGTTGTATCACTGTTTTCCCTGTTTATTGCTTTACTCTTATTAATTTTCACTATTAGACGCAGCAATGCTACGAAAAGTTGCAAAAGTTGCAAACTTTTTTAAAAAAAGATTTTGCAGTGTCGTTTTTCTTTGTGATTTTTGTAACCATGAATGTGATTAACTAACCCTTTAAACAAAAGTAATATCATGAATTCAAACATGGAAAAGCCCTATGTAGTGGGCATTGACATAGGCGGAACAAACACCGTCTTTGGTATTGTAGACGCACGCGGAACTATTATTGCAAGCAGTTCCATCAAAACCGGAGCTTATGAGGACGTCAATGATTACGTAGACGAAGTTTGCAAGAATCTGTTGCCGCTCATTATTGCCAACGGTGGAGTAGACAAGATAAAAGGTATCGGTATCGGTGCTCCTAACGGAAACTATTACAGCGGTACTATTGAGTTTGCCCCGAACCTTCCCTGGAAGGGTGTAATTCCTTTGGCTGCCATGTTTGAAGAGCGCTTGGGTATCCCTACCGCTTTGACAAACGACGCCAATGCTGCCGGTATCGGTGAAATGACTTACGGTGCGGCTCGTGGTATGAAAGACTTTATCATGATAACTCTTGGCACCGGTGTAGGTAGCGGTATCGTTATTAACGGTCAGATGGGGAAGTAGTTGTATTTGACGTAGCCCGCCATACCGTTTTCGACATGAAGCGGTACCTTCAGAACTGCAGCCGGAATCGGCCACCATCGTACAACCTGTCATATCTGCTTGAGAAGGATTGCAGGAAAGGTATCATGGGTCAGTGTATCCGTAGGGTTCGGAAAGAGAGTGCAAATCGGTAATGAACTGGTTCTCGGTGCCACCCGGAGGTTGTAACCGGGCTTTGTCTGGCCGTTACGTACGGCATCCTCCTTTCATTTCGCTGGAAAGTAGCGTCCTTGTCCGTTTTGGAATAGGAGTTCCTGTCCTGCAGCGTGTCCAGACGGTTGTCGTATTCTGCAGCTTGTCCCTGGTGTTCTTCCAGTTCCTTTTCCAGCTGTTTGCGTTTTTTTTCAACGCAGTCTTTTCCTCTTTCGTGGAGGGCTCAGGAACCCTGTTCAAGTGCTTTCCTGTCTCCAGCCATTTCAGTCAGCATGGCCGGGTGAACTCAATCTCTCATTGCTTTCCGATGAGTTCTCCTGGGCGATGACATCGTCTATCTGCCCCTAACAGGACATGTATCTTCTTCATCAGGCGTTCACAGTTCCCGCTCAACCGTTTTCGCCAAACGAAAGTATACTTTATTGGCTTTGGACTCAATCTTTGTCCCGTCAATGTATTCCACATTCAACCTGATGAAGCCTTTGGAAGAGAAAGAATTACGGTTTGGGTAAAATACCTCGTTGATTTCCTTTTTCACCCGGTTGCGGGAAACGGTTGATGGTAATGAAATCAGGTTTCTCATATCCGGCAAGCCAGATATAATGGATGTCACGATGAAGGAGCTTTTCAATTTTCCGGCAGGAGTAGACGTTGTTCATATAGGCATAGAGAATGACCTTGAGCATCATCCTGGGATGGTAGGGCTGCGGCGTATTTCCTTATACAACTTCCTGAAACTTTCAAGAGTTCAGGCTCTCAACCAGAAACGTCAACCATCCGAACTGGATCATGCTCTGCAATATCCTC
>VOFB01004138.1_pt1 | contig 33715 bp, 60 predicted proteins | sample 5384141 | NCBI WGS metagenome assembly VOFB01 (sample SAMN12384721, study PRJNA508395) | human gut metagenome | isolation source: healthy gut A | host: Homo sapiens | reverse complement strand
TATTACGTATTGCTTGGGCATCTGAAAAAGCGGCAGCGCTTCTCTGATCCGTAATGACGTTTACGGCGGCGTAATTATCCTGGAAAAACCATGGAAAGCGGCGAAATGTTCGGCGAAGCCTTGGCCTTTTCCGGTCACAGGCGAGGACAGCATCCGTGGTGTGCAACAAAGCCGCTTCCATTTTGTTCTTTGAATATGGTCATCCTGCATCCTGCAGAACAGCTGCGCACCATACCGCCCTGCTGGAAAACGTGTTTCGTCTGATGTCCCGCAAATCCATGGCGCTGAGTGAACGCATCGAAGTCCTCAGCCGCCCGCACCATCCGGACAAGCTCCTGTGCTATTTCTCCCTTCAGTCTACGCGCGCGGCGGTTCCAACACCTTTGATCTTCCTTTCTCCATCAGTGCCTTGGCAGACTATATCTGTTCCGACCACAGCGCTATGATGCGGGAAATGAAAAACATGCGTCAAAACGGTTTGATCGATGCAGATGGGCGCAAGATCACACTTCTTTTGGACTAAACAACAAACAATGTCCCCCGGACGGCAGCTGCCGTCCGGGGATTTCACGGAATGCCGTCATGCCGGCGCATCTGGATCGGGATCCGGTTCAAACGGGTCGGGATCCGAGGTTCCCAGATCCACCGGTACGTTCGGATCCACCGGCACGCTGGGATCTATGGCGTTCGGATCATTCGGATCAACTGGATCCGTGGGTTCTTCCGTACTGGCCGAAGTATGCACCTGGCAGGGGTTTCGCCTGCAGCGCAGCCAGATGTGAGCTTTCGTCACGGCACCCAACCGAAGCCGCCACACCGGAACGGGTGTAGTCTACCGCAGACTTCTGCACCACTTGATCCGCCGGACCCAGAATTCGGTCGCAATCGCTTCCCTTCTGCACACCAGTCAACAGCCACATGACAGGTACACACGCCGTAGGCGCCGTTCCCGGGAGGCCACCTCCACCGTTTTCACCCTGCTGCCGCGGATGTCCTGTGCACACAGGTCGGAAGCCAGATTGCCGCAGTCCATACAGACCTTTACCGATGTCAATCCGCCGTCCACCGAGAAAAGCTCTTATTCGGAAGATTGGCATGGATCTTGCTCATCACCTGGCGGAAAAAGCTTTGCCGATGGGTTGCCCGAGGCATTGATTTTGACGTTGACCTCGTAGCCGGTCCAAACCGCCGCTACATAATAAGGCGTATACCCCACAAAATAGCGGTCGTAGTTATCGGTCGTGGTACCGGTTTTACCGGCGACGGTCATGCCTGAGAAACCGGCGCTGCCGCCAGTGCCGCTGGTAACCACCTGGCGCAGGTATTTGTTCATGAAATAGGCGGTCGTCTCCTTCATGGCCACCCAGGAATCGCCTGTATTGTCGATCACCGTTTTGCCGTCCTGGTCCGTTACCTACTGTAGGTGCGCGGTTCGTTGTACACGCCCTGGTTGACAAACGCCGCATAAGCCGCCGCCATTTCCACAGTGCTGACGCCGCGGGTCAGGCCGCCCAGGCCCATGGATGCCGAGTTGATGTCGTTTGCTTAGGATTGTCGGTATCCGATACCAGCGTAGTAAAGCCCAGCTTGTCGGTCATATAATTGTAGGATTCCTTCACGCCCAGCTCTTCCACCACCCGCACAGCGCAGGTGTTCAGCGACTCGGCAATGGCTTCGTCCACGCTCACCAGACCGTGAAAATACGAGTGCGAGTTGACCGGCCATGCCTTTCCGCCCAACGCACGCACCGGCGCATCGTCGATCACGGAGGCGGGGGTGATCACACCTTTATCCAGCGCAGGGGCATACACCGAAATGGGCTTGATCGCACTGCCGCACTGCCGACGAGCCGTGGCATAGTTAAACAGACGGCTTCCGGTCTTTTCGCCGATGGCACCGGCCATAGCCACCCACATTGCCGGTGTAGGGATCAATGACCGTAATGGCCGACTGCATATCATAACCTTTCGAAGAATAAGGCAGGTTTTTCCCGGTTATTATAGACTTCGTCCACACATTTCTGCACGTCCATCTTCTGCGTGCAGTAAATATTCAGTCCGCCGTAATAGACCATCTGCGTGGCGGTAGCCTCACTGTAGCCCTTTTCTTCCTGCAGATCGTTGATTACATCGGAGATGACCTGATCCACAAACCAGGGTAGTACTGCGAATCATCTTCGCTGTCTTCGCCGGTGGTGAACACCAACTCCTGTGCTTTGGCCTCGTTGTACTCGGCTTCCGTGATATATCCCTGCGTATACATTTCTTGCAGAATGGTATCTTTACGGTTCAGATTGTTCTGCAGGGTTTTTCCGTATTATAGGGGTCGTAAAGCGAAGGATTGTTTGTAATGCCGATCAAGTCCGCGCATTCTGCAATGGTCAGTTCGGACACATCCTTGCCGAAATAGGTCTGCGCGGCGGTTTTCACACCGTAGCAGCTGTGGCCCAGGTAGATATTATTCAGATACAGCTCAAAATATCTTCCTTGGAATGCGTCTTCTCAAAAATCCAGCGCGCGGAAAATTTCCGTGATCTTGCGCTTGACCGTGCCTTCCTTATCGCCGGTGATGTTTTTGATCGTCTGCTGGGTCAGCGTACTGCCGCCGAAAGTAGACTCTGCGTGGGTGAAAAGATTGATCACCGCTTTGGCCGTGCGGGGCCAGTCCACGCCGTGGTGGGAATAAAACGCTTGTCCTCAATAGCCACAGCAGCATAGGACAAGTACTTTGGCATCGTTTCATAATCGGCCCAAATACTGTTCTTTCCGCCATGCAGCGTTTCCAGCTCTTCCCATTCTCCCTCGCTGTTCTCATAAAAATCACAGAACTTTGATCCATGGAAATTTCAGAAACATCCACATGGGCATTGGGAATCACGCAGGTGGCCACATACACAGCAAAAATTCCTGTAAAGATCACACCCGTGCAAAGCACGATCAGCACCAACGTCTTGAGAATGAATCCGGTGCCGCCTTTCTTCCCTGGCTTTGCCGGGGATGCTGTGTATAATTTCGATGGTCCCTGCCTGACGCCGCTCTGCGAGGCGGGCGCTGTTGTCCTTCCATGCAGAAAACCCTCCTTTTTGCTTGATATCGGTAAGATTTTTTGAATTTTGGCACATACTGAAAATACGCCATTAGAACCAGTATACCATAGCCTGTCAATACTATCCATATATGGAAGTCAAATGCCTTTTTATATAAAAACACTCTTTGCAGCAGCAAGGAAATTTCCCTCTTGCTTTTCGTTTCCAAAACAGTACAATATCCATACAGGATATAAACCAGAAGTAAATCTTAAATTTTTCGATCTTCCAAAGGAGGATGCCGCCGATGAGCGAAGAATTTGGCCCCGATTTTCTGACCGTGACCGACGAAGACGGCAACGAACTGGTGCTTGAGTATGTGGATACGCTCGAACACAACGGCCTGACCTACACCGCATTCTTCCCCGCCGTGGAAGAAGATGCCGACGAAGATGATGCCGACTACGGTCTGGTGATTCTGAAAACCATCGTAGAAAACGGTGAAGAACTGCTCTCCACTCTGGACAGCGAGGAAGAACTGAACGAAATTTATCAGCTTTTTCCGATCAGTTGTTCGCCGATGATGACGACGAAGAATAAGCCTGCGGGGTTTTCCCCGCAAGCGACTGAATTCGATTGCCGGCACGCCCTGCGCGTGCTATGGTAATACCAATCCCTGCGTGGTGCGTGATGGGCTTTCTATAAACCCACATTTCGTTATACGGGATGCCGGATCAGTGATCTGTTTTGCAGACCTCCCGCCTGTTTTCTGCGGGCGGAAGCTGGGAGCAGTGAAGAAAGCTGTAGGCAACCCACCTGACCTTTGGGTGCAGGTTTATAACGGGTCCACACGGCCATGCGGGGGATTCTTTTTATGCCGCCGAAAACGTCCGCGTCCCCAATGTTGGGCGCGGACGTTCTTTTTTATGCCGGTCAGGATACTGAAACCTCCGTCTGGCGATGCGTATTCTCATAAGCCGCCCGGATATCCGGCGGCATATCTTCCGGCCGCATGGCAGCCAGGCGTTCCTCGCCGCCGTCCCGGATCGCTTGCTCGTAGTACCAGCATTTGAACTTGAGCATATCCAGCACCCGCTCCATGCGTGCGATCTCTGCCTCTGCTGCCGCGCGCTGCTTTGAAACAATGCGAAGCGCTGCGGATAAGTGTCGTTCCCCTGCGCGCACCATTCCATAAAACGCCGGATATCTTTGATCTCCAATCCCGGATTTCTTCAGGCATTCGATTACCCGAAGAGCCTCCAGCTCCTGTTCTCCGAACTTACGGACCCCAGAAACGCGCTGCATATGCGGAAACAAGCCCTGCCTGTCGTAATAGCGCAGCGTGGGACACAGGCAAACCAAACTGTGCCGACACCTGTCCGATGGTATAGCGCATAATGCCTTCCCTACTTCTTGATATTTTTGAAAAAGTTCTTGACCTGAAGTCAGGGTTCAGGATATATGCTGATTGTACCAAAGGAGAAATTCCTTTTGTCAAATCCATATCAGGAGGATCAAAAGATGCCGAAAAAGTACTGGTGATTGGTTCCAGCCTGAAAAAGCAATTCGAAGCATTGGCAGACGCATTTGCCGCCGGGGCACAAAGCGCTGGGAACCATGTGAAACGGGTTTCATTAAACGGAAAAACGATCGCTTTTTGCCGGGGATGCCTGGCCTGTTTGAACACGCATGTGTGTGTGATCCGGGACGATGCGGTCGCCATCGCAGAACAAATGCGCCAGGCGGATGTGATCGCTTTTGCCAGCCCCATTTACTACTATGAAATGAGCGGCCAAATGAAAACGCTGCTGGATCGGGCCAACCCGTTGTATTCCTCGGACTACGCCTTTCGAGACATCTATATGCTAACCACAGCAGCAGAGGACGGCAGTACTGTACCGGAACGGGCCGTCAACGGTCTGACCGGCTGGATCGACTGTTTTGAAAAAGCGCGCTTGGCCGGCACCGTATTCGCCGGCGGCGTAGACGGGCCCGGAGACATCACCGGCCATCCAGCGCTGAAAAACGGCTTATGAAATGGGTTGTCAGGTGTAACGTCCCCATCCCAATCCTGAAAGAAGTATTTTCTCCAGGACTTAGACTTATGAAGAACTTAAAGCAAATGCCGAAAAAGGCCGACTTTCTTATGGAGCAGTATCGACGCAATGCCAGTCAGCGGACATTGTGTCTGAGGGCAGCACTAAACAGCGCCTACCACAAACCGGAGAAGTTGACCCCGCTGTTTTCCAAACGGAACGGCAAACTGCCTGACGCTCTGGCATCCTGAACGCACCGTCAGGTACCGACTCCCGCAAGCAAATTATTTTCTTTGAAGAAATAGGAGATGATTGTATTTATGTTTGGTAATTTTACATACTGTAACCCTACAAAACTCTATTTCGGCTCTGCTTCCCTGGATAATCTGAGCCGGGAACTGCCGAAATACGGCCCCAATGTTACGCTGATTTATGGGCAAGGCTCCATCCAAAAAACGGTATCTACGATGCCGTGCTGGATCTGCTCCGCCGCAGCGGTAAAACGGTGGCAGAAATCGCCGGCGTCATGCCCAACCCCACTCTGGACAAGCTGCGCGAAGGTGTGGCAATTGCCCGAGATCATAATACCGATCTGCTGCTGGCGGTCGGCGGCGGCTCGGTGTGCGATTACGCCAAGGCGGTAGCCGTATCCGTGCACTGCCCTGACGACCCTTTGGGAAACGTATTTCGTGCGCTTTGAAGAGCCGACCTGTCCCATTGTACCGGTCGGCTGTGTACTGACTATAGCGGGCACTGGCTCAGAGATGAACGCCGGCGCAGTCATCACCAACACTGAAACCCATCAGAAAATTGGTCATGTATTCGCCAGCGAAGATGTGATGCCCCGTTTTTCCATCCTGATCCCACCTATACCCTGACGCTACCCCACGACCAGATGGCAGCCGGCATTTACGATATTTTCAACCACATCTGCGAGCAGTACTTCTCCGGGGAGGATGACAACACCAGCGACTATCTCAGCGAGGGGCTGATGCGCTCCCTCCTGTGCTCCAGCCGGGCTGCCAACCGGGATCCCCAGGACTACGAGGCCAGGAGCAACATCATGTGGACCGCCACCTGGGCGCTGAACACCCTGGTGTCCCGGGGCAAGTCCACCGACTGGATGGTGCACATGCTGGGCCAGGCGGTGGGGGCTACACCAACGCCACCCACGGCATGACGCTCTCCGCCGTATCACTGCCTTATTACCGCCACATCCTGCCGTACGGCCTTGCCAAGTTCAAGCGTTTTGCTGTCAACGTATGGGACGTGGCGCCGGAGGGCAAAAGCGACCGGGAAGTCGCAGAAGCCGGCCTGGCCGCTATGGAAGCATGGATGCAGGAGCTGGGCCTGGTCATGAAACTCTCCGACCTGGGCGTAACCGAGGGAATGCTGGAATGCCTGGCCGATGGTACCGTTGTGCTCCCCGGCGGTTACAAGCCTCTTTGTCGGGAGGATATCCTCCATATTTTTCGGGAAAGCCTGGCATAAAGCACCACCGGGTACGCAGCCGCAGGGAAAGGAATTTTCTTTCCCTGCGGCTGCTCTTTTCCTGCAATAGTGATTGTTTCCAGTTTGTTTATGATTTTACCCTTGCGAAACAGGTCGGCTTCTATTATAATATAGCGGTATTTATATGTGCAGAAAGGGTTTCTGCGCAGCTCGGATTGAGAGGAATGAAACAAATGAGCGATAAAAAAACACGCGCGGTACGTCTGTGATTACCAAGAACACACAGGAACTGCGCACCAAAAGATGAAAAACAGGACCGCAACTTTTACATCAAGTGCGCCATCGTTGTGATTGCCCTGCTGGTTGCTTTCATGCTTTGCTTTTGTACAGCAACCAGGACATCCGCAAAGGCCTGACTGCCGTCACGGTGGATGGCGAAATTCAGCGCCACGGACTTGGACTATTACTATGCCACTGTACTGAATCAGTACAGCGCCTATTTCTCCTATCTGGGGTGGATGCCAGCCAGAGCCTGGACGCCCAGCAGTACAGCGAAGACCAGAGCTGGGCGGATTATCTGCGCAGCAGGCAGTCACCGCCCTGACACAGGTCGCCTCCATATGTACCACGAAGCCATGGACAACGGCTATGAGATCAGCGACGAACTGCAGCAGCAGATCGACGATTACTCCGCTTCCATTGACGAATACTGCCAGAGCAACAGCATCACCCGTGAGCAATATCTCCAGACGCAGTACGGCGCCAAAATGACCGACGAGATCTTTATGAAACACCTGACCATGGTGTTCGTTTCTTCGGATTACGCCAGCGACTACCAGAACAACCACGAATACAGCGATGAAGAAATCAGCACATATTACGACGAGCACAAGAAGGACATCGATCTGGCCAACTACGAAGTGCTGACCGTCAACGCCGATTACACCGGGATCGAAGGCACCACCGAGGGATCGGCCGACGAAACGCCCGAATATACCGACGCCCAAACCAAGCAGGCCATGGAGGCAGCCAAGGAAACGCCAATGCGTTCCTGGATCGCGTGAACTCCGGCGAAAAACTCTCCGATATCGGCGATGAGTTTGGCAGCAACTACTACAGCGCCAAAACCGACGCTTCCTATTCTTCCTACAGTTCCTATGCCTTTAACGACTGGGTGTTCGACGAAAACCGTACCAACGGCGAGGCCAGCGTGGTGAAGGACGAAGCAAACAATTGCTGGTATGTGGTTGTCATGGGCGAGCGTTACCGCCCCGATTACAACACGGTTGATGTGCGCCACATTCTGATCGCACCAGAGGAAAACACCTTGAGCGCAGATGACGAAGGCTACGACGCCGAAACAGAGACCAACAATGCCGCCGCCAAAGAAAAAGCTCAGGACGTTCTGAACAAATACCTGGCCGGCGCGCACACTGCCGACGCGTTCGGTGAACTGGCCAAGGAATACTCCAGTGATTCCAATGCCAGCGAAGGCGGCCTGTACACCCAGGTTTACAAGGACAGATGGTAGATGCCTTTGAAAACTGGTGTTTCGATGCCAACCGCAATCCCGGCGACACCGGCATTGTGGAAACCACGTACGGCTATCATGTGATGTATTTCCAGGGCGAAAATCTGCCCTACTGGGAAGTGCGCTGCATCAATGGCCTGTACAGCGACTGGCAGGACAGCATCTATGATGGTGCCAACGCCAAGGTACACACTTTCGGCCTGAAGGCCGTGGGCTGAATGCAGAAAAAAACGCCGGCTTTGGATTCCAAAGCCGGCGTTTTGTGAAAGGAGGACGCACCATGAAAGAAGAATTGATCCGGACGGAAATGCTGGGCCGCGCCGCCATCGAGCGGCTTCAGCACAGTCATGTGGCCGTATTCGGCATCGGCGGCGTGGGCGGCTATGTGACCGAAGTTTTGGCCCGATCCGGCGTGGGCGAGCTGACCCTGATAGACAGCGACCGGGTCAATCGTTCCAATATCAACCGCCAGATCATCGCCACCCATGAAACAGTGGGCCGGACCAAAAGTGGATGCCGCAGCGGAACGGGTACACGCTATCTCCCCGGATTGCATCGTACACACTCTGCCTGTGAAATACGAAGACAGCACCCGTGGTGTGTTTTTTCCCGGCATTATGACTACATTGCCGACTGCATTGACCTGGTGAAATGCAAGCTGGATTTGATCTGCACGGCGCTGGAGCGTAATGTCCCCATTCTCTCAGCCATGGGCACAGGGAACAAAGTGGACCCCCTTTCAGCTGCGTATCACAGACCTTTCGAAAACCGAAGGCTGTCATTTGGCCCGCGTCATGCGGCGGGAGCTGCGCGTCCGGGGCATTGAGCACACCAAAGTGCTGTTCAGTCCGGAGGTCCCCATCAAACCCGCACCGCTGGTCGATAACGATCCGGGACGGCGCAGTACGCCGGCCAGCTGCGCCTGGCCCCTTCCTGCGCGGGCTTGATGATGGGCGGCTATATCGTGCAGGCATTGATCGAACCGGCAACAGAAAAACAAGCAACATAAAGGAGCGAATTGCATGAAACGCAAAATCATTGCTTATATGGCAACCGCCTTTTTCTCTGACAGCATTGCTCTCCGGCTGCGGCAACAGCAATGTAGACACCACTACCAGCGCCACGGCGAGCTGCTGCCCCTGGCAGAGGATGTGAGCGTACGCGTGGGCACAGATCCGGAGGGCGAGGCATTACTGGATGGAACTACCATCCAAGGGATCATGGCCAGCGATCATTACGACACTGGAACCAGCAGTCCCTTTATGCCTATGCCCTCGTTCTGAGCGACGAGGGTAAAAAGAAGTTCCGCAACGCCACCCGAGCTGGCCAAAGAGCAATCCAAAATCACAGTTTGGGCCGGAGATCAGGCAGTTTGCAGTCCTACCATCACCAGTATGCTCAACACCAACTTCGTCATTTTGAATGTCGCCTCTGTCACAGATGACGAAAGTTATCAAGCCGTTCTGGATGCGCTGTGCGCGCTTCGGCCGAATAAACAACCATCCGCTTCCGGCGGCACAAACCTGCAGGTTTGTGCCGCCGGGCTTTTTTTGCAAAGAATTCCTATGACACAAACAAAAGTCCGAATGATTGCGGGAAAAAGATTGCCTTTTTCGTCTCTTTCAGTATAATAAAACCACCATAAAACAAAAAACCAAACAAATCCCAACAAAACAGCTCAGATTTTTTGGTTTTATAGGAGGGAAAAGATGAAAAAAATTTCTGGCAATGTTATGTTGCAGCGCCCTGATGGGCGGTCTATTAGCAGGCTGTGGAAACGGCAGCGCCCCGACCGATCCTTCCAGCACTGCAAACATCGAATCTGACGGAACGTTGAATACCACCGTTTATGTGAACATCGCAGCTTCTCTGGTCAGCTCTTTTGAGGAAATCGTTCCTTGTACAATGAAACACAGCCCAATGTGACTATTTCCATCAACTCCGGTTCTTCCGGCAAGCTGATGCAGGAAATCGAAGAGGCCGCCGGCCACGGTGTGGATATTTTCTTCTCCGCCGGCAAATCCCAGGTCACGCAGCTGGATGAAATAGACGGCCTGGTTGTGGACGGCACCACAGTAAACCTGCTGCAGAACGAACTGTGCCTGGTCACCGGAAAAGACAGCGGCACTGCCGTCACCGGCTGGGAGGACTTGTCCAATGCTTCCAATATGGCTTTGTGCGACGGTTCTGTCCCTGTGGGCAAATACTCCCGCGAAGCTTTCGTATCTCTGGGCCTGCTGCCGGACACCGACGATAATTCCCGCTTACACTTCCGACGAAGTATCCGCAGCGCTGGGCGGTGTGGAGATCAACGAATGCGCCAATGTGTCCGTGGCCGCTCAAGCCGTGGCCGAAGGCTCCAACGAAGTCGGCACCATCTATTATTCCGACTATTATGATTTCCAGGACGCGCTGACCATTCTGGCGCAGGACGACGGTACCTTGACTGGCCCAATTGTCTATCCGGTCTGCCAAATTGCCAACCCCGAAGCCGATGAAGAGGAATTGGCCGCCACAGAAGATTTTCTCGCGTTTCTGCAGACGCCCGCCGTCCAGGAAATTTTCCAGAACCACTGCTTCATTGTCAATGCCTGAGGGCATACGCACACCAATTCCCAATGCTCCTGTTCAAAATGCCCGCCGTTTCAGCGGCGGGCATTTTATCGGTGCAGAAAAAGGAGGGCATATGTATGGAGGAACTGCGATCCATTCTGCAGGCCTTTGACTGGAGTCCCCTGTGGATTTCCCCGAAAACCGGAATCGTAGCCACAATCATCTGTTTTTCCTGGGCATCTGGCTGGCCCGGCAGGTCGTTCGGCTGGGGCCAAAACCAAAGCCGTTCTCGACGGTATCCTGACGCTGCCCATGGTGGTAGCCCCACCGTGGCCGGCTTTTTCCTGCTGCTGCTATTCTCCTGAAGCGCCCGTTCGGCGCTTGGCTCTACGGTACATTTGACCTTAAAATCGTCCAGACTTGGCTGGGCTGTGTGATTGCCGCTTCGGTCATCGCCCTGCCGCTGATGTACCGCAACGCCCGTGCCGCCTTTGAACAGGTAGATGTGGACCTCATCTACGCAGGGCGCACACTGGGCATGAGCGAACGGGCCATCTTCTGGCGTGTAATCATCCCCGAAGCCGGTCCCGGCATCGCCTCGGGCACGATCCTCACTTTTGCCCGGGCTCTGGGAGAATACGGCGCCACCTCCATGCTGGCGGGCAACATCGCCCACAAAACCGGCACCATTTCTCAGCGAATCGCCTTGGTCATCAGCAATGGGGATTATCTCACCGCCGGTATCTGGGTACTGATTATGCTGGCCATTGCTTTTGTCATTTTGCTGGCTATGAATCTGATCTCAGGCATGGGGATGAAAAATGTCCACCGCTGGTAAGAGAACAAAGGGAAGTAAACATGTCGATCGAAGCAACCATTGAGAAGAATTTCGGTTCCTTCCAGCTGAACGTATCTTTTTCCGGCGGAAATGAAGTATTGGCCATTTTGGGCGGCAGCGGCTGAAAAGCATGACGCTGCGCTGCATCGCCGGTATTGTGCGTCCCGACCGGGGCCGCATCACTGTGGATGGCGTGACCTTTTTTGACTCGGAACGGAACATCAATCTGCCGCCTCAGCAGCGCCGGGTTGGACTGCTGTTTCAAAACTATGCGCTGTTTCACAATATGACCGTGGAAGAAAATATCGCTGCCGGCGTACGCGAAAAATTGCCGCAGAAAGAAAAACTGGCATTGGCCCGGCAATCAGTTTCCAAATTTCGTCTGGACGGCCTGGAACACCATCTTCCCCTGCACTCTTTCCGGCGGCCAGCAGCAGCGTGTGGCCCTGGCCCGCATTTTAATCGGTCAGCCGCGCATTCTGATGCTGGATGAGCCGTTTTCCGCACTGGACAGTTCTCTGCGCTGGGAAATGGAACTGGAGGTAAAAAGAAATGCTGGGCGCTTTTCCCGGCACCACACTGCTGGTGTCCCACAGCCGCGACGAAGTATACCGCCTCGCTCAGCGCGTGTGCGTTCTGGAACATGGTACCTCAGAGCCGGTGCAGACGGTGCAGGATCTGTTTGAGCGCCCCACAACCCGTGCCGCGGCACTGCTGTCGGGCTGTAAAAACTACGCCCGCTGCACGCCCTGCGGCAGCCGGGAGCTGAAGTAACGGACTGGGGCATTCGTCTGCATTGCGCTGCAGAAATTCCCCGACACCAATCTGCTCGGTATCCGCCGTCACTATGTCCGCCCCGCCGGTCAAAACAGCGGGGAAAATACGTTTGCCTGCACCGTGCAGCAGGTGATCGACGACGTTTTTCCACCATCGTTCTGCTGCGCCCTTGTGCCGCAGCGCAGGATGCCCAATATCCCATTTTAGAAATGGAGCTGCAAAAAAACCGACTGGGCTGCACTGCCCTGACACCCGGCGATCCCATTTCCGTAACCATTGCACCAAAAGATCTGCTGCTTCTGCGGGACAGGGAATCCCCCTGGCACAGCACCGGAAGCGCCGTGCCGCCGCTGAGGCTCTTTTCCCCTGAAAAAGGACTTGCCAAATCCCTCTCCATGCGATACAATATACTTACTTTATTATGTAATTCTACAAGTCCAAAGCTGTCTTTGGACGATTTGGGAGGATTTTGATTATGGCTACTATTACTGCAGGCGATTTCAGAAACGGCAAGACGTTTGAATATGACGGCAAGGTCATGCAGGTCGTCGAGTTTCAGCACGTCAAACCCGGCAAGGGTTCCCCCTTTGTGCGCACCAAGATGAAGAACGTCATCACCGGTGCCGTGACAGAAACTTCTTTCAATCCCACCGATAAATTCGAGGAAGCGTTCATTGAACGCACGGATGTGGGAATACAGTTACAACGACGGCGATCTCTACTATTTTATGAATATGGAGACCTTTGACATGGTTCCCCTGAACAAGGACGCACTGGGAGCATCCTTCAAGTTCATCACCGAGAACACCCCCTGCAAGTTGCTCAGCCACAAAGGCAACGTGTTCAGCGTGGAAGTACCCAACTTCATGGATCTGGAAGTGACCCAGACTGAGCCTGGCCTGGCTGGCAACACCGCCACCAACACTCTCAAGCCCGCCACGCTGGAAACTGGCGCTGAAATCAAAGTCCCCCTGTTCATCAACATCGGCGACAAGATCCAGATCGACACCCCACCCGGCAGTATCTGGGCCGTGCAAAATAATCCATTCAAGTCCTTTGCGTGCAGTGTGGCGACCCATGCTGCACGCATTGTTTCATTCATAACCGATTTTGCGCTGCGGCGCAGCAAAACAAGGAAAGGGGTATATTATTATGACAATCTCTGAAAAAGTCGCTTATCTGAAAGGCCTGGCCGAGGGCCTGAACATCGACACCGAGCAGAGCAAAGAAGGCAAGCTCATCTCCCCTAATGACCGACATCCTGCAGGATGTCGCTCTGGAGTTGGAGGATTTGCAGACCGAACAGGCTGAGCTGGGCGAGGAAATCGACGCAGTCAGTGATGATCTCAGCGATGTGGAAAGCATCCTCTACGAAGACGATGAGGACGACGATTTCGACGAGGATGAAGAGGACTGCTACGCTTCTGTCTGCCCCAGCTGCGGCGATGAGATCTATTTTGACGATTCGGTTCTGGAATCCGGCGAAGTGGTCTGCCCGGCTGTGGCACCAAGCTGATTTTGATCTGTCCAGTCTGGAAGAGAGCGAAACTGATAAAAACGAATAATCATTTTAAGCACAGTCGCTCCGCCATAAAAATGGCGGGAGCGTTTTTCCTGGCTGGCGTCCTCTATTTAGAAACATATTTCTCTATATAAAATACATTTTGTGCAATTATCTTTTTTTCTTCAACACTATTCTTTTATTTTTTAAATTTTTCCATAAATCAAACATATATTTACCAGCGTTTATCCCCTCTACAGATTATAATTATTTTATTCTACAGAAAGGAGGTTCTTTTTTAACAGAGATCCAACGCACTGTCATCAAAATATCAGTTCATGCGACTCCAGCACAATCCAAAGCGAAACAAACAGAATGAGGAGGCTTTCAAATGAATGCAAAACGCACTATTTCCCTTGCTGCTCTCGCACTGATGACCACTATCTCTTATCCTTACCGCATGTACTTCGGCCAATGCGAAGCTGTTCCGCAAGAAGGTGATTTCTGGACATTATCCATTGTATCTACAAACGATATCCATGGCTATGACGATTCTCTTCCCCAATACGCCACCATTATTGAACGAGCGCGGGATACACACAAGAACTTGCTCGTTCTAGAAGGCGGAGATATTTTCCTTCGTGGCGAATTCAATGACCTGAAAGGGATCCCCCGAAATGGAAATGCTGAACCTGATGGGATACGACGCACGTCATCGGTAACAATGATTTCAAAATCCCAAATGACGACGGAACAATCCCAGCGGGAGACGATCAAATCAACGCGATCATCGCAACAGCAGAAGCTCCTGTAATCTGCGCAAATGTAACTTATAAGGAAAGCGGAGAATATATTGATGGCGTTGAACCATATATTATCAAGGACATTAACGGTGTACAGGTCGGCATCATCGGCGTAACCTCCACTAAGCCGGCTGATCGTGCCTATGAAACCGATAAAATATTTGCAGACCCCTACGAAACAGTTGAGCGCTGCCTGAAAGAATTGGAAGGGAAAACTGACGTCAATATCATTCTCTCACACTGTGGTCTCGCCGTAGATGATTCGCTGGCCTACATTGAGGGCATTTCCGCCGTCATCGGCGCAGATGACCACTACACGATCATCGAGCCGCTCTACTGGATCTGGGAAGGCGAAAAAGAGCACTCCCATTGTGCAGCACGGCGGCGAAGAAAATCATTGCATTGCCCGGTTGGATTTGATCTTCCAAGTAATCGATGGTGAATTTGTTCTGCAAGATTTCTCGGGCGAAGGATATGACACTTTCTAGTCCCAGGTGATCCAGAAGTACAGGCCGTACTAGATCAATACAGAGCAAAAACTGCATCCGCTGCTCCTGCCGCATAATGAAAACAACTCTCTTGTTTCAGTTGAACAAGAGAGTTGTTTATTGTTTACCTGTTGGCTCCCCAAGCAGAAAAACAACTGCTTGTTAATCAAATACGGAACGCCCACCGGCTTGGCCTCGCTGCCCAATTTTCGCAGCAAATCCAACCCAATCGTCCGGGCCGAACGCACAGCGCTCTCTACTGCGCTGGCGTCGCCGGTAAACGCAACAATTACTTCGTTGGTATGGCTGGTGTAATGATCGGCATCCATAAAGCGCAGAAATTCCCACATCACCGGCTTTCACAGCCGTATCCGCCATCACCAGGCCCACCGCCGCCGGCGAACCGGCCACAAAGCCGAACGCCTGCCCCGCCGGCGCACCAAAATACCACTGCAAAACTTCGCCGGCATGGGCGGAGTAGGTCAGCCCACATGCCCTTCTCCACTGATATACAACTCGCCGGAATAGCGCTCAGTATATTCCAGTGCAATCTCAACTGCCTCCCCGGGCGTCGGCTTCATTGGCCGCACCGAGCACAATGTAGTTTTCCGTGGCCGCCCCATCCCTTGGTATCCCTGGGCAGCTGGATGGTCAGCACTTCGGTGTTTGTACGCTTGACCGCCTCGTCAATAGCATTGATCTTGCCCAGCCGCACCGGTGCGGGAACTGAGGATCCCCGATACTGCGGTATTCGCTTGAGATAATCCGCCTGCGTCCGCAACTGTTCATCTACGCTGGGGATCCCAGCCCGATGGTATCCAGCACTGTGGTTCCGATAAATTCTGTATAAGCCAAACCGGCCGCCCCTTTCCCGCAGTATCCCCCCGCTGAGTTCTTTTTCACTATACCAGAAACAACACAAATATGCAAGCGTCAAAGCAAACGTTTTCCCATATCCGTCACGTCATAGCCTCCCAGCGCCGCGGTTTTCCATGCGCAGCGCATCGGAACGCAGCACTTCCAGCACTCGCTGCACCACCGGCCGTCCCAGTTCGCTTATAGGTACAATCAGGTCATACTGCTCATATCTCAGCGGTAAGAAATCCACTTCCTGGAACCGAGCACACTGCGCTCGTTGCCCACGGCACAGTCCGCCTCTCCCGGGCCACAGCGGCAGCCGCTGCCATATGCGAGTGCTCGATGCAGTCATAGCCGTTGATCTCTGCAGCTGAGACCGGCGCGCAAAAACAGGCTGTCGGTCAGCACCCGGATACCGCTGCCCTTTTCCCGGTTCACCATACGCACATCTTCCCGTGCAAAGTCTTCCACACAGGTGATGCCCTTGGGATTACCCGGTGCGGTGTAAATCCCGATGGGCCGGTTCACAATGTGATAAACCTGCACTTCCATCCCCGGCAGCATCTTGGGTACAAACGGCAGATTGTACTGGTCGGTTTCCCAATCCCACAAATGGGCCGTAGCAAGTTTGCTTGCCCTGATATAGGGCAACAGGCCGTTGTAACTGCCAAGGTACGACCGGCTAACCGCCTGATACCCTTCGGCAGCATTGACACGGGCACAGAGATGATCCAGCAGCATATCCTGTCCGCACAGAAGAAGGCTCTCCTGTCCGGCAGCACCCGGATCCTGCGGTGAATCGCCCACCAACGCGGGAGTACATCGCTTTCTCGGATTCGGAAACTGCTTTCCGATTTTCACCGCTTTGAGCGTCCCTGTTTGATCATATCATAAACCGTCGTTTTTTGACAACCAAATTTCCGCTGCATCTTTAGGCGCAATGTTTTTTTCTTCCATCATCCGCCAGCCCCCTCTTCACACAACTGCCGTCTGTTCTGCCCCGATTATACCACGGACAGGCGCAGTTTCCAATATTCACGCCTCAAACTTCCTCCAGTGCCGTCTTCCGTTCTTTTTCGCCGCCAGAAATACAGCAGCAGCGCCGCTGCCGCGACCGCAGTCAACAAATCGCCGCAGGCCGGCGTGACCATACCCGTCGATGCCCCACAGGCGCGGCAATACTGCCAGCGCCAGCAGTGGGGAACACCAGCGCATTTCCGAAAGACAGTATAAAGGGACGCCCCGGACGATTGACCGCTGTGAAAAAGGCGCTGATCGCCACATTAAACCAACAGGTAAGATAGGTAAGCGAAAACAGCTCCATAGCCCGCAGCGCCAGCGCACCCACCACTTCACTGTTGTGGCCCAGAAACAGCGACAGCAACGCTTCGCCGCCGAAGCGCATCAGCAGAAAGGCCAGCGCCGCCACCAGCGCGCCCACCAAAACACCCGCTTTTCCAGCGCAAAAATCCGCTGGCGCAGCCCCTGCACCACAGCAATAGCTGACGGCGCCCCTGAAGCGAATCGGACATACCAAACAGCAGTGAATTGGCCACGCTGTCTACATACAGGACAATGGAAAAGGCTGCCACCGCTGCCGATCCGCCCATGCGCAGCAGTACGCCGTTGAGCACTACCATCAGAACCGAACCGGCAATGTTGGAGAAAAATTCCGACGAGCCATTATAAAAAATATTGCCCTAAAAGCCGCAGGAGATTCCGCCGCGCACAAAGCGCAAGGCAGTTTCCCGCGCCAGGAAAGGCACATAATTCAACACCGTACCCAGCGTCAGGCACAAGCAGGACGCCAGCGCAGCAGCAGCGATGCCCCAGCCGAAAACGCCCAGGAAAAGGTAATCAGCACAACATTCAGAAGTGAAGTAATCACCGTCACTACCATACTATAGCGGGGCCGGCCGCAGATACGCAATAGTTATCCACCGCATAAAAAACTATGATAAAGGGAGCAAATAGCGCGTATACCCGCAGATATTCCGCGCCCAGCGCCGCTACTGCCGCATCAGCGCCCAAAATCTGTAACATGGCCTCCGCGCCCAGAAACCCGGCAAGGCCGATCAGGCACGATAAAACCACAATCAGCAACGAACACATGGTAAAAATGCGGCTGGCTTCCTCTTCTTTTTCTCGCCCAAACGCAGGGCAATCTGCACCAGAGGAGCCCACTGCGATCAAATCGGGAAACACAAAACTGATGAGAAGAAAGGGCATGACCAGGTTGACCGCCGCCAAAGCTTCCTCTCCCAGAAAACGGCCCACAAAAAATGCCGTCGGCCACGGTATAGAGCGAAGACACCGCCATGGCGATCATACTGGGCAGCGCACAGCGCAAAAACAGCCGGTTCGGAGACATAGTTGCAAAAAGCTGCGTGGATAGGTTCATATGGGATTCTCCTTTTTTGATATTCGTCGGCAAACACCTGTAACATTTGGCAAAACAGCGTGATTTCTTCCTCGCTGTACTGCGTTTCAATCTTCTGCACTGCCCGCTCATAGGGCGCATCGCTTTCGCACACACCTGCAGCAGCCAGCGGACTGAGGTGCAGATAGACCACACGGCGGTCCGTTTCGCTGCGCACTTTTCCACCAGTCCCAAGTGCATCAGCTCGTTTACCTTCATCGTAGCGGCAGAATTGGAAATGTGCAGCGTCTTGGCCAGGCGGCTCACTGTGCAGCCGCCGCTTTGTTCCCTGATAGGAAATCACATCCAAATACATAATACTGTTGTAAGAAAGTTCTCCTCCGCCATTCTTCGCCAGCCTGCGCAGATCGCACACGATTTCATCGTAATAATACTGATTGAGGCTGTCCCGCAAATTCATACGCCCACCCCCTTTTGTTAAGTTAATTTATATAAGTTAGCTTAATTATATATCTGTTCCACCCTTCTGTCAATCTTTTTTTCCGGGAGAACAAAGCCCCGGCGCCGCAGCGCCGGGCTTTATCGTTTACAGATCAGGTCAACTCTTCCCGCGGCCCGCCGCGGTACTCCTCGCCCACCGCCTCCAGAGTCAGCGTCCCCGCGGACAACTCGATGAGCTTATCCTGCAGGGCCATCCGGCCGCCTTGGGGCAGCAGAAGGTCCAGCGTCACATCAGCGCCATAGTCCGTGTGTTCGATGATACCGCCAGAGGCATCGCACAGCAGGCGCACTTGTTCAAACAACCCATAGGGCAGGCAAAGCGCCGCCCGCTCCCACAGGCACACGGCTGCGTCCGGCACACACATCGGACGCCCCGGTATAGGCCCGCAGTCACCCCCCTGCCAAAGCACTAGCGCGTGACTACGCAGCACACATTGCTGATCGCCCGGCGCTGAAACACATTCAGCATGGGCTGCCCCACGCAGTCCCTTGGGGTTCTCCGTCGTCGCTGTAGCGCAGTACGCCGCCTTCACGCAAAAAGATAGCACCAGCAGTTATGCCGGGCATCGTAGTATGTTTTTCCGCATCTCCTCAATGCGCGCACGAGCTTCTCTTCGCTCGCCACGGGCCAGAGATGGCTGATAAACCGGGATTTCTTTTTCCGTAAATTCGCTTTGCGCCGCCGCGCCGGGATAAAGTAATCCTCGCTCACCGTTCCCACTCCTCCTTTTCCTCCGGAAGCGGCGGGTCGGCATAGACGCGCACCTTTCCCAATGTGCGCTGTGTGCACACCGCATCGACCACCGTAGCCTCTTCATATCGCACCGAAAGCACCTTGGCCTCTCGGTAGAGCAGATCCAGCAAATCGCCCCGTTCATAAGGTCCGCAACGTTAATCGGCAGCTGCCTTGTCCAGCGTTCGTTCAATCAGCGCCAGCAGCTCCGGAAGGCCCGCGCCGGTTTTAGCGGAGATCGCAATGCTTCCTGCACCCCAAGGCCGGTTTTCCGCACTGACGCAGTCCGATTTATTGTACACGCGGATGCAGGGCGTGGTCTGCGCCCCCATTCCGCAATCAGCGCATCCACCACAGCAGCCTGTTCCTCCCACACGGGATTGGACGTCGATAACATGAAGCAGCAGGTCGGCATATTCCAGCACTTCCAGCGTGGCCTTAAAGGCGTCCACCAGCTGGTGGGGCAGCTTGCGGATAAAACCCACCGTATCCGAAATCACCACATCCATCATATCGCTGACCGCCAGCAGACGGGAAGTGGTATCCAGTGTGTCAAACAGGCGGTTGTTGGCTGGAATGGCGGCCCCGGTCAGGGCGTTGAGCAGCGTGATTTTCCTGCGTTGGTGTATCCCACAATGGCCACCACCGGGATTTCGTTTTTCATGCGTTGCTGGCGCTGGGTACCGCGCACCCGGCGCACTCCTCCAAATCCTCCCGCAGTTTGTCGATTTTTCGGTGGATGTGGCGGCGGTCGGTTTCCAGCTGGGTTTCACCGGGACCGCGGGTGCCGATGGGACTCTTGCCGCCAGCGGCGTTCTGACGCGTCAGGTGCGTCCACATACCGATCAGCCGGGGCAGCAGGTACTTGTACTGCGCCAGCTCTACCTGTAGGCAGCCCTCCTTTGTCCGGGCTCGCTGGGCGAAGATATCCAAGATCAGGCCGCTGCGGTCCAGCACCTGCACGCCGAATTCATCGGTCAGCACCCGCATCTGGGAGGGCGAGAGGTCATTGTCAAAAAATGACCATGTCCGCCCGCTCCTCAACCAGTTCTTTGATCTCGGCTACTTTTCCTTCGCCGATAAACGTACGCGGGTCCGGGGCGTCCTTATTCTGCAGCGCGCAGGCCGCCACACAGCCTCCGGCGGTATCCGTCAGGGCCGCCAGCTCTTCCATGGACCAATCGTCCGCATTCTCCTCGCGCTTGAGCCGGGGGAATGGAGCCCCACCAGAATCACACGCTCCCGGCGCATCGGTTCCGCTGTCTTTGTAGTTGTTCCATAGTTCCTCCGGGAATGGTTATTTTTTTCAGCACCTGCACGACTTCGCCCACATACATGCGATGATAATCGTGCCCGGGTACCAGCGGCCATCCAAACTCTGGTCTGTGAACTTCTCCGGCCGCAGATCATCGGCATACAGCTTGCGGCACACCAGCACCAGCTGCGCCTGTTCAAAATAGGGCGCGCCCAGGGCGCTGAAGGCAGGCGTCAGGCCGCACTTTTTCACCTTATCCACATCCCGCCCGCTTTCGCTGCCGCAGACGCGCAGCGCCGCGGCACTCCGGCGGCAGAACGGATACGCTGAAAGCATTCTCCCGCTCCATAAATTCATAGGTGTAGCGCTGGGGACGAACATACACCGTACAGACCGCCTTTCCCCACAGCGTGCCCAGGCCGCCCCAGCCGATGACCATGGTATTGAATTTCTCCGCACTGCCCGCACTCAAAAGAGGCGTAGCATGCTGAAACACCTGAAATACATCACAGGACAAATCCCTGATCTCCATTTCTTGCAGTTGACCGCTCATAATGCTCCTCCTTTTGCAGCAGAAAAATCACGGCATATAATGCCCATTTAGTATATGCTGTGCCGAAGAAAAAAAGAAAGCCGCTCAATAAAAAAACGCACCGCCCCGACAGGGCAGCGCCGTTTGATGTGATTGCTCGTCAATGCGAACGCTCTTCTTACAGGCCGAACTTTTGTTGAACCGCGCAACACGTCCGCCGGTATCCACCAGCTTCTGCTTGCCCGTGAAGAAGGGGTGACACTTAGAGCAGACTTCCACCTTGATATCACTCTTGGTAGAACCTGTCTCAATCACATTACCGCAGGCGCATGTGAATGGTAGTCTGCTGATAATTGGGATGGATTCCTTCCTTCATTGCTCTTGTTCACCTCTTTCCGGTTCAATACCTTATAACAGGCAAAAGTTAGTTTACCACACCAGTTATAGAAAAAGCAAGCATTATTTTGAAAATCCAGCAAAACTTTTCCGCATTCTTCCAGAATAACGCATTACAGCAGAACACGTTCCCCGGTGGCAAAGAAATAGAGAATGCGCCGGGTAACGGGCCGCTCAAAGATCCGCTCCAGTACATCGCTGTAAGCCGTGAGCTGCGGGCGGTATTCCTCTGCCTTTTTCCCTTTCGCCGCCGGGCGCGATGCGGTCAGTCTTTGAAATCCACCACAGTAAGGGACCCGTCCGCTGTTTCAAAGAAGCAGTCCACCGCGCCCTGCAGCAGCACTTCATCGTCGCTGTCCAGTTTCAGCAGGTATTTATCCACCCGCTCCAGTACAGAGAAACGGTATTCGCGCCACAGTTTGCCCTTCGGTGCGCTGCGCAGCTCCAACCCCAAAGGTGAGGCAAACAGCACCGCCAAGGCCGCCGTGTTTACCGCCTCAGCCTCTTCTGCCCGCAGCAAATGCTGCTGCGCCATGCGCGCCACCTCCGCCTCAATCTGCTCACGGAAACGGTCTGTGAAAAATCCAAAACTGCAGTGCCTTGTGCATTGCAGTACCCTGTTCAGCAGCAGTCAGGCCCAGCTGAGGCGTCAAAAACCGCGGTGCCCGAAACACATCGCCCAACGGAACAGAGATCGGCTGCTCCGTCCCCTCTGCCAGGCGCTGGTCAATGAGCCGTCCTTTCAGCTGGGTAGCCGTCAGTTTGGAAGGAATGCGCGTTTCGGCCGGTGGCCGTATTGAAAGGACAAGAGCGCGGGATCGAACGTCGGCGCAGGATCGGCGCACGCAAGCTCTTCCGCCCGGGCCGGCAGGCGGCGGCGCTGGCAGTACTCCGCCCCATCCACCCAGGCAACGCGCCAGGGAATACCGCTGTTGTCGCAGGCCGCCGCTTCCATGTCCGCCGCCTGGCGCAGCGGATAGGACTCCGTGCGGCACAGCAGGGGCAGCAACACCCATTGCGCCATACTGCCGCAGCCCGCCACCACTGCCGGCGGCACTGGACACTCCGCCCGGGGCAGCAGGCGCTTGACCACACCGGCAGCACTGCGCATGGCCGCCACCAGGATCAGCTTTTCCTTGGGCCGGGTCAAAGCCACATAGAGCACCCGCAGTTCCTCGCTTTTCTGCTCCCCAGCAGCTGCCGGTGGGCCACGGCGTCCCGGGCCACGGTGCTGTAGCGGATTTTGCGTTCCAGATCAATACACACCGGGCCCAGTCCCAGTTCCGGATGCATCAGCACTGGAGCTTGCACGTCGCTTTTATTAAAACTTTTATTCAGCTCCGCCAAAATCACCACAGGGAACTCAAGCCCTTTGGATTTATGTATGCTCATCAGCCGTACACCCCGGCGCACCTGGGACGCAGCGGCAGGAATACTCTCCCCGCTTCCAGCAGAGCGCGCAGGTGGCTCACAAAGGAAACAGCCCCGGTAGCCCGCCGTCTCAAAATTGCGGGCATAAGCCGTACAGCGTCACCAGCCGACCGCGGCGCCCGCGCCGCCGTCCATGGCGCCGAATACCCCAGCACATTCCAGCGGTTATACAAATGCCAGAGCAGCCGGTGCACGCTCATATCCGAGCCAGAAAGCGCAGCTGCTCCAGATCCTCCAGAAAACGCCGGGTATCTGCCCCTTCGTCGCACTGCAGCGCAGTGAAAAAAGTCTCCTTTCGGACAGCGGGCTCGAATCTCCGCCAGCCGGTCCGGCGCAAAGGCAAACACCGGCGAGCGCAGCACGGAGATCAGCGGCACACATCCTGGTGCGGGTTGTCGATGAGCTGCAGCATGGCATACACCACAGCGACCTCCATCGCAGAGAAAAATTCTTCACCGCCCTCAGCGGAGCAGGCGATCCTCTGCTCGGAAAGCACCCGCTCATAGAGCTTCTGCCGCGCACCGGGAGAACGCAGCAAATGACGATGTCCTCCTCCCGCACAGGGGCGCAGCCCGCCCGCCTCATCCTGCACAAAGAAACGGTTCGTCCAGCAGTGCCCGAATGCGGCAGGCCACAAAGCGCGCTTCCGTTTCAGCGCATTTGACCTCTTCTTTTGCCTCGGCTTCCGCATCTTTTTTGGGATGGTCCACCAAATAGAATTCCGTGTCGCAGCCGGAGCGCTCTACATAGTACTCCGCCTGAAAATGCAGGGCCTGTCTTCCGTGTAAGCCATTTCCCCCCACTTCCGGACTCATCAGGTTGGCGCATACAAAGTTGGCCGCATCCAAAATCTCCCGGCGGGAGCGGAAATACGGCTGAGCAGCAGCTTGCGCTCCTGCCCCTCCTTCGCCTGACTGAACAGAGGGTCTGCCTGATAGTGGCGCAGGAAAATCGTGGGTCGGCCAGGCGGAAGCGATAGATGGACTGCTTCATATCCCCACCATGAACAAATTCTTTTCCTCCCGGGATACGGCCGCAAAAAATCTGATTCTGCACTTCGTTGGTGTCCTGGAATTCGTCGATCATAATTTCGCGGTAACGCGCAGATACCGCGCGCCCCAACTCCGTGGGCTTACCCGTTTCATCCATCAGAAGCGCCAGCGCAAAATGCTCCTGATCCGAAAAATCTGTAGCGTTGCGGCGCAGCTTTCAGCAGCATAACCCTGCGCAAAGGTCTCTGTCAGGCGCAGTAGCGCCAGCATGGCCGGAGCCATGCGCTGCAAATCGTCGCGCAGCTCCGCGCCGGAAACAGAAAAGCGCCTGCGCACTTTCTCGCAGTCCTTTTTGCACTCATCCCACAGGGCCTTTGCCCGCTCCTTCTGTGCGTTCTCGCCCCGCACCACACCCAGGCGGGGAAACAGGATTTCTCCCTCACGCGCCGTGTCCCATCCCTGCTCCAGACGGGCGAGGAAATCTTCCATACTCTCCCGTGCAGCGGAGAACGAGGGCAGATACTTCGCCGCCAGCGTTTCATCGCTTTCCATCTCCCGGCAGACGTCCGAAAACATAGCGCTCCAATAACGCAGCGTCGCCTGGGCGTCGGCAATCAGTTCCCGGCCAAAGGGCGTCCGCTCTACCTGCGCGGGAATGGCGTCCAGTATTCCTCCTGCTCAGCCAGCCAGCGCAGTGGATAGGCATGGCTTTGCAGCTTGGAGAAAATTTGCAGCACCAATTCTTCCAGCGCCGTGTCATCCCGTCCGGCGCCGATGGTATCCGCCAATTCCGCCGCGCCTTCATCCATTTCCTCATAAAACGTTTCCAGCACCCGCCCCAGCACCTGGCGGCGCAGAAGATCGGCTTCCCGTTCATCCAGCACGCGGAAATCCGGCGTCAGGGCGCAATCCTTCTCGCCGCCAACCAGCTGGATGTTTTCCCGCAGGCGGGTGCAAAAAGAATCCACCGTACGTACATCGGCGCGGTAGATCAGCATAGCCTGTTTATGCAAGTGGAGATTTCCTGCATCTTCCGCCAGGCGTTCGGACAGCTCCGCGGCAATTTTCATGCGCAGCTCCGCAGCCGCCGCCTTGGTATATGTAATAATCAGGAAATCCGTCACATCCGCCGGATCCTCTTCGTCCGTGATATAGCGAAACAATCGTTCTACCAGCACCTTGGTTTTTCCGCTGCCCGCCGCGGCGGACACCAGCAGGCTTCCGCCCCGGTTACGCACCGCCTCCTGCTGTTCTTCCGTCAAACGCACACCCATAACTCATTCCTCCTCCGGCATCCATGTCCTTCATACAATCCAGCGCTTCCCAAAACGCGCTCTCCTTCACCGAGGCAATATAGCGTTTGCGGTCCCGCCCGCGCCCTTCTTCAAATGGCAGGCCGAAGCAAAGGCACAGTAGGTGATGCGTTTTTGCTTTCGCTCTGGTAATTGGGATCGGCGTCGATGTTGCCCCTCCCCATTTCCGCAGCAATGTTTTTGAGCAAGCGGTCCACATAGCGGCTCAGCTTGCCCAGCTGTGCCGCCGTGGCCACGCCGTCGGCGATGGTGCCGTCTTTTTCACGCTCAGGGGCAGGAAGTGCGGCTCCTGCGTGCAGCCGTGTTCCATGGCCTCGAGCACCTCGGCGTTGTATTAAAACATGCCGCTGCGCTTGAGTTCTTTTTTCCATAGCATCCGCGATCTGCGCTTCGCTGGCGCCGCGGTCCATGGTGAGATCGCATCCCGCGCGGGAAGATACTCCACGCCCGCTCCCACGATCTCCTTCACTTCGCCTCCGCCCAGAGCCGCCAGCCCCTGGCGCTCCAGCGCAAACAATACAGCAGCATCTGCACGCCCACGCCATGCAAAATTTCTGAAAGATCAAATTTTTTTGCCAGTCTTGTAATCCACCACGCGCAGATAGAGTTTTCCGTCTTTAAGCCAACCGTCCACCCGGTCCACCTTTCCGCCCACGCGCAAAGCAGTATCTCCGGAGCGGATCGACACGGCGGGCAGCGCGCCCTTTTCGCCGAATTCCAGCTCAAACGCCAACGGCACAAAATCCGACACAGCCAACTCTGCAGCCACATTGTCCACAATAGCATACGCCGTTTTTTTCAACCGGTTAAACAAGTAGCGGAAACGTGCGCTTTGTCTTCCAGGCCGCCCAGCTGCTCCGCCGCAAAGCGGTCGATATAGTCCCTGGATCAGCCCGTGCAGTTCCTCCCGGCGCAGGCATTCAAAGCCGCCGCGCAGTCTGGCCTCCCGGGCCGTATTTTCCAACAGATAGTGAAGGAAGGTTCCGATTTCCGGCGCGTCCAATCCCGCTTTGCGGCGTTCCTTTGCTTTCAGGCCGTATTCCATAAAAGGCAAAATGGCAGGCGTTGATCTTATCCATGCGGGAAGCGGACATACGGATATTTCGCCATACAGCGTGCGCACCGCCGCCGGTGACAGGCGGCCCCGCTCCATAGTGCGGGCGCGCTCCATGGCGGCCATGGCCGGCGCGCAGTCCTGCCGGCCGGCAAAATAATCCCACAGCGCGCCGCCGCCCTGCCGGCCCGCTTCTTCCAGCGCGCTCACCGGCGCGGCCAGCAGCCGTTCCGGCCCGGACGTTTCCACGTTCAGATCCGGAAACAGCCCCGGATGCGCCTGACGGCAAAGGCCGGCCGCCTGTTCCGCCGGCATCCGCAGCGGCCCAGCTTACATACAACCGGCGTTCCGCCTGCCCCAAAGCGGCATGCATACAGGTGCATTAGCTCCATGTCCATCTGCTCCATGCCAAAAGGCGCCAGACGCAGCGATTGGGCCAAAAGCTCAGCCCGGTCGCTGTCGGTGAGAATACCGCCCGGGCTTCCTGCCGCAGGCAGCACATGATCATTGACGCCCAGAAAAACACATACGGATAGCCCTGCCGGTCATTGCGGGTGATTTCCGTTACGCTAACCTGATCCAGCGCCGCAGGAATGGTGCCCACATCATACTGTGTCAGCACCAGCTTCAAAAGCCGTCCAAACTCACCCCGCTCCAAGGGAAGTTCGCCCAAAATCAGCACAAACTGATCCAACACATCGCACAAAATACGCCAAACCTGGGCATATTCATCGGCCAGTTTGTTTTCCCCATGGCGCGAAAGCGCACTGTTTTCTCCTGCAGCTGCTCCGGCAGCCGGATCGTCTCCAAAAGCATACAGCGCCGCAGCCTGAGCGCGGGCGCCCTGCCGCTCCTGCACAGCTCGCTGCAGCGCCATCAACGGCGCACGCACAGTCTCCCCGCACCGCATTGAGCGAGGCAAAGGGCGCAGCTCTTCGTTCTCTTCAGCGCCATATCCCTCCGGGTGCGCTGTCCAGGGCGCCTCCTGCGTCCAGGCGCTGCCGCGCAGGTCCCACTTGAGCACATAGTTTTCCAGCGCATCACACGCTTCCAGCGAGATGCCGGCCATACCGGTTTTGAGATAGCGGAATACATCCTCATATTCCCAGCCGCCGGAAACCGTGTCCAGCGCTGCCAGCACCAGGGCCACCACAGGTTTTTTCCAAAATATCCCGGCTGCGATTCAAAAACACTGGGATCTCATAGCGTTCAAACACATTTTCAATGGTAGCCTCATAATCGGGGCATATTGCGGGCGCACACCAGAATATCCCGGCAGCGGCACTGTCCAGTGCAAAGCAGCGTGCGGATCTGTGCCGCCGCATGTTCCACCTCGACATAGGCGTTCTCTGCTGTGCACAGGCGAATGGCATCCGTCGGCGCGCCAAAGGGCTTCGTGTTCCCCGAAAAAAGCCTGCTCCAGATGACGCAGAGCCGCATCTCCCTGTTTTTCCCCGCGCAGCGGCGAAGCAATGGTGCGGCAGGGCCGCCCTTTCCGCAGCAATGCGGACAAGACGCCCCCGTACCTTTTGTGCCACATCGTAAATCCCCCCGGTGCGTTCCCGGTCCCCCAACAGCGTCACGGTGACCGATTCGGCGCGCAGCGGATCATGCAGCGCAGTACCTCTTCCTCCCGGGCATTGAAATAAAGAAACCCGTCGGCATAAATGCGCATACCGCGGAAATAATCCTGCCCTTTTTTCGGTTTTCAGCGCGTCCAGCAGGCGATCCATCAAATCGCGGCAGTCCCGGCGTTTTCGGTGAGCAGCGCTTCATAGGCCCCGCAGATCAGAGCAAGGTCCTGCAGTTTATCCGCCAGCGGGCGGACACGGCCGCGGCGCGCCAGCAGGTCTTCCGCGCTCACCTGATAAGAACGCAGCTCATCGTCCAAATGGATGAGCTGTTCCAAAAAAGCCGCCCGCTGGGAAGGGCGGCGGTAGAGCTTCAGGACGCTCAGATTCTTCTGCAGAGCACGGTACATGGTCAAAAATTTTTCCGCCGCCATCCAGCATAGTGTCCCCTGCACCGCCGGCGTACTCCAGCACATCCGCCGCCAACCAGCGGAAGCTGGCCACCGCAGCATGACGGGAAGCCCGATTGCCGCAGGCGCGGCACAGATCCCGCTCCGCCTGATGGAGGCGTGCTCCGGCACCAGCAGGATCTGTCGCCCTTTCAGCCCCTCTGCAGCGATTTCACGCCAAAGAGCCGCGCTTTTTCCTGTTCAGCCCGATCCATCAAAAATCGTTAACCCCTGCTGCGCCATCTTCGTGTACCCTCCCGCTTTTTCTCATGTCATTTTGCCGATATTATAGCACATCGGAAAGCGAAAAAAGAGGGATTCTCGTACCTGATGCCGAAAGAGCCGTCAGCGCATCTGCCGGATAGACTGCTGCGCTGCGCACACGCAGCCGCCCCATGCCGGAACGGCGACGGCACCGCGTCGGTCCGGCTGCGATTGCTGCCGCCGAGAAGGCATACTGAGACCGCAGCCGCCAGAAAAAACGGTCATTTTTTTCCATCCCGCTGTCCACTGTTCCCACAGCTCAATGGATTTGAATTTTTAATGTATAACCTTCGTCAGAGCGGGTGATCAGGGCCACATCATCCTCAGACAATCCGGCATCCCGGGCCGCTTCTTCCATATCTCCAGCCGCCGCCGTGGTACACAGCGCCGGAAAAACCACGCACCACCAGTTGTGCCCCCGCACCTCGCCGATGATGATGCGCAGGCTCAGATATTCGCCGCCCGGCAGAGCAAAAGCGCCGTAATCCCGCGTAGGATAGCTTTCCGGCGTCAGCCACGCTTCCACCACATCTTCACACCCCTGCAACTGCACAGTGGCCTGCGCTGTATCCCGCAACTCTGCCAGATGTGTGCGCAGAATATCTTCCGCCTCATCCCGATCTGTTGTACCGGCCAGCCAGTCTGGCGGCCTGTGCCAGCACCGCATCACGCACCTGCAGTTTCAGTGCCTGGTCCGCATCGCTGTCTGAGGCCGCGATCACATGCAGGCGAATCACTTCCTGCGCCAGCGCCTCGCTGACGCTGCAGCGACCATACACCCCACAAAAGCGTGAAATCGCCAGTCCCAAAGAGAAACCGCAATCCATTTTCCCAACCTTCTCGTATCACGCCACTGTTTCATAGAAAAACACCGTCCTATGTAGAGTTTTTTCAAAAGCAACTCCATTGTGGACGGTGTTAATCAATTTATACAATTTATCCGCTTTTTACAAAAAATTGTTCACCCAGATTCACCATGGCGGCACAAAATGTCTGAGGATATTCTCCGCAACCGCTCCGCCGTCTGCGCAGCCCCTGCCGCATTGTCAAACAATCCAAAGACCGTGGGGCCCGGAGCCGGTCATGCAGGTGCTGAGGGCGCCCAGATCCAACAGCTTATCTTTAATCACAAACACTTCGCTGTATTTTTCCGGCAGCACCGCCTCAAACACATTGTAACACGCCGCAAAAACCCCGTTCAGGTCGCCCCGCCCAAGCTCTCGCACATGCCCGGGGGTATCCGGTGACTGGTCAGCTTTTTGGCGTCCACACAGCCGAACAGCTCCGGTGGAAATGGGAAAAATCCGGCTTGCACAGTACAGCCCAGCATTCCGGTATCGGCGCAAGGCGCGTCAAAAAATCTCGCCGCGCCCTCGGCCAGTGCCGTTCCGCCGAAAAACACAGTAGGGTCATCGCTGCCCACACGCTCGCCGATCCGGCACAGCTCTTCCACGGAGAGCTGCGGCGCATACATCCGCCGCAGGCCCCAGCACCGCCGCCGCGTCGCTGCCGCCCGCCATCCGGCGCACACAGGGGATACGCTTTTCAACATACAGTGCCACACCGGGATTGGCCATCTACCGCGGCAAAAACGCGCCTCCGCGGCGCGATAGCCAAATTGCCCCGGTCGCACGGCAAATAGGACGCGCTGGTGCGCAGCGCAATCTGTCCGTTTTCCGTCTCGCGGATCGTCACGCGGTCGCACAGGGAAACATCTGCATCACCATGCGCAGATCGTGATATCCATCCGGCCGGCGGCCCAGAATATCCAGCGTCAAATTTAGTTTTCCATAGGCGTCGAGCGTAATTTCTTTCATGTTCGTTCCTCCGCGGCGCTCAAAACAGCGCCCGCGCTTCAAGATAGCGTTTATCCCGGCTGCAGCCGATGGAAAGATCTTACGCGGCAGCGCGCCGCGGCGTTTCACATAGGGGAAAGAGCGCCGCACGGGAAAAGGCGGCAGCAAAAAGCCAATGGCCCGCGTCTGCAGGCTCAGCTCTTCCACCGCACCGGGATCGTGAATATAGTCCATACTGCCGCCATGCCGGGCAACATACTGATCCAAACTCTCCTGAAGCCATTCCACCGGCAGCACGTCATCCAGGGAAGCGCCACGTTCAGCGTACCACACCGCCCCCGGCAGAGCCACTGGATGGATGCGTTTTTGCTTGCGCCGTCTTCTCGATCGGGCAGCGCCGCGCTGCAACTCCGCCAGCAGCGCTTCGCCATCTACACGCCGAACACAATACGGTGAATCGGCAGAAACTGCACGCCGGTATCGTTCAGGCTGACCACTTCCGCCAAAGCCCAGCGCGAAGGAAGCGACAGCCATTCCTCCCGGGGCCTGCGCGCCTTCTCTTCCTCGTAAATCGCTTTGGCCGCGGCCAGTGAATGGTTGCCGTCCCCCACAGCAAAGAGCATCTCAGTGTCCCGGCGCAAAAAAGCCAAATCCTCTGCCAGACCTTTCATAGTTTCCGCATCGACCCGCCATCCATCGATGCGGCCGCCGCCCTCCATCAAAGAAAAGCCATAGAGTTTTCCATCTGCTCCCGGCGCGCTGTCAGGCGCGCGAAAACAGAGGCCGCGCGCCATCATCCACCAAAATCATGGTATGAGGCAGCTCCAGCGGTGCGCCGCGGCGAACCTTCACCCGGGGCGGGATGCGCTCCAGCACCGTGCGCTCCGTGGCCCGGATCAGTGCGCGGCATCCCGGGTGATAATCATATTCTTCAAATCGATCCGGCATACCAGCCCGTGGCGCACACCGCCGCTGACCGCGCGCTCCACATAAACCATGGAATCCGGACAGGCATAAAACAAATTTTGTTCCAAATAGCGCTGCATCGCGGCATGAATCCTTTCCGCGCCGGCAGTTTCATTATCGCCATGTAGCCGCGCCTCCGGTAAAATAAGACGCAGAGATGAGGCTGTCTCCCACTCGCTCCTCCACCCGCCGCCAGTAATCCGGCTGCGCCGTGAACTGATCGCAGGCGATCACGCTCCACTGGACAAATTACAGTTCGGCAGCAGAATATCCGCTGGGGCAAGGCCGAGATGGGCAAATCTTTCCACACTTTTACTCCCCTTTCGGTGCGCAGCCGCGCGAGGAAGCGTGCCATACGGCGCAGGGCCTCCTCGATTTTTGCATGCTCAGCAGCATAGCATATACGGGCATAACCCGCGCCGCCAGGTTCAAAAAGCGCTGCCGGGAATGATCGCTACCTGCTCCTCCAGCAGCAGCGCCTGGCAGAACTCCACATCGGAACATCCGAACTCCGGATATAGGGAAAGCAGTAAACGCCCCCGGCTCGCTGCACCGCAGCCCCATCTTCCTGCAGGCCGCGCACCATGAAGCGCGCCGCGCATCATAGTTCCATGCATGGTCTCAATATCCTCCATGCCGTTGTGCATGGCCTCAATCGCCGATGTTGGGTCACGGAGCAGACATAATGCCATAGCCATGCAGCGCCGCCGCAGGCTTCACCAGTTCCCTTTGGGCCGCACAAATATCCCATGCGCCAGCCGGTCATAGCAAGCCTTCGAAAAGCCGCCCACCACTCAATGTGCGCTCCCGCATATCCTCCTGGAGGCAAGGGAACAGTGGCGCCGGCCATAGGTCAGTTCGCCGTAAATTTCATCGCACAGCACGATCACATTGGTGCCCTGAGCACATCGGCAATGGCTCGCAAATCGCTTTCTTCCAGAATCGCGCCGGTAGGGTGGGATATGGGAGAGCACCAGCAGCTTGGTGCTGCTCGGTCAGCGCTGCAGCGATCTGCTGCGCGCCGTCACGGAAGCCGGTTTTCCGTCGTCACCAGTTCCTTCACCCACACCGCCGCAGACCGTGGCCAGCGGCCCGTAGTGCACACAAACGTGGGCGAGGGCACCAGCACTCTTCGTCCCCGGTCCCACCAGGCAGCGGATGGCCAAATCAATGGCCCGCTGCCGCCCACGGTGACGAGGATCTCATCTGCCGCGCGTCGTAGTGCAGAGCAAAGCGCTCGGCAAGATAGCTCCCAATCGCTTCGCGCAGCGCTGGCAGTCCGGGATTCTGCGTATATTTTGTATGCCCTTCCAGCAAAGAGGCGGCTCGCTTTCCGAATGTGCCCGGCGTGACAAAATCCGGCTCGCCCAACCCCAGGGAAATGGCCTGGTATTTCGTTGATAATACCGAAAAATTCCTGATGCTGATTCCGGCACCGCCTGGATCTCGGCGTCAGCGCTCGTTTGTAGTCGATCATATGGTTGAAACAGTCCTTTTTCTCTATAAATATATATGGTGTCATTATACCATTGTCTCACCGGGCGGCGGCAATGCGCGGCGGCAAAAAGCGCGGCGGTCCGGAACATCCTGGCCGCCGCGCAAAAACAGGCACATCTACCCCTGTTCACTTTTCCCCAGCCGGCGCAGCATCCACCTCGCCACCGGCGGCCCGCACAAAACAGAGCCAATGGCGGGACCGAGCGCCAGCACGGCTTTTGGGGGCCATTTCCGAATACATGGTCCCGCTCCTTTCCAGCACCGTTCTGATCCAGCATAAGATCATTCCCGCAAAGGCAAGGGGTTCCGGGAATCGCTTATGATTCCCAAAAAGCATCTGTTGAAAAATATGAAGAAAGGCAGGCAGAAAAACTCCGCCCACCTTTATCCGCTGCATGATTACATATTTATAATGCCTTTTGCAATCCCTACAGACATACATCTCTTTCGCTGTTGCAATCATGTTCCATGGGTGCGTTTTTTGAAAACGTGCCCGCGATCTGCAAGAATCACTCCCTTCTGCTCTATTTCCACTCCGTCCCGATCAATAATGAGGGACCTTGTCCGCCGCTTTCCGGCAGCCAAAAATCGAATACCGCAGATTCGTCATAACAAACCCTTTTTCCATCGGCTGGCCGCAATACGGACAAGTCATGTTCATAGAATCCACCCTTTATACCAGCGTGTATTGTGCGCAATAGAAACCGATTTCTAGCAATACGT
>VOFB01002248.1_pt1 | contig 33757 bp, 79 predicted proteins | sample 5384141 | NCBI WGS metagenome assembly VOFB01 (sample SAMN12384721, study PRJNA508395) | human gut metagenome | isolation source: healthy gut A | host: Homo sapiens | reverse complement strand
AATTACCAGAAGGAACAGAAATGGTTATGCCAGGAGACAACATAACTATAGAAGTTGACTTAATAAACTCAATCTGTGTTGAAGAAGGATTAAGATTCGCAATCAGAGAAGGTGGTAGAACAGTAGCATCTGGTGTTGTAGCATCTATAATAGAATAATCTAGTAGATTACTTAATTTTTAAAAACGCATAAAAAAAAAAGAAAGGGGGGTTAGGTTTTCCCTTTTTTTTTTAAGGAAATAATTTTAAATAAGTTGACAATATAATTTAAAGATTGTATACTGAATAAGGCTTTTAAATTACAAATAAAGTTTCTTCTGAACTTAAGATTTAGCAAAATTTGGTAAAAAAAAAAACTAAATAAAAAAAAAAGTCTTGAAAAAACTAAGAAGAATAATATAAAATATAATAGTGTGCTTGAGAGATACGAAAAACAAATCCAAATTTAATGATTATATCGTTTAAATTTTAGGTTTTAAGTTTACAGAACACCCGGAACTGTGTATCGGTATTAATGATTAAAAGTTTAAATGTTAAAAAAAGGAGGGAAACAAAATGGCTAAAAATGAAAAAATAAGAATAAGATTAAAGTCATATGATCACAAATTATTAGATTTTTTCAGCTGGGAAAATAGTTGAAACTGCTAAAAAAGCTGGATCACAAGTTTCAGGACCTGTGCCACTACCAACTGAAAAACAAGTTGTGACAATATTAAGAGCTGTTCACAAATATAAAGACTCTAGAGAGCAATTCGAAATAAGAACTCACAAGAGATTAATAGACATAGCTAACCCAACACCTAAAACAGTTGATTCTCTAATGAAATTAGACTTACCAGCAGGTGTTGATATAGAAATAAAATTATAAGAGCTACATTATAATATAAAACACCTAAGATATTATCCTATAAGGTAACTTATCTTAGAATGATTACCGCTTTTGGTAATCCGCTGTAAGAATTATAGGAGGTGCTAATATGAAAGGAATATTAGGTAAAAAAATAGGTATGACTCAAATATTCACTGAAGTTGGTGAAGTAGTACCAGTAACAGTTGTTGAAGCAGGTCCAGTAGTTGTTACTCAAAGTTAAAACAACTGAAAATGATGGATACACTGCTATACAAGTTGGTTTCGGAGATGCTAAAGAAAAATCTTTAAACAAACCACAAAAAGGTCACTTAGCTGCTGCTAACACATTAAAAAACATTTAAAAGAATTTAGAGTAGACTCTGTAGAAGGATATACAGTTGGACAAGAAATAAAAGCTGATTTATTCGCTGCAGGTGAATTAATAGATGTTACTGGAATAAGTAAAGGTAAAGGATTCCAAGGTCCAATAAAAAGACATGGACAATCAAGAGGTCCTGAAACTCACGGTTCTAGATACCACAGAAGACCAGGTTCAATGGGAGCTTGTTCTTACCCAGGTAGAGTTTTCAAAAACAAAAAATTAGCTGGACACATGGGTAGCGTTAAAGTTACAGTTCAAAACTTAGAAGTAGTAAGAGTTGACGCTGACAAAAACTTTATATTAGTAAAAGGTGCTATACCAGGAGCTAAAGGTTCAGTAGTAACAATAAAAGAAGCAGTTAAAGCTTCTAAATAATTGACTAACCTAAGAAAGGAGGAATCACAATGCCAAAATTAAACGTATTAAATATACAAGGACAAAATGTTGGTGAAATAGAATTATCAGATGCTGTATTCGGTGTTGAAGTGAATGAGCATGTATTATACGAAGTTGTAAAAACCAACTTGCTAATAAAAGACAAGGTACTCAATCTGCTAAAACTAGAGCAGAAGTTAGAGGTGGCGGAAGAAAACCTTGGAGACAAAAAGGGAACAGGTAGAGCTAGACAAGGTTCTATAAGAGCTGTACAATGGATAGGTGGAGGAGTTGCTTTCGCACCAAAACCAAGAAGCTACAGATACACATTACCAAAGAAAGTTAGAAGATTAGCTATGAAGAGTGCTTTAACTTCTAAAGTTCAAGCTAACGAAATGATAGTATTAGATGCTTTAACAATGGATGCACCTAAAACTAAAGAATTCGCTACAATATTAAACAATGTAAATGCTGCTAAAAAAGCTTTAGTAGTAATGGCTGAAAAGAACGAAAACGTAATAAAATCAGCTGCTAATATACCAAACGTTGAAACTGCATTAGTTAACACTATAAATGTTTATGACATATTAAAATATGATTCATTCATAATAACTACTGATGCTGTTAAAAAAGTGGAGGAGGTGTACGCATAAAATGACTAATCCACATGATATAGTTATAAGACCAATAGTTACAGAACAAAGTATGGCTGCTATGGCTGAAAACAAATATACATTTGTAGTTCAAAAATCAGCTAACAAAACTGAAATAAAAAAAGCTGTAGAAGCTATATTCGGAGTTAATGTAGAAAAAGTTAATACATTAAACTACGATGGAAAAGTTAAAAGAATGGGTAGAAGCATAGGAAAAACTGCTAGCTACAAAAAAGCAGTAGTTAAATTAACTGCTGATACTAAAGAAATAGAATTCTTCCAAGGAATGTAATACTTAAGAAATAAAGGAGGGAAAATAAGATGGCTATTAAAAAATTTAAACCAACTTCTCCTGCCTTAAGAGAAATGACAGTTTTATATCTGATGAAGTTACAACTAACCAACCAGAAAAAAAAATCTCTTTTAGTACCTTTAAAGAAGAATTCTGGGAGAAACGTTCACGGAAAAATAACTGTTCGTCACAGAGGTGGAGGAAACAGAAGAAAATACAGAATAATAGATTTTAAAAGAAATAAAGATGGTATTCCAGCAAAAGTTGCTACAATAGAATACGATCCAAACAGAACTGCTAATATAGCATTATTAAACTACGCAGATGGTGAGAAAAGATATATACTTGCTCCAGTAGGTATAAAAGTAGGAGATACTTTATTATCTGGACCAACTGCTGATATAAAACCAGGTAATGCATTAGCATTAAAAAACATGCCAGTAGGTACTGTAGTTCACAACATAGAGTTAAAAGCTGGAAAAGGCGCTCAATTAGTTAGATCTGCAGGTGTTTCAGCTCAATTAATGGCTAAAGAAGGAACAAAATCTTTATTAAGATTACCATCAGGAGAAATGAGATACGTTTCAATAGAGTGTAAAGCTACTATAGGACAAGTTGGTAACGTAGAACACGGTAACGAAACTATAGGTAAAAGCAGGTAGAAAAAAGACACATGGGTATAAGACCTACAGTTAGAGGATCCGTAATGAACCTTGCGATCACCCTCACGGTGGTGGTGAAGGTAGAGCTCCAATAGGTAGACCATCTCCAGTAACTCCATGGGGTAAACCAGCTCTTGGATACAAAACTAGAAAGAAAAAAATAAAGCATCTAATAAATTAATAGTTTCAAGAAGAACTAAATAATAGATGATTAAACAATAGATTTTAAATAGGAATTTATTTTACTCAGAGAGGAGGAAATTAAATGTCAAGATCAACTAAAAAGGACCTTTTGTTCACCCTAGACTTCTTAAAAAAAATAGAAGCTATGAACGAAAGCGGAAGCAAAGAAGTTATAAAAACTTGGTCAAGAAGTTCAACTATATTCCCTCAAATGGTAGAGCACACTATAGCTGTACATGACGGAAGAAGACATATTCCTGTATATATAACAGAAGATATGGTAGGACACAAATTAGGAGAATTTGTTCCAACAAGAACTTTCAAAGGTCACAAAGATGACGAAAAAGGAAATAAGAGAAAATAATTAAATCCTGACTAGGAAAGGAGGAAGAACGATGGAAGCAAGATCAATCGCAAAAATACGTACGTGTATCACCAAGAAAAGCTGGACAAATATGTTCACTTGTTAGAGGTAAAAACGTTGATGAAGCATTTTTAGCAATATTAAAATTCACTCCTAGAGGAGCAGCTGATATAATAGCTAAAGTAGTAAAATCAGCAAAAGCTAATGCTGAAAATAACCATGAAATGGATGCAGATAAATTATACGTAGCATCAATAGTTGCTAATCAAGGACCAACAATAAAAGATTTATGCCTAGAGCACAAGGTCGTGCAACTATGATAAGAAAAAAGAACTTCTCACATAGAGGTTGTTTTAAAAGAAAAGACAATAAGAGATAGGAGGGAAATAAATGGGACAAAAGGTTAACCCACACGGACTAAGAGTCGGTGTTATAAAAGATTGGGATTCAAGATGGTTCACTACTGATAAAAAGAGTTCGGAAGTTTATTATTAGAAGACCACCAAATAAGAACATTCTTAAAAGAAAGATTATACGTTGCTGGTGTTGCTAAAATAGAAATAGAAAGATCAGCAAACAAAATAAGAATAGATCTTCATGTTGCTAAACCAGGTGTGGTTATAGGTGCAGCTGGAGCTAAAATAGAAGCTTTAAAAGCTGAATTAGAAAAAATGACTAAGAAAACTGTTATAGTTAATATAATAGAAGTTAAAGGAATAGACAGAAATGCTCAATTAGTAGCTGAAAACATAGCATTAGCTATCGAAAGAAGGGTAGCTTTCAGAAGAGCTATGAAACAAGCTGTACAAAGAGCTTTAAAATCTGGTGCAAAAGGTATAAAAGTTGCTGCATCTGGTAGATTAGGTGGAGCAGAAATGGCTAGAACTGAAGGTTATAGCGAAGGAAATGTACCTCTTCAAACTTTAAGATCTGATATAGATTACGGTTTCGCAGAAGCTGATACTACTTATGGTAAAATAGGTATAAAAGTTTGGATATGCAATGGGGAAGTATTACCAACTAGAAATGGTGTAAACCCTAGAGAAGAAAGAAAAGACAACAGAAGAGACAGAAGAGATAACAAGAGAAGAGATAACAGAAGAGATAACAATAGAAGAAATTCTAGAGGAAACGATAGAGCTAGAGGACAAAGACCTCAAAGATCTGAAAAAATAATTAATCAAAGTTAGCTTCAAGGAAGGAGGAGAAATCTCATGTTAATGCCAAAGAGAGTAAAACGTCGTAGAGTTCATAGAGGAAGAATGACTGGAAAGGCTCAAAAAGGTAACACAGTTACTTACGGAGAATACGGACTAGTTGCTTTAGAACCATCTTGGATAACTTCTAATCAAATAGAAGCTGCCAGAATAGCTATGACTAGATATATAAAAAAGAGGCGGGAAAGTTTGGATAAAAATATTCCCTCATAAGCCAGTAACAAGAAAACCAGCTGAAACTCGTATGGGTGCTGGGAAAGGTTCTCCAGAATATTGGGTAGCCGTAGTTAAACCAGGAAGAGTAATGTTCGAATTAGCAGGTGTTCCTGAAGAAAAAGCTAGAGAAGCAATGAGACTAGCAGCTCACAAACTTCCTATAAAATGTAAATTTGTGAAAAAAGAAGATTTAGATGTAAAGGGTGGTGAATAGGATGAAAGCTAAAGAATTAAGAGATTTAACAAGCGAAGAGCTAATGAATAAATTAAATGACTTCAAAAGTGAATTATTTAGCTTAAGATTCCAATTAGCTACTGGTCAATTAGAAAATACAGCAAGAATAAAATGGTTAAAAAGATATTGCAAGAGTCAAAACTATCCTTGCTGAAAGAAAGTTAAACGAAACTAGAGCTTAATTTGGAAAGGAGGCTTTTTAACATGGAAAGAGGAAGAAGAAAAGTAAGAATAGGCCGTGTTGTAAGTAACAAAATGGATAAAACTATAGTAGTTGCTGTTGAAGATTTCGTACGTCATGAGTTATATAACAAGCCTGTTAAAAGAACTAAAAAGTTCAAGGCTCACGATGAAAATAACGAATGTAGAATCGGAGATAGAGTAAAATAATGGAAACTAGACCTTTATCAAAAGATAAAAGATTCAGACTAGTTGAAGTTGTCGAAAAAGTTAAGTAGTTTTTTGGAAAAGGAGGTATTACGATATGGTACAACAAGAAACGCGTTTAAAAGTTGCTGACAATTCTGGTGCAAAAGAATTACTTTGTATTCGTGTACTAGGTGGAAGTAAAAGAAGATATGGTAACGTAGGTGACGTAATCGTTGCTACTGTTAAAAGTGCAACACCTGGTGGAGTTGTAAAAAAAAAGGAAAAGTAGTTAAAGCTGTTATAGTAAGAAGTAAAAAAGGCATTAAACGTAATGACGGAAGTTATATAGCGTTCGATGAAAATGCTGCAGTTATAATAAAAGATGATAAAACTCCAGTAGGAACTCGTATATTCGGGCCTGTTGCTAGAGAGTTAAGAGATCATGAATTCATGAAAATAGTTTCTCTTGCTCCAGAAGTACTATAATAAGGGAGGTGCAATAGGAGACATGATGCGCGTTAAGAAAGATGACACAGTTGTAGTTATAGCTGGTAAAGATAAAGGTAAAAAAGGTAAAGTTGTTGCTGTTTTACCAAAACAAAACAGAGTAGTTGTTGAAGGTGTTAACATAATGACTAAACACCAAAAACCAACTGCAGTTAATCCACAAGGTGGAATAATAAACAAAGAAGCTCAATTCACGTATCTAACGTAATGCCACTTGATCCAGAAACTGGAAAAGGGACTAGAGTTAGATTCGAAATGAAAGATGGAAAAAAAGACTAAGAGTAGCAGTTAAGAGCGGAAAAAGAAATATAATACAATATAACTCGAAAGGAGGGACCGTAAATGACTTCTAGATTACAAGAAAAATACATGAAAGAAGTTGCTCCTGCGTTAATGGAGAAATTTAATTACAAAAACGTAATGGAAATACCTAAAATAGATAAAATAGTTATCAACATGGGTATAGGTGACGCTAAAGAAAATCCAAAAATTGGATTAGAAAAAGCTGTTGAAGAAATGGAACTTATAGCAGGTCAAAAACCAGTTATAACAAGAGCTAAAAAAATCAGTAGCTAACTTCAAATTAAGAGAAGGTATGCCAATAGGTGCAAAAGTTACTTTAAGACAAGATAAAATGTACTATTTCATGGATAAATTAGTATCAGTTACTTTACCAAGAGTTAGAGACTTCAGAGGTATAAATCAAATGCTTTTGATGGTAGAGGAAACTATGCTTTAGGAATAAAAGAACAATTAATATTCCCAGAAATAGAGTATGATAAAGTAGACAAAGTAAGAGGAATGGATATAATATTCGTTACTACAGCTAAATCAGATGAGGAAGCTAGAGAATTACTAAAATTATTAGGAATGCCATTTTCAAAATAATAAAAAGGAGGGATTCCAGTGGCTAGAAAAGCAATGGTTGTAAAACAACAAAAGAAACAAAAATATAAAACTAGAGAATACACTAGATGTTCTATATGTGGTAGACCACATTCAGTTTTAAGAAGCTTTGGTATATGCCGTATATGCTTTAGAGAATTAGCTTACAAAGGACAAATACCTGGTGTAAGAAAAGCAAGTTGGTAGAATTTGCCCAAATATGAAAGGAGGTTTTCAATATGACAATGACAGATCCAATTGCAGATATGCTTACTCGTATAAGAAATGCAAATACTGTTAAGCATGAAACTGTTGATGTTCCAGCTTCTAACATAAAGAAAGAAATAGTAAGAATCTTATTAGAAGAAGGTTTCGTTAGAGGTTATGATGTTATAGAAGATGAAAAACAAGGAATAATAAGAATACAATTAAAGTACGGACAATCAGGCGAAAGAGTTATACAAGGTATAAAAAGAATATCTAAACCTGGTATGAGAGTGTATACAAACGCTTATGAAATACCTAAAGTATTAAACGGATTAGGTATATCAATAATATCTACTTCAAAAGGGATATTAACTGATAAACAAGCAAGAAAAGAAAATGTTGGTGGAGAAGTTATCTGCTACGTTTGGTAATAATATTAAAGGAAGCAAGGAGGTGCGACTATGTCAAGAATAGGTGTTAAACCAATAACAGTACCAGCTGGTGTTGAAGTTACTATAGCTGAAGGTAACCACGTTACTGTAAAAGGACCAAAAGGTACTTTAGAAAAACAGTTCGACGCTGCTTTAACAATAACTAAAGAAGGCGACGTTATAACAGTTGCTAGACCAACAAACAACAAACAACATAGATCATTACACGGATTAACTAGAACGTTAATAAACAATATGATAACTGGTGTTAATGCTGGTTTCGAAAAGAAATTAGAATTAGTTGGTGTTGGATACAGAGCACAAAAAACAAGGAAATAAATTAGTTATGAACTTAGGATTCTCACATCCAGTAGAAATGGAAGATCCAGAAGGAATAACTGTTGAAGCTCCTAACCAAACTGAGTTAATAGTTAAAGGTATAGATAAGCAATTAGTAGGAAACTATGCTGCTAAGATAAGAGACTGGAGAAAGCCAGAGCCATACAAAGGTAAAAGGTATAAGATACGCTGGTGAATATATAAGACGTAAAGAAGGTAAAACTGGTAAAAATAGGTAGAACCTAAAGTTTAACCAAAATAAAGTTGAACCAAATATAAGGTTGAAAGGAGTGATCTCGATGTTAAAGAAAGCTGATAAAAATGCAAAAAGACTTCAAAGACATAAGAGAGTTCGTAGAAAAGTGTTCGGAACACCTCAAAGACCAAGATTATGTGTATTTAGAAGTTCAAACAATATATATGCTCAAATAATAGATGACACAAATAGAGTAACTCTTGTTGCTGCTTCATCATTAGATGAAGATGTTAAGGGTGCTGTTAATCATACAGGAAATAAAGAAGCAGCTAAATTAGTTGGCGAAATGGTAGCTAAAAAAGCTGTTGAAAAAGGAATCACTGAAGTAGTATTCGACAGAGGCGGATATATATATCATGGAAGAATAAAAGAATTAGCTGAAGGTGCAAGAGAAGCTGGTCTTAAATTCTAATAAAAGAGGAGGGAAGAAGGCATGCGTCGTAAACTTATAGATGCTAGACAACTAGACTTACAAGAAAGAGTTGTTGAGGTAAGACGTGTTACTAAAGTTGTTAAAGGTGGTAGAAACTTTAGATTCGCAGCTTTAGTAGTAGTTGGAGATGAAAACGGACACGTTGGTATAGGTACTGGAAAAGCAATGGAAGTTCCAGATGCTATAAAAAAAGCAGCAGAAGATGCTAAAAAAGAATCTTATCAGAGTACCAATAGTTGGTACAACTATTCCTCACGAAGTAATCGGACACTTCGGTGCTGGGAAAATAATAATAATGCCTGCTCAAGAAGGTACAGGAATCATCGCTGGTGGTGCTGCAAGAACTGTATTAGAATTATCAGGATTAAAAGACGTTAGAGCGAAATCTTTAGGATCTAAAAATCCAAGAAATATGGTTAATGCTGCTATAGAAGGATTAAGTTCTTTAAAAAACAGCTGAAGATGTAGCTAGACTTAGAGGTAAAAAAAGTAGAAGATCTTTTAGGATAAGGAGGTAGTGTGAAATGGCTAAATTACAAATCAAATTAGTTAGAAGTACAATAGGAACTACTCCTAACCAAAGAAAAAACGTTGAAGCGTTAGGATTAACAAAAAGAGAACAAGTAGTTGTTAAAGAAGATAATGCCCAAATGAGAGGTATGATCGCAAAAGTTGCTCACTTAGTTGAAGTAACTGAAATAGCTGAATAATAATAGATAAGGAATAAAGAAGGAGGTGCAATCCATGAAACTACATGAGTTAAAACCTGCTCAAGGTGCAGTAAAATCTAGAAAAAGATTAGGTAGAGGTACTGCGACAGGTCAAGGTAAAACTGCAGGACGTGGACAAAAAGGTCAAAAAATCTCGTTCAGGCGGTGGAGTAAGAGTTGGATTCGAAGGTGGACAAATGCCACTAGCTAGAAGACTTCCTAAGAGAGGTTTCAAAAAATCCATTCAGAAAAATATACACAGAAGTTAACGTTGAACTTTTAAATAGATTTGAAAATGGTACAGAAATAACTGCAGAATTATTAAAATCTACAGGTGCTATAAGTAAAATAGAAAAGACGGAGTAAAAAATATTAGGAGAAGGAACTCTTGAGAAAGCTGTAACAGTTAAAGCTGCTAAGTTCACTGCTTCAGCTCAAGAAAAATCGAAAAAGCTGGAGGAAAAGCTGAATTAGTATAATATCTGTTCTTTCAAAAGTTACAGGTGGGTGATATTACGTGCTATCAAAGATAAAACAATCTTGAAAGTAAAAGATGTAAGAAGAAGAATCTTATATACCCTAATGATGATTCTAATATTTAGAATAGGTACTACTATACCAGTTCCTGATGTAAACACAAGTATTATTAGTAATTTAGTAAGTGGTAATAGCTTACTAGCTCTATATAATATGTTCACAGTAGGAGCATTTAGTAACTTTACCCTATTTGCTCTAGGTATAGGGCCTTATATCACTGCTTCAATCATAATACAACTTTTTAACAGTAGGTTTTGATAGTTTGAAAGAACTACAAAAATCTGGTGAAGAAGGTAGAAAGAAAATGAATATGTACACTAAATATACAGCATTAGTATTAGCAATAATACAAGCGGTAGGTATAACTCTAGGGTTATAAAGAGTGCATTGACATCTGACAGTATTTTCTCTATTGCTACAGTTATCATGACATTAGTTTCAGCAAGTATGATATTAATGTGGATGGGTGATAGAATAACTGAAAAAGGACTAGAAACGGAAGTTCTATCATTATATTTGTTGGTATTATCTCAAGAATACCTTCAGATTTAATAAGTGTAGTAAAATCAGTTCAATCTGGTACATTAGTATTATGGTTAGCTATAGTATTAGCTGTAATAATGTTAGTAACTATCGCTTTAGTTACATTTATTAACGAGGCGGTAAGAAAAATACCAGTACAATATGCTAAAAAAGTTGTTGGAAGAAAGTTATATGGAGGTCAAAACTCTCATATACCAATGAAAGTAAATCAATCAGGGGTTATGCCAATAATCTTTGCTAGTTCACTTTTTAGCATTTCCACAAACAATAGATTATTTATGGGCAAAAAATGCCCAAAATTTTGTTTCCACTTACTTAAGCACATCTGGTGATATAGGATTTTGGATTTATAGATCACTAGAAGTTCTATTAATAGTATTTTTCTCTTATTTTTATACTACAATATCATTCAATGTGGACGATATTGCTGAAAATATGAAAATAATGGTGGATTCATACCAGGAATAAGACCTGGTAGACCTACAGTAGATTACTTAAGCAAAATACTATCTAGAATAACTTTGCGGGAGCTTTATTCTTAGCAGTAATAGCAATGATACCAGCATTCACAGTACACTTTATGAGTGTAAACATGAGTTTAGCAGGTACATCAATACTAATCGTTGTAGGGGTAGCACTTGAGCTTAAGAGACAGTTAGAGTCACACCTAGTTATGAGAAGTTATCAAGATTTTTAAAATAAATTGAGATGATTAAATGAGACTAATATTATTAGGACCTCCTGGTGCTGGAAAAGGAACTCAAGCAGCAGGGATAGTTGAAAAATACAAAATACCTCATATATCAACAGGAGATATATTTAGACAAAATATAAAAAAGAGGGAACAGACCTGAAAGAAAGCTAAAGAATATATGGATCAAGGTTTATTAGTTCCAGACGAACTAACAGTTGGTCTAGTAACTGATAGAATATCACAACCTGATTGTGGTAATGGATTCATGTTAGATGGATTTCCAAGAAATGTATCTCAAGCAGTACAATTAGATGCATTTCTAAAAGAACATGGTATTGCTTTAGATAAAGTAATAAATATAGAAGTTGATAAAGAAAAGTTAGTTGCAAGAGCTGTAGGTAGAAGAATCTGTAAATCTTGTGGTGCTACTTATCATATAGAATTTAACCCATCTAAAGAAGAAGGCGTTTGTGATATATGTAAAGGAGAACTTTATCAAAGAGCCGACGATAATGAAGAGACAGTTTCAAAAAGAATACAAGTTTACTTAGATGAAACTAAACCATTAGCTGATTATTATTCTAAAGTTGAATAATAGCAGATATAGATGGTCAACAATCTATAGACAAAGTATTCAACGATATAGTTTCTGCATTAGAAGGCAAATAGATAATGATCAACTTAAAATCTAAAGAAGAAATAGAAATCATGAGAGAGGCAGGCAAAATTGTCGCCGAAACTCATGAATTATTAAAGTCAGCTATAATTCCGGGGGTATCAACTCTAGAGTTAGATACAATAGCTGAAGAGAATATAAGAAAATATAATGCAGTACCATCTTTTTAAAGGCTATGGAGGATTCAAAGGAAGTATCTGCATCTATCAATAATGAAGTTGTACATGGTATTCCAGGAAACAAAATAGTAAAAGAGGGAGACATTATAAGTATTGATATAGGAGCCTATTATAAAGGATATCATGGTGATGCTGCAAAAACGCACGCTGTCGGTGTAATATCTGAAGACAATAGGAAGTTAATAGAAGTAACACGTCAAAGCTTCTATGAAGGAATAAAGTTTGCAAAATCGGATACAGACTTTCGGACATCTCACACGCAATACAAACATATGTTGAAAAGAATGGCTTTTCAGTAGTTAGGGACTTGGTTGGTCATGGAGTAGGCACACATCTTCATGAACCACCTGATGTACCCAATTATGGGAAACCAGGAAAAAGGACCAAAATTAAAGGCTGGAATGGTTTTAGCTATAGAGCCAATGGTGAATATGGGCAAATTCAATGTCAAATGTCTATCAGATGGATGGACTATTGTTACAATCGATGGGAAAAATTCAGCACACTATGAACATACGATAGTAATTACAGAAAAAATGAGCCAATTTTGCTAACAAGTCTTTAAATTTAGTCAAATAAATGATATTATAAATAATGCAGGTTTGAACCTGCTGACATTAAAGTTAAGCACTTTTTAAATTACTTTCAAAAAGTAATAAAATAGTATAAAATTGTTAATGATACTTTTAAGAGCTAACTTAATTAAGTCGATTTGCTGACTTATTGAATGGAGGGCTGGTTGTTTAATGGCCAAAAGATGTAATAGAATTTGAAGGTACAGTTGTAGAAAACTTACCAAATGCTATGTTTAAAGTTAAATTAGAAAATGGACATGAAGTATTATGCCATTTATCTGGTAAGCTAAGAATGAACTTCATAAGAATTCTTGAAGGTGATAAGGTTAAAATAGAACTTTCACCTTATGATCTTACAAGAGGAAGAATCACTTTGGCGTAAGAAGTAGACTAGCGTATAGTCTAAGGAGGGATTAATAATGAAGGTAAGACCATCAGTAAAACCAATGTGTGAAAAATGTAAGATAATCAAAAGAAAAGGTAAAGTAATGGTTATCTGCGAAAATCCAAAGCACAAACAAAAACAAGGATAATATAAAAATGATAGCATTTACAGTTGTTTTATGCTATAATAGAGAACTGTGATGTTAACAAAAATTGTTAAAAAATAACGAAAAAATAGATACGAAAATATGTAAAAGACTCGGTTTTTACAGAAAACTAATGTAGGAGGTGCAACTATGGCAAGAATCGCTGGGGTAGATTTACCTAACGAAAAGAGAGCGGAAATAGGCTTAACTTATATATATGGTATAGGTAGAGCAACTGCTAATGAAATATTAGCTAAAGCTGAGATAAATCCTGATACAAGAATAAAAAAGATTTATCAGAAGAAGAAGTTAATACATTAAGAAGAATCATAGATAATGATTTCTTAGTTGAAGGTGACTTAAGAAGAGAAATCGCATTAAACATAAAAAGATTAAGAGATATAAAATGTTACAGAGGTATAAGACATGCTAAAGGATTACCTCTAAGAGGACAAAAAACTAAGACTAATGCTAGAACTAGAAAAGGTCCTAGAAAAACTGTATCTCGTAAAAAGAAAAAAATAATAAATAGATAGGAGGAAATCGAGAAATGGCTAAACCAAAAAAAGAAAGTTACTCGTGTAAGAAGAAGAGAACGTAAAAAATAGATCGTGGTCATGCACATATACAATCAACTTTTAACAATACAATAGTTACTTTAACTGACGTTCATGGAAATGCTATATCATGGGCATCTTCAGGACAATTAGGATTTAAAGGATCAAGAAAATCAACTCCATTTGCTTCTCAAATGGCTGCAGAAACTGCTGCTAAAGCTGCAATGGAACACGGTTTAAAAAGCGTTGAAGTATTCGTAAAAGGACCAGGTTCAGGAAGAGAAGCTGCTATAAGAGCTTTACAAGCAACTGGACTTGAAGTAACAATGATAAAAAGACGTCACTCAATACCACACAATGGATGTAGACCACCAAAAAGAAGAAGAGTATAATCATAGGAGGTATAGACAATGGCAAGATATACTGGTGCATCATGTAGACAATGCCGTAGAGAAGGAATGAAATTATTCCTTAAAGGTGATAGATGTTATACAGATAAATGTGCTGTAGTTAAAAAGAAACTATGCTCCTGGGCAACACGGACAAGGGAGAAAGAAACTTTCTAACTATGGATTACAATTAAGAGAAAAACAAAAAGTTAAAAGAATATACGGAGTTTTAGAAACTCAATTCAGAAATTTATATGAACGTGCAGAAAAAAAATGTCAGGTAAAACTGGTGAAAAACTTATTATGTCTATTAGAAGAAAGATTAGACAACGTAGTTTTCAGAATGGGATTAGCTAACTCTAGAAAAGAAGCTAGACAATTAGTTACTCATGCACACTTTACTTTAAACGGTAAAAAGTAGATATACCATCATTAACTGTTAAAGTTGGAGATGTTATAGCTGTTAAAGAAACTTCTAAATCATCAGCTAAATTCAAAGCTTAGTTGAAGCAAACAAAGTTGCTCCAAACTGGTTAGATGTAAACTTAGAAGAAATGTCTGCTAAAGTAGTTGCATTACCAACTAGAGAAGATATAGATATCGAAATAGCAGAACACTTAATCATAGAACTTTATTCAAAATAATAAGCAGTTTTTAAAATAATTTTAAAATTGTTTACCCTCAGTGGATTAACAAATTTTAAGGAGGGTTTAGTCCATGATAGAAATAGAAAAAACCAAAAGTAGATATAGTTGAGCTTAGCGAAGACTATAGATATGGAAAATTCGTAGTGGAACCTCTAGAGAGAGGCTACGGAATAACTATAGGGAATGCCCTAAGAAGAATATTATTATCATCTTTACCAGGTGTAGCAGTACACTCTATAAAAATAGACGGAGTGTTACATGAGTTCTCTACAATACCAGGTGTAAAAGAAGATGTTACTGAAATAATATTAGCATTAAAAGAACTTTCAGCTACTATTGATGGTGAAGGTAGTAGGACACTTAAAATAGAAGCTCAAGGTCCATGCTCTATCAAAGGATCTGACATAATATGTCCTCCAGACGTTGAAATATTAAGTAAAGATTTACACATCGCTACTTTAGATGATAATGCTAAACTTAATATGGAAATATATGTTGATAAAGGTAGAGGATATGTACCAGCAGAAGAAAATAAAACAGACAATATGCCTATAGGTGTATTACCTGTTGATTCGATATATACTCCCGTTGAAAAAGTTAGCTACCATGTAGAGAATACAAGAGTTGGTCAAAAATCAGATTATGATAAATTAACTCTAGAAGTTATGACTAATGGAAGTATAAATCCTCAAGAAGGAATATCTCTAGCTGCTAAAGTACTTGTTGAGCATTTAAATCTATTCATAGATTTAACTGAACACGTAAGTAACGTAGAAATAATGGTAGAAAAAGAAGAAGATCAAAAAGAAAAAGTTCTTGAAATGACTATTGAAGAACTTGATTTATCAGTTAGATCTTACAACTGTTTAAAAGAGCGGGAATTAATACAGTTGAAGAATTAGCAAATAAATCAGAAGATGATATGATGAAGGTTAGAAACCTTGGTAAAAAATCATTAGAAGAAGTAATTCAAAAACTAGAAGAACTTGGATTAGGTCTTAAACCAAGCGAAGAATAATCGACAAAGGAGGGATTGACATGGCTACTTACCGTAAATTAGGTCGTGTGACTTCACACAGAAACCTTATGTTAAGAAACTTAGTAACTGACTTACTAAGAAATGGTAGAATAGAAACTACAGTAACTAGAGCTAAAGAAACTCGTAGAATGGCAGAAAAAATGATAACTCTTGCTTGCTAAAAGAGGAGATTTACATGCTAGAAGACAAGTTTTAGCTTACGTTATGGATGAAACTGTTGTAAACAACTTATTCACTGATTTAGCTCCAAAATACGCTGAAAGAAACGGTGGATACACTAGAATAATCAAAAAAGGGCCAAGAAGAGGCGACGCTGCTGAAATGGCATTTATAGAATTAGTATAGTAAATAATAGTTTTATATAGGTAAACCCATACTGTTTAGTATGGGTTTTATTTTTTATACAATAAAATATGAATAGATAGGTTTATATTATGTATATATGAAGTATATAAAATATTTTAATTGTATCCGTAAGAAAAAAAATATGGAAATACTTTCAAATTAACAGCAATATTTTTAAATTTTTATGGCTAAACTATGTTATAATAATAAACTGTATAAGTTTTTAAACTACTGCTTTATAAAGGAGTATATGAGATGGAAAATATAATAAATGTAAAGGATATGACCTTTGAATATGTAACGATAGATTCTAAGTTTAGAGCAATAGATAATTTAAATTTAGAAGTAAAACAAGGTGAATTTGTTGCAATAATAGGTCACAATGGATCAGGTAAGTCGACTTTATCTAAAAAATTTAAATGCAATTTTAGTACCAACTGAAGGTGACATTTATATTGACGGGATGAACACAAAAGATGAGTCAAAACTATGGAATATTAGACAAAACTGCAGGAATGGTATTCCAAAATCCAGATAACCAAATAGTAGCAACAATAGTAGAAGAAGATGTTGCTTTTGGTCCAGAAAATCTTGGTGTAGAGCCAACATTAATCAGAGAAAGAGTTGAAGATGCTCTAAAAGTGTTGGTATTTATGAATTAAAGGATAGACAACCACATTTACTATCAGGTGGCCAAAAGCAAAGAGTTGCCATAGCGGGAATAATTGCTATGAGGCCTAAAATGTATAATATTCGATGAAGCTACAGCAATGTTAGACCCATCAGGTAGAAAAGAAGTTATGAATGTAATAAAAACTTAAATAAAGAAGAGAATATTACAGTATTACATATAACTCATTATATGGAAGAAGCAGTACAAGCTGATAGAGTAGTTGTTGTAGACAAAGGTAAAAAAACTATTAGAAGGGACTCCAAAAAGAGGTATTTAAAAAAATGTAGATTTATTAAAGGAAATAGGTCTAGATGTACCTTATATGACAGAACTAGCTAGCCTTTTTAAGAGAAGAAGGACTAGATTTAGATGATGATATATTAACAGTAGATGAGATGGTGGATAAATTATGTCGATTATTGTAAAAAACTTAACATATATATATGATGAAGGAATGCCTTTTGCAAGCAAGGCTCTTGATGATATTTCTTTTGAGATAAAAAGATAATGACTTTGTTGGTTTAATTGGACATACTGGTTCTGGAAAATCAACATTAATACAACATTTAAATGGTTTATTAAAGCCATCTTCTGGTCAAATTATAGTAAATGGTTTTAATATAACAGATAAAGATTTAAATTTAACTGAAATTAGAAAAAGAGTAGGGATAGTTTTTCAATATCCAGAATATCAATTATTTGAAGAAACTGTAGAAAAAGATATTGCATTTGGTCCAGGAAACTTAGGACTAGATGAAGCTGAAATAAGCAAAAGAGTAAAAATTCGATGGAAGCAGTTGGACTTGACTACGAAACATATAAAGATAAATCACCTTTTGATTTATCAGGTGGTCAAAAAACGTAGGGTAGCAATAGCTGGTGTAATAGCTATGAACCCAGAAGTACTTATATTAGATGAACCGACAGCAGGATTAGACCCAGGTGGTAGAGATGAAATATTTAATCTGATTAAAAAATTACATCGTGACAATAATATAACTATAATACTTTCATCACACAGTATGGATGATATGGCAAAACTTGCCCAAACAATAATTGTTATGAATCATGGAAAAATAGAATTTATGGGAACACCTAGAGAAGTCTTCACTTCTCATGCTGACAAACTAAGAGAAATAGGCCTAGATGTGCCTCAAGTATTAGAATTAGCAACTAAATTAAGAAATAAAGGCTTTGATATACGACCAGATGTACTTACAGTAGAAGAAATCAAAGATGAAATACTAAAAGTTATGAGAGGAAGAAAGAAATGTTAAAAGATATAACTATAGGTCAATATTATCCAGCAAATTCTAAAATCCATAAATTAGATCCGAGAACAAAAATTATAGCAGCAATTATATTTATGATTGCTCTATTCGTAGTAAATCAATTTTGGCCATATGCAATTATATTTGGAATAATAGCAGCTGTAGTTAAAGCATCTGATATCCCAATGAAATATATGATGAAGGGACTAAAGCCTTTAAGATGGATTCTATTATTCACATTTGTAATAAATATGTTTTGTTTACCTGGAGAAGTACTTGTTGTTGGAGGAGTTAAACTTCAATTAGGATTTTTAAAATTACTGATGCAGGTCTAAGACAAGCGATATTTATGGCTATTAGATTAATATACTTAGTTGTAGGTACATCTTTATTAACACTTACAACATCACCAATACAATTAACAGACGGTATAGAAAGACTTCTATCACCATTTAACAAAATAGGTCTACCAGTACATGAACTAGCAATGATGATGACTATAGCATTACGTTTTATACCAACATTATTAGATGAAACAGATAAAATAATGAAAGCTCAAATGTCTAGAGGAGCTGATTTCGAAAGTAGCAACCTTATAAATAGAGCGAAGAACTTAGTACCATTACTAGTACCATTATTCGTAAGTGCATTCAGAAGAGCTGACGAATTAGCAATGGCTATGGAAGCTAGATGTTATAGAGGTGGATATAACAGAACAAAAATGAGACAGGCTGTTATTACTACTGCTGACAAAGTAGCATATTTACTTATGATACTATTCTTAGCAGGAAGTATAGCAAATAGATTCATACACATTTTAGTGTAATTTAATAAGTAAAACTGTAAATAACAATTATAAAAATTGATTTTTAGATTATGTGATAAAGTATTTTATAAGCTATATATTACGTCTAAAAATCAATTTTTTAAATTAAAACAATTAACAGTTTTTTATTTATAAATACTTACAAAGTAAAATAATTTAAGATTGAAGAGGTAATTAATGAGAAACTTAAAGATTACTTTTACAATATAACGGTAAAGACTACTGTGGATGGCAAAACAACCCAATGCACTTGGGATTCAAGGGACAGTAGAAAAAGCCATATATGAAATAACAAAAGAAGAAGTAAAAGTTACTGCATCGGGAAGAACAGATGCAGGTGTGCACGCCCCTAGGTCAAGTGGCGAACTTTAAAACAGAATGTAACATACCAGCAGATAGAGTACCTGATGCATTAAATGCCAAATTGCCAAAAGATATTTCTGTAATATCATGCGAAGAGGTTGACATAGACTTTCACGCACGATATAATGCTTGTGGAAAGACATATAGATATTTAATCTACAATAAACCTTACAGAAGCCCTTTATACAAGGATTTATCATATCAGGTGAGGTATGACTTAGATTTAGATAAAATTCGCTCAGAAGCCAAATATTTAATTGGTACACATGATTTTGGCGGATTTATGAGTTCTGGCTCATCAGTAAAAGATACAGTGAGAACTATCTATGATGTCGATATTCAAGAAAACGACGGAATGATATCAATTGAGGTAAGTGGAAACGGATTTTTATACAATATGGTAAGAATAATTGTAGGTACACTTGTTGACATTGGGCGAGGAAGAATTAAACATAATATGGAAGAAATAATAAATTCAAAAAGTAGGTCAATGTGTGGTCACACAGCGCCTGCGCATGTTTTATTTCTCAAAAGAGTTAACTATTAAACCCTTGACACTTTTTCGTAGTTGTATTAGAATATATAGGAATGTGTTAATAAGTCCACAACGCCCCGGACTTTATATAAAACGGTAAAATAAAATTTTGAAAATTAAGAAGGAGGGACAACCATGAAAAGTTATATAGCTAAACCAGCTGAAGTACAAAGAAATTGGTACTTAGTTGACGCTGAAGGAAAAACATTAGGTCGTCTTGCTACAGAAATAGCAACTATATTAAGAAGAACACATAAACAAAAATTTACACAAAATGTAGAAGGTGAAGACTTCGTTGTAGTTGTAAATGCATCAAAAGTAGTTTTAACAGGAAAAAAATTAGATCAAAAAATACTATAGATACCATACTGGTTATGTAGGTGGATTAAAAGAAATCTCTTACAGAGAAATGATGGAAAAGAAACCAGAAGAAGTAGTAGCACATGCAGTTAGCGGAATGTTACCAAAAAAATAAATTAAGAGCTAGAATGATGACTAGATTAAGAGTATTCGCAGGAGCAGAACATACTCATGCAGCTCAAAAACCAGAAGTAATAAGCTTCTAATTTAACTAGGTGAAAGGAGGAGTTATCATGGAAAAAGTACAATTCTACGGAACAGGAAGAAGAAAAAGCTCTGTAGCTAGAGTTAGATTAGTTGCAGGTGAAGGAAACATAACAGTAAACGGAAGAGCATTAGACGAATATTTCGATTACGATACATTAATAAGAGATGTTAAACAACCATTAGTTTTAACTAACAATGAAAACAAATATGACGTTATAGTAAGAGTTGAAGGTGGAGGATTCACTGGACAAGCTGGTGCTATAAGACATGGTATATCTAGAGCTTTATTAAAAGCTGATGCTGAATTAAGATCAGAGCTTAAAAAGCTGGATTCTTAACTAGAGATGCTAGAATGAAAGAAAGAAAGAAATACGGATTAAAGGCTGCAAGAAGAGCACCTCAATTCTCAAAAAAGATAGTATTATCAATATATTTGATATTTATAAAAAGTCTTGAAGTTATTAACTTCAAGACTTTTTTATTATATAAAAATTATAGTATAGGGATATTTTAAAAGGCTTGGTTTTTATTATATAAATATTACTCATCTGATACAATTAAAGTAAAAAGTGATAATTTGAAAAGGAGGATAATATATGAATGAAGCTACATTTAATTGGAGTGGAATTTATGAAGAATTTGCAACAAAGTTATTGGAATATAAAAATGATAGGAAAAATCTCATTGGGAAACTTCAAAATATTTATGAAGAAATAGAATGAAGTTGCCTAAAATGGAGAGTGATGGGAAAGTATTGGATATAGATCCATTTACGGTTTTTTGGATTATTTAACAAGGGGATAACAATTAATAATCGTAAGCGTATTTTAGTTGGAATTGCAAAACAATTTAATCTTAAAAATGAAGCACCATCTAGTTTTGATGGAATTCCGTTAGTTAATAATCTAAGTGCCGCTTTTTTCTAATTTCGTTGAAGAAAGAGGAGAAAATGATATAAATAATTTGTGGGAAGTTTTTGAAGTAGCAATTAGATATGCTGATAATCCTACACAAGAAAATAAACTAAAGATACAATCTACATATGATAAAGTAATTAAACAAAAAAGGTATCCAATGGAATATTACAATGGGATTATATTGGATTCGTCCAAATACTTATATAAACCTAGACTCAAAAAATAGAGAATTTATTATTACTGAAAAAATTCTTCCAGAACAATTCATTAAAGAAGTAAATCAATTTAAAAATATACCAAATGGTAAACAGTATATTCAATTATGTGATTTATTATTAGATAAAATAAAAGATGGTCAACATGGTTATAGAAATTTTAAAGAATTATCTTTTATGGCATATGAGCAAAATGAGTCTGTGCATCTAGTTAATCAACATAAAACACAAAATACAGATATATCTAAAAATACAATATTATATGGTCCTCCAGGAACTGGTAAGACATATAATACAGTTATGTACGCAGTTGCCATAATTGAAAATAAGAAACTTGAAGAGATAAAAAAAGGAGAATTATACAGAGGTTATTGATAGATATAACAAGTATAAGGAAGGTGGTCTTATAGAATTTACTACATTTCATCAATCTTATGGATATGAAGAATTTATAGAAGGTATTAAACCAGTTATACATAGTGATGAAGAAGATGAAACTGATATACAATATGAAGTAGTTTCAGGATTATTTAAAAAGTTTTGTGATATAGCTGGTAAGACCCAATTTTGAGAAAAGAAAAATGTGATATAGGTATAAATGAATCACCAACTATATGGAAAATCTCACTTGAGGGTTCAGGGGAAAATTCAACACGTACCGAATGTATAAAAAATGATCATATTAGAATAGGATATGATGAGTATGGTGGGGAAATTACAAATCTATCTAAAGGTGATGCTGGTAGAAACATATTAAATTATTTTATTAATGATATGAGTATAGGTGATATAGTGATGTCTTGCTACGATTGTAATACTGTAGATGCTATTGGTGTAGTAACAGGTGAATATGAATGGCATGATGAATATGATGAATATAAAAGATTACGTAAGGTAAATTGGATTGTAAAAGGTATCAAAGAGAATATTATAAAATTAATAATGGAAGTAGACTTAGTAATCCTACAGTATATAAATTAAGGGTGGATTTATCTGATGTTATGGATATTATAGAGAAATACTCTAAGAATACTATAGAGGTTGAAGAAAAAAAAAGAATCATGTTTTTATAATAGATGAAATCAATAGGGGGAATATATCAAAGATTTTGGAGAATTAATTACATTAATAGAACCTACAAAACGTATAGGTAAGACTGAGGGACAAAAAGTTAGATTACCTTATTCTCAAAAAAAAAAAAAAACTTTTTGGAGTTCCAAATAACGTATATTTAATCGGGACAATGAACACAGCAGACAGGTCTATTTCAACGATAGATACAGCATTAAGACGTAGATTTAATTTTAAAGAGATGTTGCCAGATGAAGAGGTTTTAAATGATATTTATGTAGAAGATGTTTCTATAAAAAGATATGTTTATAAAAATGAATAAGCGTATAACTGTTTTATTTGATAGAGAACATACTTTAGGACATGCTTATTTCTTACCTCTGAAAAATGATCAACTATTGAGACATTAGCAAATATTTTTAAAAATAGTATTATTCCTCTATTACAAGAATATTTCTATGAGGACTATGAGAAAATTCGAATGGTTCTTGGTGATAATCAGAAGGATAGTGAGGATAAACAGTTTATTACGATAGAAGAAAATGATTATAATGATTTATTTGGGTATATAGATTATGACTTTGACGAAATGAGGACTTATAAAATAAATAGCCTTGCATTAACAAATATTGAAGCATATCGCTCAATATAATTTTTGAGAGGTGCAAACAATGGGGAAAACATATCAAATAATTGAATATGGTTCATTTATAAGAGGTAAAAAATATTACAGGTTTCACTTACTTACCAAATGATATATTTGATACATTAGAGGAGTTTATACTTTTAAATAAAAACAGGGATGTAGAAGCATTAGAATTTATGAATATGTCGGTAAGAAAGGGAATAGGAAAAGTTATAACAGCAAAAAAACTATGTTGGAATAATTGAAATAAAAGATGGTACAACTATTGAAATTCTTCCTAAGATTTATTCACAAGAAGATGTAACAGAAGCTAAAGTTAAAAAGCTAGTTATGGATATGTTGAAAACTTTAAGAAAATCACCATATAAATCTTTACAGGTAGCTAATGTAAGTGTTGATAAAATGAATATCTTTGAAATTTTTATAAGAATGTTTATAAATGAGGTATTACTTATTGTAAAGAAGGGTCTAAAGTCAAATTATGAGACAATAGAGTCTAATGAAAGATTATTTAAAGGAAAGATGAAATTTGCACAACAAATTAAATACAATTATGCACATAAAGAGCAATGTTATGTAGAATATGATGAATTTAATACGAATTGCCCTGAAAATAAGTTGTTAAAATCTACATTACTTTATCTATATAAAAATACACATTCTTTGAAAAATAAAAATGATATAAAAATGTTGTTAAATAGTTTTTGGAAGTTGATAAATCTACTAATTATGAAGAAGATTTTAATAGAATAATAGCAGCTGATAGAAATAAAAAGATTATACAACAGCATTATTATGGAGCAAGATTTTTCTTATGGGCAAGAGTTTCACTTCATTTTCTGGTTCCAAAATTGCTTTTGCACTGTTGTTCCCAATGGAAAACTTATTTGAAAGTTATGTAGCAGAGCTTCTAAGGAATAATTTAAATAAATCATCATATAGTATTTCTATTCAAGATAAAACACATCATCTATTCGATGAACCTAATAAAAAGTTTTGTTAAAACCAGATATTGTTGTTAAGAATAAAAGGGATAATGATGTTTTTATATTAGATACAAAATGGAAGCTACTTTCTGGTCAAAAATCAAATTATGGTATATCACAATCTGATATGTATCAAATGTTTGCTTATTATAAAAAGTATGGAGCTAAAAGTGTAATATTGTTATATCCTAATACAGAAAAGATTATAGTAAATAAACCTATAGAATTTAAATCAAAAGATGGCATTAGTGTAAAAGTAAGATTTATAGATTTATTTAATATTAAGGAAAGTATCAATCAATTAATCGTTGAATTATAATACATAAAAAAGTTAAAATAATAATTTGTATTTCAATAAACTAATTAGATGAAAAAATACGTATATTTTTACTTGAAACTAAAATTATATTCGTATATAATAAACTTGTAAAACAAAGAACGGTCAAGTGACTGGTGGAAACATCGAAAGATGTGTAGGATAACCTACAGGGAGCTTGATTTATATTTAGAAATTGCCGACCGCCTGGGCACGTATGATATTTTATGGAATATTTGCGTGCAGGCGGTCTTTTATATTTAAAATAAATTATTTAGGGGAAAATAGCATGAACATGTTATCACTTGCAAAATGAATTAAACAGCAACACTTATCCAGGAAGAGGTATTGTAATAGGAAAAACTGAAAATGGTAAAAATGCGGTTACAGCATATTTTATAATGGGAAGAAGTAATAATAGTAGAAACAGAGTATTTGTTGAAGATGGAGAAGGAATAAGAACACAAGCATTTGACCCATCAAAACTTGAAGATCCATCATTAATAATCTATGCTCCAGTTAGAGTTTTAGGAAATAAAACAATAGTAACTAATGGAGACCAAACAGATACTATATATGAAGGTATGGATAAACAACTTACTTTTGAACAATCACTTAGAAGTAGAAAATTTGAACCAGACGCTCCAAATTACACTCCTAGAATTTCAGGAATAATGCATATTGAAAATAATAAATACAATTATGCAATGTCTATATTAAAAAGTAATAATGGCAATCCAGACTCATGCAACAGATATACATTTGCGTATGAAAATCCAATAGAAGGTCAAGGTCATTTTATACATACATATATGCATGACGGCGAGGTATTACCAAGTTTTGAAGGAGAACCGAAATTAGTAGAAATAAACGGGGACATAGATGAATTCACTAATATGGTTTGGACTAATTTAAATGAAGATAATAAAGTTTCATTATTTGTTAGATTCATAGATATTAAAAGTGGTGAATATGAAACAAGAATAATCAATAAAAATAAATAGATAAATGTTTTAAAAATGATAGATGTATTTCGTAGTATAATAGATAAATTTAAATATAAAAAAGAGGTATTAAATAAAAGTGTATAATAGCACAAAAGGAGTATATATAATGAAAGAAATTCAATTAAAATATGGGTGCAATCCAAATCAAAACCATCAAGAATATTTATGGAAGATGGTTCACAACTACCAGTAAAAGTCTTAAATGGAAAACCAGGATATATAAACTTTTTAGATGCTTTTAATGGATGGCAGTTGGTTAAAGAGTTAAAAGAAGCTACAGGACTTCCAGCAGCAACATCATTCAAACATGTATCGCCAGCAGGAGCGGCAGTAGGAAAGGAATTAGACAATACATTAGCAAAAAATATATTGGGTTGATGATTTAGGTAAATTATCACCACTTGCAAGTGCATATGCAAGAGCTAGAGGTGCTGATAGAATGTCATCATTTGGCGATTTTATAGCATTATCAGATATATGTGATATTGATACTGCAAATTTAATAAAGAGAGAAGTTTCGGATGGAGTTATTGCTCAGGATTCACAGATGAAGCTTTTGAAATATTAAAGACAAAGAAAAAAGGCAATTATAATATAATCCAAATAGATGAAAACTATATTCCAAACAAATTAGAAAGAAAGCAAGTTTATGGGGTGACTTTTTGAGCAAGGTAGAAATGAATTAGATATTGATGATGATTTATTATCTAATATAGTGACTATAAATAAAAATATCCCAGAAGAAATATTAATAGATATGAAGATTGCACTTATCACATTAAAATATACTCAATCAAACTCAGTTTGTTATGTTAAAAGATGATCAAGTGATAGGCATAGGGGCAGGGCAACAGTCAAGGATTCACTGTACTCGTCTTGCTGGACAAAAGGCTGATAATTGGTATCTTCGTCAGTCACCACAAGTTATGGGATTACAATTTAAAAGATGAAATCGGTCGTGCAGAAAGAGATAATGCAATAGACGTTTATATAGGTGATGAATATATGGATGTTCTTGCAGAAGGTGAATGGCAAAAAAATTTAAAGTTAAACCAGAAGTTTTCACAATAGAAGCTAAGAGAGCTTGGTTAGATAAAATGACAGATGTAGTTGTAGGGTCTGATGCATTTTTCCCATTCCCAGATAATATAGAAAGAGCACACAAAAAGCGGAGTTAAATATATAGTTCAGCCAGGGGGCTCAGTAAGAGATAATGAAGTAATAAAATGTTGTGATAAATATAATATAGCTATGTTATTTACAGGCATAAGACTATTCCATCATTAGAGAATATATAAAAAGGTAGAATTAAAAATAAAATAAATTTTTAATTCTACCTTTTTATATTTGGATTTAATTATCTGTAAAAGTGTTTACAGAAGTTTTTTAATTCATTTAAGAATATAGTTGTAGATTTAGAATGATTGTTATCATTTAAAACATATGTAAAATATTTTTCATAATAACTTTCTAATGGAAGAATGCATATATCTTCATTTTTATAAGATGGCTCTGCAATAAGTTTAGGAATAATGCTAATACCTAATTTATTTTTTACAGCCTCTTTAATTGCATAATCACTTCCCAAAGTCAACATACTTTCTGGTTTAAGATGATTCTCTTTAAGAAAAGATCTATAAAATGTTTTGTTGAACAATTATCCTCTCTAGTTATCCATCTTTTAGACTTTAGCTCGTTCATATATGTAGAGATATCTTTAATTGTGTTTGCATATGGGATTATAAGAACCATTTTTTCTCTCAGAAATCTATTTTGCATAAGAGTATTTTTTTCATATAATTCTTCTATAAGTCCTATATCTATTTCATTATTTCTTAATTTATTTAGAATGTTTTTATCACTATCTGTAAATATATCTATATTTATATTTGGATATTTTTTATAAACTCAGATAAAAATTTCGGTAAAAATACTCTTCAAGAACAGAATTGACTCCAATTTTTATACTACCTACTACATCATCATTATTATTTTCTATTAATTCCTGGGGTATCATCTATTATATTAAAAATCTGTTTTGCCCTTTTTGTATAATAAGTTTCCGCTCTCTGTTATAGTTATTTCATTGTTTCTAGAAATAAGAGCGATATTTACTCTAAAGAATTGTTCTAAGTATTTTAAATGTTCATAAACAGTTGCTTTAGAGAGATTCAAATTTTCCATAACTTTTATAACATTGTCGGTTTCGACTATAGATATAAAAGTTTTTAATTCAGGTAGCATGACAACCCTCCTCAATGGTATTTTATTTAAGCAACCTTAAAAATTCGCATTGTTTATATTTTAGCATTTTTCTTTATTTTATACACGTTTAATATTTAGTTTGTAAGAATATTGATATATTTAATGATAATAAATAACTATAAATATAGCAAAAAATCAAAAAAGACGTATTGATATAGATATATTAATTTAGACAAGTATTTTTTTTGCTATGATAAATAAATAGAAATTTACATATATATGAAAATTAATATTATAGTAAATTTATTGATTTGTGATAAAACTACGCTTTTTGACGTATATATCGTAAGCTGATACATTAATAATATATCAGTTAACGATATATTAGAGGCGATAGATATGAACAAAGAGACACCACTGACAGAGGCAGTTTATTATATATTATTAGCAGTTAGAGAGCCCAATCATGGATATGGAATAATACAAGATGTATTTGATATGACAGATGGGAGGGTGAATTTAGGTCCAGGAACTTTATATGGAGCAATAAATTCATTATTAGAAAAGGCTGGATAAAACTATACAGCGAAGAAAAACAATCTAGAAAGAAAAATCTTATGTAATAACACCTTTAGGGTAGAGGTGTTTAAAAAGAAGTTATAAGATTAAATGAATTAATAAAAATGGTGAAAAGATGGGGTATGATAATTATGATTAAGTATCGTTATTATATAGATAACCAAAAAAGAACAAGACTGGTTAAATAAACTTAGTAGAGAAGGATGGGCATTGAAAAAATTTTTCTTGGGATTTTATAAATTTGAAAAATGTGAACCAGGAGAATATGAATATCAAATAGATTTAATGCCAGAAAATGTAGAACAACAAGACTATTATGATTTTATGGAGGAAGCTGGAGTAGAGGTTGTATGTAGATGGTATTATTGGGTATACCTTCGCAGAAAAACATCTTCAAACAATGAATTCAAACTATACTCTGATAAAGAATCGCTAAAAGGTCATTATGAAAGTATTATAAAGTTTTTAAAACCATTTATGTACTTAAATTGATAGCTTCACTATTGCAATTACCACCGATATTTATAAGCAACTCTAAATTTAATATATTTTCATTTATATTCTTATTCATACTATTCTTTATAGTATTTAAATCAGTAAGACGCTTTGAAAATAGAATAAAGAGAATAGAAGAGGATGTTAAGTAATAATTTATAAAGTTAATAAATTTACTTAATTAAAGGGGAGATTAAAATGAAAGATTTTATTTATGCTGCATTACCTTGGATTATAATGGGGTTAACAATTGCTGTTTTGGCAGTGAAGTTTAGTAAAATAAATTCTAAAAAGATAATGAAATTGTGGATAAATCAATATGGATGATAAAAAAGAAGCTCATAATAATAAGCAAAATGATCAAACAAATAACAATATGGCAACTGGGATGTGTATTGGAATGTGCCTTGGAGTAGCATTAAGCACAACAGGACTGTTTTCTATGTCATATGGAGCAAGTTTTGGGATGTTGATAGGTATGGTTGTAGGTATGTGTATAAATTCTCAAAAGTTATCCACTGTGGATAACTTTTTGAGAATTTATATTTAGTAGGATAGATTTATTGAAAAATATTTTTGTATTGGTACTATGTTAATAGTGATTAAAAAAGTCCGATGCAAAAATATTTTTTTGTATTAATTTTAAATCTAGAAGGGAGTGTGGAAAAAATTAATATTAATGAGATAGCAAAGTTAGCGGGGTTTCACGAGCAACAGTATCGAGATATTTAAATAACGGATATGTTAGCGAAGAAAAAAAATATAATTGCAAAGGTAATAGAGGATACAGGGTACATACCATCAGCTCAAGCTAGAATACTAAGAACAAAAAAAAAAGTAAGTTAATAGGTGTTATTATACCAAAGCTAGATTCACAATCTATAAGTAGAGAAATTTTAGGTATAAATGAAGCTTTATCAAAGGAAGGATATCAAATTATCCTTGCTGATACATTTAACAATGAACATAAAGAATTAGAATATCTTAAGGTTTTACAAAATAATCAGGTAGATGGAATTATATTAATAGCAACAGTATTTACTAAACAGCATAAAAAACTATTACAAGAGTTAAGTATTCCAGTAGTAATAGTAGGACAATATTTAAAAGGTTATTCCTGTATATATAATGATGACTATAATGCAGCAAAAGATATAACTAAAGAATTAATAAAGGATAATAGAAAAAATCCTGGATATATAGGTGTAAACTTAGATGATGAATCAGCTGGTAGCGGAAGATATAATGGGTATATAGATGCGATAAAAGAGTATGGGATAGATATCAATAAAAATAATATGAAAATAGCAAAGTTTAATATGGAGGATGGTTACTTAAAACAAAGGAACTTTTCTTAGAAAATCCAAATATAGACGCACTATTTTGTGCAACAGATAATATCGCTGTTGGAGCTATGCAATACTTAAAAGAATGTGGAAAGAAAATACCAGAAGATATTTCAATAGTTGGTTTTGGTCATACAAATATATCAAAGGTTGTAGAACCTAAATTAACAACAGTACATTTTCATTATAAAACTTCTGGAATAGAAGCTGCTAATATAATTATGAATATGATTGAAAATGGAGACAAAATTATTAGAGATATAAAAATGGGATATGAAATAATAGTTCAGGAATCAACAAATTAAAAATAAGCACTTAATCTGATAATGAGATTGGGTGCTTTTTTAATTTACAACTTATTACCTAGAGCAAGAGATGAAGCCATTGGCGCTATGAATGAAGTGAATTTATATGTATAATTAGTGATAATACATATATAAAGGGGATATCAAAATAAAATATGGAATTGATTTCAGATTTTAATAAATTTATAAGTTAGTCATAACAAGTTATATGATTAAAGAATGTGGAAAAAAAAATTCAAAAAACCTTTGCATAAATATAAGTAGCGTGCTACAATGAACTTGAGAAATGTGAGAACGATATCATATATTACAAAAGGGGGATAAAAATATGGAAGAAAATAAACAAGAAAAATATTTACGCATTTCGAAAGAAATAGTGAATTACGTAGGTGGAGAGGATAATATTCAAGGCGTTGCACATTGTGCAACAAGATTACGTATAGTGCTAACTGATAATAATTTAGCCGACATTGAAAAATTAGAAAATATTGATTCAGTAAAAGGCGTGTTTATCGCAGGTAACCAATTGCAATTAATATTTGGAGCAGGTTTAGTAAATGAAGTTTATGAAGTATTCAGTCGTTATACACATACAGAAAATATGTCGCTTGGAGATATTAAAGCTCAAAGTGCTCAAAAACAAAATCCAATACAAACAGTAATCAAGTCTTTATCAGATGTTTTTATCGGTATTATGCCTGGGATATTAGCTGCAGCATTACTTATGGGGATTACTGGTGTTTTAGGCAAATGGGATGTTGTTGTAAATAATGAAACATTATATGCAATTAATAAATTAGCAAGTATAGCTGCTAATGGAATATTTAGTATTTTACCAATGGCTGTTTGCTATAGTGCTACTAAGAGATATGGTGGAAAACCAATCTTAGGTATGATTGTTGGAGCGATAATGCTTGATTCTTCTTTAGCAAATGCATATTCAGTTGTATCAGGAAGTGTTGTTCCAGAAGTTATTAGGATTTTGGCTTCCCAATTGAATTAGTAGGATTTCAAGGTGGAATTATAATCGCATTAATGATGGGATTTGTAGTTGCTAAATTAGATATTTTCTTTGATAAAAAAGTACCTGATTTTATTAAACTATTATTATCACCATTATGTACAGTCTTTATTTCTACAGTATTATTATTCACAGTTGTTGGACCATTAGGTAGAGAGTTAGGTAATTTAATAACAGGAAGTTTAATTTGGATGACTGAAAATCTAGGTGCGTTAGGTTATATGATTTTTGCAGGTTTACAACAAATAGTAGTTATTACAGGTTTACATCATATTATAGGAGCTGTTGAAGCTCAGTTAATTGCTGATACAGGGAGAAACTTCTTAAATCCTTTAATGTCAGTTGCATTGATGGGGCAAAGGTGGAGCTGTTTTAGGATATTTAATATTAAACTGGAATGATGTAAAAGCTAGAGAATTATGTATTCCTTCATTTGCATCAACTTTATTCGGAATAAGTGAACCAGCTATATTTGGTGTTAACTTACGTCATAAGTTCCCAAGTTGCTGGATGCTTAGGGAGGAGCTATTGCAGGTGCCTATGTTTATTTTGCTGATTTAGCAGCATTAGGGTTTGGGACAAGTGCATTACCTGGTATAGCTATTACAGACCCTACTAATAATGGATATATAAATTATATAATAGCTCATATAATTGCTTTATCTACAGGTCTTGTGTTCTGTGTGATATTTGGTAAAAGTTAAAGACAAAAACTACTAAAGTAGAAGATAGTGAATATGATGTTTCAGAAAAAGTAGAAATATTGAAGTTACTTCTCCTGTAAAAGGAAGAGTTAAAAATATAGGTGAATCATCTGATGCTACATTTGCATCAAAATGTATGGGTGATGGAATTGCTGTAGATGTAATTGATGGGGAGATTGTCGCACCTTGTGATGGAAAGATAACTATTGTATTCCCAAGCAAGCATGCTATAGGAATGAAGCTGAAAGATGGTTCTAGTATACTTATTCACTGTGGTATTGATACTGTTAATATGGATGGTGATGGATTTGAAACATTTGTTGATGTTGACCAAGAGGTTAAAAAAAGGAGATTTATTATTAAAATTTGATATAGATTTAGTAAAAGAAAAAGGATATTCTACGGAAACAATGATGTCATTTGAATTAGCTGACAAACGTACTTTACAAATGCAATACACTGGTCAAACTCAAGGAAAAGATGTTGTTGCAGTAGTTAAATAGGAGGTGGGGATCTCTAATGATGACAAAAGAAGATTACTTAAATGAATATAAGACTCATAAAAGTATGCGAGATAATGTTAAAAGGGATAATTATCGATTACAATATCATTTGATGCCCCCAACAGGCTTTTTAAATGATCCAAATGGGTTATTTCAAAAGACGGTGTCTACCATATTTATTTTCAATATACACCTTTTACAGCTGGATGGGGAACAAAGCTTTGGGGACATTATACAAGCAAAGATATGATTAATTTTAATCAAGAAGAACCATTTTTATATCCAGATATTGCTCTTGATAGGGATGGTGTTTATAGCGGTTCTGCCTTTGTAGAAGATGAAACAATTCACTATTTTTATACTGGAAATGTGAAGTTGACTGATAGAGAAGATTATGATTATATTAATTCTGGTCGTGAACAAAATACAATTCATATGACAAGTAAGGATGGATATAAGATTAGTGAAAAGGAATTAATTCTTTCTAATGATGACTATCCAATAGATATGTCCAAGCATGTTAGAGATCCAAAGATATTTAAAAAGAATAACTATTATTATATGGTTTTAGGTGGTAGAACATCAGATAATCAAGGATGTGTGTTATTATATAAGAGTAAAGATTTAATTAATTTTGAGTATTATAATCGTATAGAAGTTGATGATTTCGGATATATGTGGGAATGTCCAGATTTATTTGAATTAGATGGAGAATTATTTTTTAGTAGTATGCCCACAAGGAATATCTCAACGAGGTTATGATTATTCTAATGTTTATCAAACTGGATACTTTAAAGTTGATTATGATTTTGACAATAATACTTACAAAATAAGTGAATTTAAAGAGTTAGATAGAGGATTTGATATTTATGCTCCACAAAGTTTTTAGATGAGAAAAATAGACGTATACAATACGCATGGATGGGAATA
>VOFB01004560.1_pt1 | contig 33766 bp, 72 predicted proteins | sample 5384141 | NCBI WGS metagenome assembly VOFB01 (sample SAMN12384721, study PRJNA508395) | human gut metagenome | isolation source: healthy gut A | host: Homo sapiens | reverse complement strand
TTAACTTTTGGACCTATTGGCTCTGCTCCTTGTATTGTATGAATAATTTCTTTGCCTGTTATTTCTTTCAATTTATCTATAAATTCTTGTGCCTTTCCAAATTTTGTATTTAATTTATAACTATTATATGACATTATTGGTATTACTTCTGCTCCTTTATTTATCAATTCTTGAATTTTAGGAATTGTCTTTTTAAATGTACAAAATGAACCTGTTAATGCAAATCCTATTTTTTATTTTATTTAATTCCAATTTTGTTAGTCCCTCCTTCTATTTTGCTTTATATATAATATGAATTTATGTAAAGTTTTGAGTTGGTTTTGTCTAAAAAACATTTCATATATTTTAGTATTTAGTCATAAAATTAAAGGGTGATATTGTGAAAAAATTTATAATGAATGGACTTATATTAACTATAACTTCTATTATAATGAGAACTGTTTCAATGGCTTTTAACATATATGTATCAAATAAAATTGGAGCAGAAGCTATTGGCCTATTTGGTCTGGTTATGTCTGTATATTTATTTTTATAACAATTGCTACATCTGGTTTAAGCCTTGCGTGTACATACTTAGTTTCAGAACACTTTGCTAAAAAGCAGTATTTACAAGGCTTAAAATCTCTAAAACTTGCATATATTTTGGATTAGTTTTAGGTTTAATTAGTAGTTGTATATTGTTAGTTCTTTTAAATACAATCTCACGGCAATTGGCTTAATAATAGAGTATCCCCCTACCCCATTTTATTTGATTGCTATTGGTTTGCCTTGTATTGCAATCTCATCTGTTATTAATGGTTATTTTACAGCTGTTAGAAAAGCATACAAAGTGCAATATCACAAGTATTAGAATTATTCATAAAAATTTTATTAAGTATCATTTTATTAAAATATTCCCCTATAAAAAATGTAGAATTAGTTTGTATTTACTTAATTTTAGCTGATATTATCTCTGAAATATTTTCAGTATCATTTTTATTTATTTTGTACAAAATTGATATTTCAAAATATTTAAAAAGAATGTCAATAAAAAACTGATTTCAAAAATATTATTTTAAGAATTAGTTTACCAGTTGCTATTACTTCTTATATACGTTCTGGCTTATCCACTTTAAAACAATTTATTGTTCCTAACAGATTACTTATGTTTGGTTTACCATATACTATCGCATTAGCCGAATATGGAAAAATCACAGGTATGGCTTTACCTGTGATTATGTTTCCAACCGTATTTATTGGATCTTTTTAACAATCTAATTGTACCAGAATTTTCTAGTTTACTTGCTAAAGGTTATAAAAAAAATTATAACAATAATAAAAAAAATATTTATAATATCTTCTATTTTTTCAATTATCATAACAATACTTTTAATTGTATTTTCAAACAGTTTAAGTTTATATATTTTTCAAAATATTGATTGTGGTATATATATACAAATACTTTCTCCTTTAATAATTTTTATGTATATTGATAATATCATTGATAATATGTTAAAAAGGATTAAACCAGCAATTTAAAGTGATGTTTTGTAATATTATAGATTTAATTATTTCTATTAGTATCCTTTATATATTATTGCCCAAAATTGGAATAACTGGTTTTATTATTGCAATATATGTTAGCGAAATTTTCAATTTTACAGTAAGTTACATTACTCTTAAAAAAACAACAGGTTTTAAAATTTTTAATAGATTAGAACAAAACGGACATTTATAACATTTGTAATTATTAAAACATCTTGAAGTCCGCGTTTTTGTTTGTATGTAAAAAATTAAGGCTATTTTATTATTTATAAATTCAATTTTTACTATTTTCTAATAATTCTTTATTGTATTTATATCTTTTTTTCTTTCCTAGCTAGTTTTCTTTTGTTTAATTTAATTTGATACATTAAAATAAATATCAGTATAATCAATAAACATATTAGTGTTATCTTATCTTTTAATAGTTCAACAAAATTTCCCAATCCTTTTATTTTAAAAATATATTTTCCTTCCACTTTGGAATAAGCAACTAAATTTCTGTCATTTCTTTTATTATTGTCACCTTTTTGTTCTATATTCAGTATTCCCATTCTCATCTATAATTTCTACTATTCTGTGTGTATTAACAAATCCATCATCTTGAAAAGAAATAATATCTCCTACTTTTTTAATTCATCTTTAGATACATTTTAACAAAAATTGCATCATTAGGCATAATTGTTGGTTCCATGCTTTCTGATATTATAACTAAACTTTTCATTCCTAAAAACTTGGAATTTTATTAGGATTTATCATAGATTTTGCCATCAAAACTATATTATAAATAACAATTGAATTATTATTATGGCACAAAAATATACTTAGTATTTTTAGTATTTTATGTACGTTTTCAGCTGATTCATCAAATTTTTTTTATTTTATACACTTTTTTAACTCCTTTGCTTTTAGTACATTTACAATATATCATATAGAAAAATCCTTTTCAATATGATTTTATTATGTTACATAAATGTAATATTTTTTTTCACACATTATTATTTACTTATACACTATTTATATATATAATAAATTATAAAGTTATTTATAGGAGGACTTTAATGGATCGTAATATTTTATTAGTTTCTGAACAAGATCAAAAAGCTTATTTGCCATATAAATATGAAGATATAGAATACATATATAAAACTTATAATAAAGAATTTTCTTCTATTCAGGATGTAATAAAAAATTTTACATTCTTCCATTATCTCGTTTTAAAAATGCTCCTATATCCAGATTTAGGGAAACACTTAATCTTGTAAAAAACAAAGAAAAAATTGTCTTTAATTAAGGCTCTAGACTTAGGAATTGAATTAATGTTCAATTATAAATTAAATCCCATTATAATTGCAGACTTGTAGAAATCTTGATGAACTAGATATATACTTAGATTGCTTAGAAGAAAATCAATTATTTGATTTTAAGTGTTTTGAAATTAAATTTGAGGTAACTCCAGATATTTATTCTAAACATGCTAAAGTTTTTTATCAGTAATTTTTTATGTTTATAAATCTTATTTTTCTTTTCTATATTTAACTGGTTGATATGTACTATATTTCAAATCTTCTTTTGAGTATTGATCAGGTTTTAACCCTACTCTATCTTTCATTTTATCTAATATTAACACCGCCACAATTGTCATTATACAACCTATAATTATAAATGTATTTGCAGTTGTTGTAAATTTCAATAAGAATGCACATGTTAATGATATACAAGCTGTAAATAAATTAAGTGTTAATTTACTTAATGCTGTAATTTTAGGTCTAATTGTTTTATTTGTGAAATTATTTAAGTATCGTGTCATTAACGCATTATATGGCCCTTTTAAATGCATATTGAACTAAATATAATAAAAAGATTAATACTAGTGATGATTTTGACAATGGATCAGTTCCTATAAATCAATTATTATACAAGATATTGTTACAGGAAATGTCAAAAATCCAAGCACTTTATTTCTTAAAGCTTTATGAAAACGTTCACTATTTCTAGCTGTAATTGTCGCTGAAAATTGTAATAATGCAAATATAATTCCAAAATAAATTTCTGAACTTGCATTTCGCTAAGCATACTACTTCTTAAATTAACTATTCCAAGTATTAATCCCATAAATACAGCATTTAATAATATTAATAATCGTATTCTGTCAGATTTTTTGAAAAATTTCATTGAATCTTTTAATTGTTTAGAATATTTTTTTAGACTAATAGGTTTTACTTTTTTCTTCTTTAATTACTGTATGCCTAAATTTAAATGATATTATTGTTGATGATACACAACATATAAAAACATAATACCATTGGTATATATCCATTAATAGCAAATGTAAAGCCTGCTATTATAGAAGATATTCCATCAAATATATAAAAATATGATGAAGATTTTCCATCTATTGCTTTGCAAAAACCTTTCCCCTCTTTTTTACTTGCTGGCAACGAATCATATAATATGTTTGATTCACATATTCCTTTTATTGAATACCCTAATGCATAAATAAATTGTATCAATAACAATTCATAAAAATCTTTCATAAATATCATTGCTAATATGCTTAAAGCATACAAAATATTGCCAATAATAAGGCAATTTTTCTTTCCAATTCTATCTACTAAACTAGTAATAGGTAATTGCCAAAATGTATTTGCCAATGTGTAAAATGCATCTGCAAATAAAACTTCAGCTGGTGTTAATCCTTTTTACTTGTGTTAAAAATAGAAAAATAATTGGGAAATAAAACAATAAATCCCAAGAAACAGTTTTATATATTGGAAAAATCCTAACATTTTTTCTCTTTTTTTCTTCTTATTGTTTCTTTTGTTTTTGCCATTACATACTCCTTAATTTTATATTTTATAATAACAAAATTCTAAGATTTTGACAAGTTTTTTATTATATTTTTTAAGAATTTACATACACTATTATAGCTATGAATCAAATATTAGTTACTAAAAATAATAAAAAAGTAAAATTAAATAAAAGTTTCTTTAAATTGCAGTTTCTATTTTCTTTTATGATATCTGTTCTTTTAATTTGCAGTATAATTTACACCCTATATTCTATAAAAGAATCTGAAAAAAGAATCTGCTAAATTAGTCGGAAATTACAATATATACAAACTATATAGTGACTTTTCATATTTTCAAGATAATACAGAAATATCCACTAATATATTTGGAACTATTGAAATTCCAAAATTAGATATATCTTATCCGATTTTTTCAAGTTTATCTGAAGAAAATTTGAAATTGTCTCCTTGTAAATTTTATGGCCCATCACTTACTGAAAATGGTAATATATGTATTGCTGGACATAATTATGACAATAATAAATTTTTTAGCAATTTAGATTCTTTAAATCTTTCAGATAACATAATTATATATGACCATAACAAAATTAGATATTTATATAAAATATTTGATATTTATGAAGTTAAAGAAAATGACTTGTCACCTATTTTTAGCTATGATTTAAATGCTAAGACACTAACGTTGATTACATGCAATAATTTAAATAGAAATAGGCTTATTATTAAATCAACTCAATTAAAATAGCTTTATTACTTTTATATTCACAAAATAAAAACCTTTGAACATCAAAGGTTTTTATCTATAAATATCTAATTATAACTGACATTAAATGTTTCTATAATCTTTTACTTTTTTATAAGCATATACTGCTGATATACCAAATATAACAACTAATGCAGCTATTGGTAATGAACTTGCTACACCTGTTTTTGGTAAATTTGTATTATTATAAACCCTTGAATTATTAGATTTGTTTGTGTTTTTTGCTGTATTATTTGTTAATGAATTATTTGTTGCATTATTTGTATTTGCAGTATTATTAGCAGAATTAGTATTTGCATTATTACTGCTATTGTTTGATAATAATGTACCAGATAAATCATTATATCCTGTATTATTATCTGCGGCATTAACTATTGAACACATTAAAACTAGCATAACACTTAAAATTAAAACTGAAAATGTTTTGATTAAATTTGATTTCTTCATATTAATATCTCCTCTACTTTTTGATTTTTTATTATTATAATTACAATCATTCTTAATTATACTACTTTTATATATATATTTCAAGAAAAAATCGCAATAAATAATAAAATACTCTTTTCTTGTGTTTCTATAAATTTATTTTATACTTAAAAATATTATTAGTCAATATAATTTATCCATTTTTTCTTTACAGTTTCATTACAAAACTATTACATATTTTACACTTTTAAAATTAGATAAAATTGATTATACATTAAATTTAAATAACACAATGTCTCCATCTTGCATTATATATTCTTTGCCTTCTTGACGTACTAGCCCTTTTTCCTTAGCTTGAACCATTCCTCCTGATGATATTAAATCATCAAAAGAAACAACTTCTGCTTTTATAAATCCTCTTTCTATATCTGAATGGATTTTTCCAGTCGCTTGAGGTGCTTTAGTACCTTTCTTTATTGTCCAAGCTCTAACTTCTGGCTCTCCTGCTGTTAAAAAATGACATTAATCCTAATAAATCATAACTTCTTTTTATAACCTTGTCTAATCCTGATTCTTCTAATCCCATTGCTTCTAGCATTTCTTTTTTGTCATCATCTTCTAAGCCTGATAATTCTTCCTCAATTTTAACACATAGCGGAATCACTTCTGCATTTTCTTGTCTTTGCATATTCTTTTACTTTTAAAACTAATGGATCATTTTCAGCATTATCTATTTGACTTTCTGAAATATTTGCAACATATAATATTGGTTTTGTGGTTAATAAAAATGTTTCTTTTACTATTGGAAGTTCATCTTCATTGAAGTCCAATGTTCTTGCAGATTTTCCTTCTTCTAATGTTTTCTTTATTTTTCAAATAAATCAATTTCTGTTTGATATTTTTTATCAGCTTTCAAATTTTTTTCTTGCTTTATCTAATCTTTTATTTACCATCTCTAAATCTGCAAATATTAATTCTAAATTAATTGTTTCAATATCTCTAATTGGGTCTACGCTTCCATCTACATGTACCACATTTCCATCTTCAAAACATCTTACAACCTCACAAATTGCATCCGTTTCTCTAATATGTGATAAAATTTATTTCCAAGACCTTCACCTTTGCTTGCCCCTTAACTAATCCAGCTATGTCAACAAATTCAATTACAGCATGTGTTGTTTTTTTGCGGATTGTACATTTCAGTTAATTTATCTAATCTCTCATCTGGTACAGGTACAACTCCTACATTTGGTTCTATTGTGCAGAATGGATAGTTTGCACATTCTGCACCTGCTTTTGTTATACTATTAAATAATGTACTCTTCCCCACATTTGGAAGTCCTACAATTCCCTAATTTCATTATAATTCCTCTTTCTTTTTATTTACTTTTATTTTCTACTTCTTCTTTAATTTTAGCTACAAATTCGTCTGCATTTATTGTTTCATTTTCTGCATTTCCTCTTGAACGAACAGCAACTGTATTTTCTTCAACTTCTTTATTTCCTACAACTAACATATATGGAACTTTTTCAAGTTGTGCTTCACGAATTTTGTATCCAACTTTTTCGTTTCTATCATCAATGACAACACGAATACCTACTTTATGAAGTTTTTCTTCAATTTGTTTAGCATATTCTAATTGCGAATCTGCAATTGGTAATATTTTTACTTGTGTTGGTGAAAGCCACAATGGGAATGCACCTTTTGTTTCTTCTATTAAGAAACACATAAATCTATCAAATGTACCAAGTATCGCTCTATGAATAACAACAGGTCTATGTTTTTCTCCATCTTCTCCAATATATTCTAATTTAAATCTTTCAGGTAATAAAAAGTCTAATTGGCAAGTAGATACTGTTACATCATGTCCAACAGCAGATTTTAATTGAACATCTAATTTAGGTCCATAAAAAGTCGCTTCTCCTTCTGCCTCATAAAATGGAACTCCAAGTTCTGTTAATATTTCTCTTAATTGTCCTTCAGCTTTTTCCCACATTTCGTCATCATCAAAATACTTCTCTTTGTTGTTTTTGTCTCTTAAAGATAGTCTAAATTCATAATCTTCAAATCCAAAATCTTTATATACAGATAAAATTAATTGAACTACTTTTCCAAATTCTTCTTTTATTTGCTCTGGTCTTACAAATAAATGTGCATCATTTTGACACATTTCACGTACTCTTTCTAGCCCACAAACACTTCCACTATCTTCATATCTAAAGTCATGTGCTAATTCTCCAATTCTTATTGGTAAAATCTCTATATGAACGCATTTTGTTTTTGTATATTAACATATGATGTGGACAGTTCATTGGTCTTAATACCATTTCTTCATTATCCATTTTCATAACAGGGAACATATCTTCTTTGTAGTGGTCCCAGTGTCCTGAAACTTTATATAATTCTGTATTTGCAAGTGATGGTGTGTATACATGTTGATATCCCATTTCTATTTCTTTATCTTGAATATATCTTTCTAATAATCTTCTAACAGTCGCACCATTTGGCAAATACATTGGTAATCCAGAACCAACTAATGGACTTGTCATAAATAGTTCTAACTCTTTGCCTAATTTTCTGTGATCACGTGCACGAGCTTCTTCTAATTTTTGCATATATTCATCCATTTGGCTTGCTTTTTGGGAATGATATAGCATAAATTCTTTTGCAACATTTTATTATGTTCATCACCTCTCCAGTATGCTCCAGAAGATGATAATATTTTAACAACTTTTACTTTTCCTGTGCTCTCTAAATGTGGTCCTGCACATAAGTCTGTAAAATCTCCTTGTTTGTAAAATGTAATCTCTTCCCCATCAGCTAAATCATTAATTAATTCTTGCTTATATGGTTGATCTTTCATTAGTTCTAAAGCTTTTTTTTTTAGGTAAAGAAAATCTTTCTATTGCTAAATTTTCTTTTATTATTTTTTTTCATTTCTTCTTCTATTTTTGCCTTATCTTCTTCTGTAAATGGTTTTTCTACATCAAAATCATAATAAAATCCATTTTCTATTGATGGACCAATTGCAAATTTTACGTTTGAAATAATCTGCTAACAGCTTGTGCCATAATATGTGATGTTGTATGCCAATAAGCTTTTTTTTCCGTCTAAGTCATCTTCTTTAAAAGTATGTATAACAATTTCACAATCTTCATTAATTTCATGTCTTAAATCCTCGACTTTACCATTTACACTTCCACATGTTGCATTTCTTGCAAGCCCTTCACTTATTTTTTTTGCAACATCTAAAATAGTACTTCCTTTGTTCTACCTCTAATATAGAACCATCTGTTAATTTTACTTTAACCATTTTAAAACCTCCTTGAAATCTATTGTATAACTTTTCTAACATATAAAAAGCACTCCCAATAGACATTTTTATAATATCTATAGGAGTGCATATATACACGGTTCCATCCTATTTTTACTTAATTAAAAGATTTTAACGTATCTTACTCGTCTAGCTTATTCACTAGAAACTAAAAGAGTTAGTTTTCAAATAGGTTTTCTTTAATTGGTTTTCAGCCTATGACCAATTTTCTCTGTGAAAGCAATTTCTATTTTACTCTTCTCTCATTGTTTTTGTCTTATGTTAATAGTTTAATATCTTTTTATAAAAAAGTCAATAGAAATTATTTACTTTTTTTGTGTTACTATTGTATAATTTGAAAAGTTTAATATTATAAAATATTTATGCCTGCATAGCTCAGTCGGTAGAGTGCTACCTTGGTAAGGTAGAGGTCACGGGTTCAATTCCGTTGTTGGCTCCATAAAAAAGCTTCAGTATTTACTGAAGCTTTTTTTGAGTTTATACAATCTACAATTGTGTAGATAAATTCTGCGTTAGTTGGCTTGCCTGAATTAGGATTAGTACAACTATAAAAATACTTTTCCAGAATTTCCTGATTTCCTCTACTCCATGACATTTCAACAGCATGCCTAATCGCTCTTTCTGCTCGCTGTGGTGTTGTTTTATAAATTTTTGCTACTCTTGGATAGATATCTTTCGTCATGAGTAAATTCATTTGATCATCTTGGCTTAAGACATATAATATTGCCTCTTTCAAATATAAATATCCTTTTATACTTGGTGAAATTCCTAACTCTTTTAAAATATTGCCTATTTCTTCATCAGTCACTTCTACTTTTTAATAGTCATTTCTTGAATTATTTCAGATGTTCCCTCCTTGTCACCAACTATCACTTTCAAGTCTTCTACTACCTCCCGTAATATTTCCAGAATGTTTTTAATGTTTTCTTTTTCAGGTGTTGTCATATTACTACTCCCTCCATGCTTAATAATACTTGTATTGTTTACAAGTATTATTATATATCTTTTTCCATTTTTGTCAATTATTGGCATATTCTTCCATTTAATATATTTTTTATTGCTTTCTTCCTTATTCTTTGTATTGCATTATCTACTGATTTTACTGGTGTTTCAAGTTTTGTAGCTATTGTATTATAACTCTCGCCATTTAAATAACTATTTAAAACTTTTTCTCAAAATCACTTAAATTTTTATTTACTGCATTTTCAACTTCATTATATTGTTCCCTTTTCATTATTGTTTCTAAAGGGTCTTCTATAGTCTTACTATTAAATGTTTCTAGTAATTCCACACTATCATCTTCATTATTGTCATATGCAAAATGTATTTAGAGATAAATACGAATTAAGTGGTTGATGCTTTTGCCTGTTAGATGTCTTTATCGCTGTTATTAATTGTCTTTCAATACATATGTTTGCAAATGATTTAAATGAACTTTGCATCTCAGAATTATAGCTCTTTATTGCCTTAAACAAACCTATCATTCCTTCTTGTATAGTGTCTTCTCGTTCTGCTCCTATTATAAAATATTTTCCTACTTTTGAGTTCACTAAATCTTTATATTTTTCTAATAAAAATACTAAAGATTCTTTCATTACCATTTTTTATTTCATCTATTATTTGTTCATCTGTTAATTTGTGATATTTACTTATTGTAAATTCGTTTTTTGCATATGTCAAAATACCTCCAAATGTGCTTTTTTAGTATTATATATGTCATTTTTTTTATTGTCAAGAATTAATATACTATAAATTCAATATTTATACAAATAATAAAAAAGTCATCTTAAACTTAGTGCTTAAAATGACTTTTTGCATAATTAATTATTTAATTCATTTTTGAACATAGTCCATATATCATCATATGCCATATTAGCTTCCCATGAAGCGATTCCTGCTAAATTGTTTTCTTTCATTAATGATATTTTTGCTTTTAAAGAATCTATATCTTCTATCCAAATTTGTTTTGTATTATTTCCTGATGAAAATGTTACATAGTTTTGTTTTAGTTCATCATTCCATTGTTTCGTTATTCCATCCGGTATTTCCGCTTCTGTATTTTTTATGCTTAATGAATTATTGCTAATAACTTTCCCATCTGAATTAGTTGTCCAAATTCTTGTATATAAAGGTACAGCTAAAATTAACTTATTTGGATTAATTTCCTGTTTGTAAAAACTTAACTAAATTTAATTTAACCCAATTGTATCCTGCAGTTGTTCCAGGTTTTGTACTTGAACTTCCATTTTGGTCATATGCCATAAATATTGTATAATCTGCTACATTTCCTATTACGTGCCTGTCAAAACACATTGACCATGTATCTCCACCATCTGGAGCTGTAACATCAACAGAAAGAACCATTCCAATTTCCTTTAAACGAGGTTCTAATTCAATTATAAATCTTGAATACATATCTTTATCTTCTGATTTCATATTTTCAAAATCTATATTGATACCATCCACCCCATATTCTACACACTTATTTACTATACTTTCAATAAGCTTTTTACGTTTTTCATAATCATTCATAATATTTGAGGTTATATTTAAACTTTTGTTTGCTGCAACTCCATTGGAAACCATTGCCATATTTTATATCCATTGTTTTTTTGCCCATTTTATATATGCTTTTCCTGAATCTCCTATATTCTCTTTTAAATCCCCATGTGTATCTAAGTAGAAAAATGCTGGTGATACAACATTGATTCCATCTATTGTTGTTCCTTCTCTATTTGAGCATTAACATATTCTGAATAATAATCCCAAGTTAAATTAACTTTTCCAGAAATTTGTTTTCTTCATCCATATTCTCTTTATTAAAAATTCATTTTCTATCTTATTTGTTTTTATAATTCCAAGTTTTCCATTAGCTGTTCTTATTTTTGTATATCCTTTGTCTGAAGAAACTACTATAACAGCATCACCTTTTTTTTACTCTATCTACAGTTTTAGCTATAAAATTACTTGATGCTTTCACTGCACAATTACTATTTACTATTGCTCTTTTTGTTCTCTTTCCAATGAGTCCATTGTAACAATATTAGATTCTTTTTTTATATCTGATATTTCTATATTATATACATCTGTCATTTCTGATATAGGAAGATATATTTGTCCATCTTTTTCAATTGCATGTGCTGATATTTGCTTATCAGAGCCATTAATATTTATTTCATTTTCATCAAAACCAATTTCTGCAATTTTTTATCATATGTTGTTACTATTTTTTCTGTCTTTTCATCTTGGTAAATGTATTTATCAAAAAAGTTTGATATGTCTTGTTTAGATAAATATATAATATCATCTTCTATTAATACCTTTTGTTTTAAACTAGAAGTTACATTCTTATTATTTATTATTAAATTTGTGGTTTTATTATTATCAATTATTACAAAATCATTTACTATCATTGCTATAATAGCTAGTATAATTATTGCTAAAATTGTTAAGAAACATTTTTTAATTTTTTCTTTTCTTTATTTCTACTTCTTCTCTTGTTAATCTTCTTTTTTATTACTTTCTTTTGTTAATACTCTTTTACCTTTTCCCATTTTATTCCTCTTTTCCTTTTCTACTGTTTATTAATTTATTAAATTCTGCTCCTAAAAATAATGTATAGAAACAAGAATATGTCCACATCATAATTAACATTAATGTTGTTAAACTTCCATATGTTATAGAAAATCCTTTAAATATATACAAATATTTTGAAAATACAAATGATATTACATTTAAGGCTATTGCTCCAAATATTGCACCATAAATTTGACTTCTTAAAGTAACTTTTTTCTTCCAACAAATTTATATAAGATTAAAAATATTATAAATGTAGAAAATATTAATACCGCTTCTGTAAAAATCATTGAAAACCAATTGTAATTTTCAAATTGTTCAAAATATCTCTGTGCTATTTCTCTTAAACTATTTCCAAAAACTAAAACAGTTAAACCTATTCCTATTAAAAATATAAACACAATAGTTTGTACAATTGATTTTAATCTTAAATATATATATGATGATGTTATTTTATTTTCTTCTGTGTTATATATTGTATGCAATCCTTTTGTTAATGCAAATAATCCTCTCCCTGCAGATAGTAAAGTAAATATTAATGATATCGATATTGTTCCTATAGATTTCGAATATACCTCTTGTACAATTTCTAAAACCATTTGGCTCATACTAGATGGGATTAATCTTGATATAGCTTCAAACAATGAGTCTGGCTTTATTCCTGTATATTGTATTAATGTTATAACTAATATTATAAAAGGTATAAATGATAATATAGTGTAATATGAACATTGTGCTGATGATTCACTGATATGATCTTCATTCATATTATCAGTTAATTCTTCTAACATTTTATATTTTTTCTAATAATTTTGTTTATTCATAAATAAAATTATCTCTTTCTTTAAATTTTAATTACTATTTATATTTTTATATCATATCTTATAAAAAATTCATAGTGTTTGGAACTTTTAATTATTGTTTTATTTCATATTTTTGGCTCACTTCATTTAGTTCTAAAGTAACTTTAGATGATAAACAAACTATTGGTCTAAAAAGCCACTAACTCATTATTATAATAGTATGAACGAACTCTACCATAATAATATACAAGTATAATGTTCTCATTATTAACTGTAGAAGGAGAAGATACCCAATATGCATATGCTTTTCATGTGATGGATCAACAACATATAAATTATTTGTGTCTGCCGAAAGATATCCAGCACTATTGTCTATCAATGTTTTCCATGTTGTTCCTCCATCCCAACTTATCTGATACCCAGCATATCCACTTCCTGTTGCTCCATCTGTATTTTTATCTCTATCTTCTCCTGTAACCGTATATTTATATTTTCCTTCAACTTTTGTATGTGTTTGAATATAACTATCATATAACATCTCTAAACTTGATCCACCTATCGCATACTCTGCATATCCTTGACTATCTTTATATATACTCCATGCTTCTGTATCTTGCATATATGCCACTGCTTTACCATTATAATATTTTTTATTTAGTTTTGTTGTTTCTCCGTTCAAAAAACGTATTAAAATATTTACTATTCATATTTTTCAGGCTATTTCCATAAGTCTTGTCCGCTAATATTCTATCCATTCCACTATATAAATTTACTATATTAAAAAAATGTGCTCTATATTGTTTACCATTTAAACAGTTAGAATCATCTCCTGTGAATTTATTTGGGTATTTTCTGTAGCAACAGTTATTCCATCTTCATTTAATGTTCTTGCATAAGGAAGTGCTGTATTTTTTCACATAACTATCTGCTATTAAATATACATTTTCATCACTTGCATAGAATATTTTCCATTTCACATCTTTATCTGCTTGAATTTCTTTTTCTTTTGCATCTTTTACTATATAATTTGACACTTCTTTTCCATACGTATTTTTTGCATTTTCTCTAATTTGTTTTGCATTTCCTTTTGTACTATTATTTTCTTCATTTTCATTTAAATTTTCACTTGTTATTTTATTTATCTTTGATATAAATTTCTCTAGTATTTCATTTTCATTTTCTAAAGCTTTTTGTGTATTATTTTTTGCTTCTCTTGCTTTGTTCTATTATTCTACTATTCCCTACTAATATCGCAATTGTTATTCCTGTTATAATTAACAATACTAATATTATTATTACCAATCCAACTATAGTAATAGCTTTATTTTCTTTATACATTTTTTTCATATTACCTAAAAACTCCATTAAAACTATTTTATAATTAACAATATAACAATTATTTATATTTTTTGCAAGTGATATTTTTTTTCTTTGCCTTTTCACACATACTTTTAAGAGTTTTTACGTTGCATTACTTTTTATTGCATTTTTATTGCATTTCTATTACGTTTTCGAATTTTAAAAAGTTAATACTTAGATATTTCTAAATATTAACTTCTACAATTTTATTATATTTTTAATTTATTTTTCAGTTTCATATATTTTCCTCTGAATTTCTATTATTATAACAATTTGTATTATTTATATAAAATTTTCTTTTCTGCTAATTTATCTTGAACTCCACGAAGTGCTTCACCGAATCTTTGAAAATGAACTACTTCTCTTTCTCTTAAGAATCTTAATGGATCAATTACATCTGGATTATCTCTACATAAGTCTATTAATTTTTCATAAGTGGCTCTTGCCTTTTGCTCTGCTTAAGTCTTCTTGTAAATTTGCAATTGGATCACCTTTACATGCTAAACATGTTGCATCAAATGGTACCCCTGATGCTGATTGTGGATATACATCAACACCATGGTCAGTATAATATGGTCCTAAACCAGCTTTTTCGATTTCTTCTATAGAAGCACCTTTTGTTAATTGATGAACTATAGATCCTACCATTTCAAGATGACCGTAATTCTTCTGTTCCTATATCATTTAAAATTGCCTTAGCTTTTTGATCAGGCATTCCAAACCTTGACTTAAATATCTTAATGATGCTTTTGCAAGTTCTCCATCTGGTCCACCATATTGAGATATTATAACTTTAGCAAGTCTTGGATCTGTACATTTTATATTTATTGGATATTGTAATAATTTGTTATAACTCCACATATTAATTTTCTCCTCCTTCCCAAGGCCACCCTTGGTTTTGCTTTTGGGGAATTATAGCTCTAAATTATTAAATTTATATTTTATAGTAATTTTATCATCATCTATTATAATTTTATCTATTAATTTGAAAACTAAGCTTTTATTTTCTTCATTTATAGTATCAAATTTTAGTAATTGTTTCATTGTTTCTTCTAATTCTTTAGAAGTTAATTTTGAATCTTGCACACATTCTTTGTTTTTTGAATTGCTGATATTTTCATATCTAATTCTTTTTTTTTGCTTTTTCATATTTTTTATTAAAACTTTAAATGTTTCTAACGAAATAGTAGAAGATATCCTATCTTCATATAAATTAGCTATTGTTTTATTAATTTCTTCTTTTTTTTTAGATAATTTTGCTAATTCTTGGGTTTTATTATCTTTTACTACTATTACAGGATACTTTAAGTCTTTTAAATTTAAATATATATTTATATTTTCTTTAATGAGCTTGAAACCATTTCTAAAAGTTCCGCTTCTTTTAAATGAATATTAGAGCAAAACTCACTTCCATATTTTTATAGCTAGAACAAACACATCTAAAAATTTTCCATGATTTTGTTATATGTAATTCTACTGCCACATTTGCAAAAAACTAATCCTGTTAATAAGTGTTTTTTTTCTATTAGAATAATTCCATTCATTTGTCTGTTTATTAAGCATTTCTTGAACAGTATTAAATGTATTTCTATCTATAATTGCTTCATGATTATTTAAAATTATAATTTGTTCTTCTTTAGAACTTTCGCAATTTTTTTTATTTTGTAATTTACTTTGTTGTATTTGAGCTGAACTAAATCTCCTACATAAATAGGGTTTCTTAATATCTTGTTTATAACTGTGCTATTCCATTTATAAGTTACATTTGAATTTGGATTATAGTAATTTGTGGTTTCTTGTTTATATTTTAGAGGTGTTGTAATTTCTAATTCATTAAATTTTTTTAGCAATTTCTGTTTTGGATTTTCCAGACTTATATAACTTAAATATTAACTTTACATTTTCTGCTACATTTTCATCTACTAATACTTTATTTTTATTTGTATTGTCTTTTATATCCATAAGGCAAAAAAATGCTTTTATACATTCTCCTGCTATAGCTTTTGTAAGTTATTGTTGACCTTACTTTGTTTGAAGTATCTTTTGCATACATATCATTTATTACTGCTTTAAATGGTGTCATATCATTATTGAATTTCTTTTTTGTCAAATGTATCTATATTGTCATTTACTGCAATATATCTAATATTTTTGATGGAAATATCTTTTCAATATATCTTCCAGTTTCTATGTAATCTCTTCCAAGCCTTGATAAATCTTTTTGTTATTACAAGATTAATTTTCCATTATCTATGTCATCTAGCATTCTCTTTAAAATCTGGTCTATCAAAGTTAGTTCCTGTATATCCATCATCTTTATAAATATCAACTAAAAACCCACCCTTTTGTAGTAATTATGGATTTTAAATATTTGATTTGGTTCTCAATACTTTCAGATTGTCCTTTATATTTTTCATCCTTTTCATCTTCTCTTGATAATCTAGCGTATATTGCAACTTTCCATATTTGCTTGCTTGCTATGTTAAAATAGTTATTATATAACTCTTTGCATTATTACCTCCTTGTCTTAGAGTTATTTTTAATAACTACTTATCTACATTGATATTTTATATTTTTTTCTTCATAATTACAATATAAAATTGATGTATTTTCATTTATCCATTCTTGTATTAGCTCTGTTAATGTTTTTCCATCTTTGGTGTATATGTTTCTTTTATTTTTTCTTCCATTAAAGCCACCTCTATTAATATATATTAAAAAATAAAAAATCCACTTAAAAAGTAGATTTTTTATAGTTATATTTATAATAAAAAACACTACCTTCAAGTAGTGCTTTGGTTCAAAAAAGTGTTTACAATTTTGTTCATAGTTGTTTCATAGATTTGCTTTTCATAAATCTATTTATTTGTATTATATTTTCATTCTTTGTTAATGTCAATGACTTTAGAATAATTTTGATGGTAACACAGATTTGAAAAAAGTGAGATTTGTGTTTCTAACATTTTAGTTCTGATATTTTATTGTTTTTCATGCACACCTCCATTTACAAATATAGGGGATACTTGCTAGTACCCCCTATAATTTTTCTGGAAACTCGTTTATAGTATAACCAAAGGCTCGTTTCTAACCTAGTATATTCATTATTCACTTTTGTATTTACTAAATCAAGAGTTTCAGTTGAATTTTATACAAAAACATGATATAATTCACATAAATTTAGCCAAAGAGCTATTATTTTTAAACCTCCATATGGAGTTAAACATAAAGAAACTAATAAACATCTCAATTAATATTGAAGGAGGAAAAATATGTCAGAAAAGGAAAACAACATACCTATAAAGAAGGTAAAACTAAATTATATGTCAGCTGTATCTCATACACCACCTAAAGCAAGAATTGTAGTATCATCTGCTAAAATGGAAGAGTTAGATAGAGCTATTCGAGAAAAGACTAGTCAAAATACGAATTGCTTTAATATGGCGCGTGCTAATTTTAAAGATAATATTGTAAAATAAGACAGTAACCTATAAACATTTTTTAAGGAGGACGAAAATGAGCACTTTACCTTTTATTATACTTTGTATTGGTATTATATTCTTTGGAATATTTGTTGGAATAGTTTTAGCTATTTTTACAAGAAAACAAAAAGAAAATATGCCAAAATCTTTTGCGAAAGAACTTTTATGGAAAATTTTAGATCAAGATGAAATTTCCATTGATGAAGTAATAAAAAATTTAATCTTTTAGATATTTAATTAAATTCTTTAAAAGTTCAATATCAACCGTTAGTAAAAGTGAGAGTCAATTATCAGACTCTCACTTTACGTTTAAATATTCAAACTTTATCATATTTTTTCTTAAAATAAAAATTATCTCTTATCATTTTTTTTGCATGTTTAAGCCACGATTATTTCAATAGTGTCTTAAACTATAGAAAACCAAACTTGTCTAATTTTTTAAGTATTCTTCCATAATCTATTATAATCCATAATGCTAAATAAAAAAAAATAGTAAATTTATCACATATTTATTGACTTTTTACTCTTAAATAGCTTATAATAAATATAGGAAATGACAAATCCACAAACGTGGTTTTGCCGATATAAATGATTTAATAAACCATTAGCTCGGCTAAGCAGAATGGTTTATTTTTTATTTATGTAATTGCTTATCCACCCAGTTCTTATAAAGAACGGCTGTCAAAGGCAACGTTTAATGTTAAAGATAACATTAAAGATAATATTAAAAAATAGTATCACTTTAACCATAAACATCACCACCTTTCCTACGAAGCTTCGTAAAATTGGTGGCAAAACCACATCCGCTTATTATCATTTCCTATGTCAATTATTTTTACAATAGTATTTTTTAATTTGTCTATAATATTTATAAAATTTAATAATTTATTTTTACTAATAAATTACTGGTTTCATCTTGATAGACTATAACCACCTAGTATTATCAGCTTTTTATACCTTAAATCATTCGTTATAGTTGACTTTTTACACAAAACATGATATAATTTACATAATTTAATTTAATAATCTCCCTATATGCAACTTATGGAGTTTAATATAGAGTAACTATTAACAATGCACTATGGAAAGTCAATTGACAAGGAGGAAAAATTATGGGTAAAATAATTGTCATGTTTGAAAATGAAGACGAAGAATTAAATATGTCTTTATATGATTTTATTGATGAACAATATAGGAAAGCAAATCCAATAATAGTTTGTCATGTAACTGAAGAAGAATATATAGCAATATGAAAAAACAGATAAAATCAGGATGTTTAAATGAGAGACTCCCAAGGATTACAGATGATCAAGAAAAGAGGATATGACAAATTTCGCTATGTTGTAGCATATAACAGCATAGAAAACAATTTGCTAATTTCCGATTATGATAATCCAGAGAAAATAGGTAACTATACAATAGATATGGATGGTATCCATTATAATGAAAAAAGGATATCAAGTTACCAATCATCCTGATGCACGCAGATTTGCATTTTTCAGGTTTAAAGTATATACAACAGAAAGCTATCATGATATTATTGCACATTATGAACCAATAGCATTAATGAAAAATAACACAATTCAACAAAAACTTCAGAATTAATTGAATTAATTGGAAAAAGTTGTAAAACATGCAATACCGCATGTTGTGGTGGACTGAATGATGCAAGTGATTGTAAAAGATGGTCTCACATTATTCATTAATATCATTTTTTAAATGACTAATACTCAAATAAAGCCCAAAAGAAAAAATCTTCTTTTGGGTTTTATTTAAAAAAAAACTAATCTTCAAATTCATCTTTTTTACTTTTAAAAAAGTTATAAAAATATCTTACATTTTCAAGTTCATTCCATTTTTCTACTCTGTAGTCTTTTGTATCTAAATTGTATATTTTCGCATTTAATATTCCTAACATAAATGGAGAATGAGTCGCTATAATGAATTGAACACCTAAATATCTTGACATATCATTGATTTTTTCTGCAAGTTTCACTTGATTTTGTGGTGATAATGACACCTCAGGTTCATCCAATAAATACAATCTATCAGATTCTATATCTTCTTCTAATATTTGTAGTGTTGTTTCTCCATTTGAATATTTATCTTGTGCAAATGCAAATCTTGAAAACTGTTTTCTACCTTCTTTTGTCTCCAAAAATCTCTTTTGCGTTTTGTCGACCTCTTTCTTTGGTTAAGGTACTTTTCTATACTTTCTTGCAATACTGCATCTTGTTGTATTTTTTCTTATTTCATATAATATTTCTTCACTTTTTATATATCTACTATTTGGAGGAATTTCAGTTAGTCTACTTCCATATTCATTTTCTCCTAGTTCATATTCGCATTCGTATGAATAGTTCTCAAAATATGGCCACCATCCATCAATTCTTGAATAGTTTCGTTCTTTTCCTTTTAGATTTAATTTATATGCTATCATATTTAATATTGTTGATTTTCCACTACCGTTATTTCCATATAACACTGTTATATCATTAAATAAAAACACATCTGGTTCTTTATTCTTAAATACGCAGAATGGATATATGTTTAGATCTGTACTTCTACTTTCACTTAATTTAAAAGTTTTTAGATATATCATTATTTTTCTCCTTTTCTATCGCTTCTATATACATTTATATCACAGATATTCTTAATTTTCAATGAAGTTATTGTTTTTCTGACACCTTATGAGTGAAAGTACAGTAATGATTTTCATTTTAATTTTTTATTATATTTTCAAATTTTAAATAATTTTTTTTTTACATCATTTTTTCATGTTTAAGCCACGATTATTTCAACAGTGTCTTAAACTATAGAAAACCAACTTGTCCATCTCGCTATTTTTCAATATTTTCCTGATTAAACAATATGCAAAAAAATTTTTCAAAAAAATCATAAAAATTCCACATTTTTTCTCTGTTTTTTCTTATAATTTTAATTAAAAAGTAGATAAGTAGTTACTCCCAAAATAAACGAAGGCCATGGTTCTTCTAGCCATCTCCACTTATTGCAAGGATATGTTATCATAAGTGGTCCATATACTTTTGATACATATCTCTCATATTTTTCTAATTCATTGCAATATTTTCTATGCAAACATAAAGCTTTTTATCATCTGGATGGGTGTCTAAATATAATGCTAATTCTGTTATAGAAAATTCATGACATCTTATCTCAGATAATAATTCTTCCTGTTCTTTTCTATTTACTACTCTTTCTGGCACTTCATTGTTTTCTTCTTCCATGCAAGAACAACCTCTATTTTCTTAACATTATTTATTACACCCCTTCCCTATTGTATTTCTTTGTTTTATAAATTGTATCTCTTCCATTGATTGACAAGGAAAATACGGACTTACTAATTCAGGAAATATTGTTCCCATTTTTAGTCCTACATTTGGCTTAAAAGTTCTATCCATGTATTGAATTGGTACATAGCTTTGTGCTAGCATTGGATTAGTTGGAAAACATTTCTACCTTCATCAAATCCGCATCCACAATCATCTTCATAATTGTCATATGACGTCACTTGACTACATTTGTCTTCCATTATATTTTCTTGCATATGACATGAATTGTTTTGATAGTTATTGTTCATACAATAACATTTTCTATTTCTAAACATCTTATTTCCTCCTTTTTAATCTTATTATATGATTAAATTCGACATTTGCCACAAAAAAATAAACCCCTAATATTAATTTTTAACATTAAGAGTTTATTTAAGTTTAACTTTATTGTATTAATCTAAATAATCATCAATTTTCTTTATAAATATCATATTCTCAATTATATTAACTATACCATATATTAATATTGCTATTCCACCTGTTTGTAATAATGCTCCCGGATTTACTAACACATACATTCCCAATCCTATAGTTGCAATAGCTAATATTAAACTTACTATCCATAAAGTTGTTTTATAATCTTTTCCAAACTATTATTGTTTGCAAATTTAATATTCCGCTGTACAAAATCCAAATTGCGATTACTATTCTAGCTACTGATAGAATTATATCTGAACAAAACATCAACACAACTCCAATTAAAACCATAACAATTGCCATAGCAAGTAAATAATTGTCTGTTTTATTTGTTGAAAAATAATCTATTGCTTTTAATATACCTATTGCAATAAAGATTAATCCTATTAAAAGAGATATACCTGACATTACATATTCAGGTCTTGCAATTAGCATAATACCAAACAATATAAATACTAATGAAATTACTATGTCAGTCCATCCTGACTTTTTAAAAATTTTTTCCACATTTGCATTACCCTCTTTTCTTTATATTTTATTAAGTAAATTTAATATAACATAATAAACTTTATTTGTACATATTTTTACAGTTTTTTCATTCCTTTTTTTAATATTTCAATTTCTCTAATAAGTCTTTGTTTTCCCTCTTCAACTGTAAGCTTTTTTTAAAACAACTTCCATTGATATTGCTCTTATTATAACATTTAATATTCTCAAAAAATCTTGTAAGTCTTCTTCATTTTCTATGTTCAGTTCTGTCTTATTTATCATTTTTCAATAGTTTTTTGGCTTTTTAATATTTTTTATGTTCATCAAAAACATTTATATTGTTTTTTCTTTAATTCTTGTAAAATATTTTAAATAATTCCTCATTCTCATTTTTTTTGTTATTTTTGCAGTATCCTCATATATATTAATTGCTGTTTCAAATATATCTCCTTTATTTTTTAATAAATACTGATATATTCTGTTTTTTTCTTTTTCTAAATACTTATTTATAATATAGTAAATTGCATCTTCTTTATCTTCAAAATATTGATAAAAACTTCCTCTTGGAATATTTGCCTCTGCAATTATATTACTTATTGAAGCTTTTTCAAATGTATTGTTGCTAAATTCCTTTATTAGAGCTTTTTCTATTTTTTCTTTTTTTCTTCTTTTAAGTTAAAAAATGTTTGTTTTGGCATTTAATATCACGTCCTTATAAAAAAATAACGCTTGTCTATTTACAAACGTTACAAAAATACTTATGCATTTTCTTTTTCTTTTTAGCTATTACTTCTTTTCCATCATAATATCCACAATTTTTGCAAACTCTATGTGGTAAAACTGGTTCATGACAACGTGGGCATGTTGAAAATGTTGGTACTTCTTTTTCCATGTTGACCTTTTTTGAATGAGTTCTTGCTTTTGACCATCTTCTTTTTGGTTGTGCCATTATTATCCCTCCTTGTTTATCGCGATATATGTATATATCTTTTCAATTTTATCTTAGTAATCATGACTTTTGACATCAATCACTTTAAAATTATACAAGTATTTTTTATATTTTGTCAATAGTTATACTTGGTTTATTCACAATATTTTTGTAAAGTTCTTTAAAATTCTTTTTAGTAAATGTTTTATCTATTCCATTCTTTACACATTGTTCTAATACAGCTGTTATAAATTGTTTTGTTTTTGGTTTATATTTTCATATGGCAACTCTCTATTCAATAATCAAGTACATATTGAGTAGTAAATTTGTCCTTTTTATATGTCATTGCAGCTGACATCTTATCACATAACATTTCTACAGCATATTTATATGGAATCACAGGTGTTGGCTCTGGTGCAAATTCATCTATCAATATGCTGGATGATGTTTATTTCTTCCTCTATGATGCAACCATGCTTTAGAATACCCCTTATCCTTTTTAGCTTCTATTATAGGTGAATGTGTTCCTATATAATATTTACAACTTTCAACAAATTCTGTTGGTGAAAATTTTGAAAAGTCATGACAAAATCCTCTCCAAGGTTCTCCAACTCTACAACTTAGTTTAAATACATTCCATTTATGAATACAAACTAATCTAAAATGTAGCCATACATTTTTTATATTCATTTTATCCCTCCTATCTTTCTAGTTTACTACAATTTTTTATTAAATCAATTAATTTTATTTACTTTTTTTGCATACACTATATATAAATTATTTATTTTGATATATACCCCCCAAAATAAATATCTAAAATAATTTTTTATATGGAGGATTATTATGTGTGGTTTTTGTTGGATTTGCTAATTTTGAAAAAAATATATCACAGGAAAAAGATTTACTACAAAAAATGAACAATTCTATATCTAGAAGAGGTCCTGACGAACAAGGTTATTACATAGATAAAAATGTTGCTATGGCTCACAAAAGATTAATTGTTGTAGATCCTGATGGACGGTAAACAACCTATGGTAGAAAATATTCTTTTTGGAACATACATTATTGTTTATAATGGTCAAATTTATAATACTAAGGAATTAAAAAAAGTATTGTTAGAAAATAATTTTAAAATCGATAGTCATTCTGACACAGAAATATTGCTAAAAAGTTATATTCATTATGGAAATGATGTTGTAAAACATTTAAATGGAATATTTGCCTTTGCAATATGGGATACACAAAAAAATCAAATATTTTTTAGCCAGAGATCATTTTGGTGTTAAACCTTTATTTTATACAATAGTTGATAAAACTCTTGTCTTTTCTTCTGAAATCAAGGGATTACTAGAATATTCTGGTGTTGAAAAGATATTAGATTCTCAAGGAATTTCGGAATTATTTGGTATCGGTCCTGCACACACTCCTGGTTTAACAGTTTTTAAAAATATCTTTGAAATTAAGCCTGCACATTTTGCAATATACAATAGTTCAGGTCTACACATAGAACAATATTGGAAGCTTACCTCAAAAGAACATACCGATAGTTTTGGTCAAACTTGTGAGCATCTAAGATTTTTTGCTAAATGATTCTATAACAAAACAATTAGTATCTGATGTCCCTCTTTGCACATTTTATCTGGTGGATTAGATTCTAGTATTATTACAAAATTTGCTTCTGATTATTACGAGACTAATTCTATGCCTGTTTTAGATACTTACTCTGTTGATTATGTTGATAATGATAAAAATTTTGTTAAAAAGTGATTTTCAGCCAAATTCAGATAACTTTTACATTGACCTTGTTCAAAAGAACTTAAAAACTAATCATCATAAAATTATAATAGACACACCTGAATTAGCAAATGCTTTAGAAGATGCTATGATTGCAAGAGATGTACCAGGAATGGCTGATATTGATTCATCTTTATTATTGTTTTGTAAAAACGTAAAAAAAGAAAAAACAGTTGCATTAACAGGTGAATGTGCTGATGAAATCTTTGGTGGATATCCCTGGTTTTTTAGACAAGATGCTCTAGAAAGTAATACTTTTCCTTGGTCCATATCAATAGATGAAAAAGACAAAAACTTTTAAATCCTTCAATTGGTACAGAAATATCTTTAAAAGATTATATAGACTTTAGATATAATGAAAGTTTGAATAAAGTTGAAATACTTCCAACAGATTCAAAAGAAACTGCTGAGAAAAAGAAAAATTTCATATTTAACATTAAATTGGTTTATGCAAACATTATTAGAACGTTCTGACAGAATGGCAATGTATAATGGAGTTGAATTACGTGTTCCTTTTTGTGATTATAGATTAGCTCAATATGTATGGAACATACCTTGGGAATGGAAAGCACTAAAAGGTCGCGAAAAAAGGTCTATTACGCTATATTTGTAAAGATTTTCTTCCTTCTGAAATTGTTGATAGAAAAAATCTCCATATCCTAAAACTCATAATCCAACATATTTGGCTAAAGTAAAAAGAAATGCTTACAAACATTATGAAAGATAAAAATGCTCCTATTAATAATTTGTTAAATAGGCAATATATTTTGAATATTTTAGAAACTGACGGAAAAGCATTCACAAGACCATGGTTTGGCCAATTAATGGTTGGTCCACAATTAATTGCTTATTTATGCCAAGTAAATATGTGGCTTGATAGGTATCAGCCTAGAATTGAAAATTAAGTAAACATTAAAAATTTTATTTAGAGACTGTTGAAAAGCAGTCTCTCTATTAGTTTTTTCATTTTTATTTATTAAAATATTTATTTAATATTAATTCATAAGCTTTTTTACATCTTTCTCTTCAGTTAAATTAATACCTGTATTTTTAATTGCTTCAAACATATTCTTCTTTACAGTATTAATTTCATCTAATGATATTCCTTCAAAGTCATTCATATTCTCGTATTCAATTAATACTCCTAAATTTTCAACATCTTGAAATGCATACTCTACTTTACCTTTGCCATATACCGTTACTTGATATCTCACGCTTATAAGTTCTTCAAATTCCAAATGTTCAAATAAATCTTTAGCTTTTTTCTAAATCACTGCAATCTAAATTTATTTTTTGTTCTGATATAATATCTCCATCTTTATCAGTCTCTTTATTTTTTATATGTAATCTTTTTATTTCTTTATTTTCTAATTTTAGACTTCTTAATAATACAGATTTTTTTTAAAATAGTCTGTATATTATCCTTATTTAATTCCTTTAGTTTTGCTGTCATATATACATCATCTATTTGGCTTTCTCTAATTTTTTGAATCCTTGATTTTCTAATTTACTTATAGCACTTTGCATATTCTCATCTAATCTTACTGTTATTTCGATTTGTTTCATAATATAATCACTCCTTATCGAAATGATTATACAACAAAAAGAGAATTTAAAAAAGTAAATTCTCTTTTTTGTTATTTAAAAATTAATTTTAAATTTTTTCTATTGACTTAATAGTAATTTTCATACCATTAAAATCAATTATTTCATTAATATGTTTATCAATAAGTGCCTTTGCCATTGGTGTAGCTGCTGATATTATATCATTGTCCAAATCTGATTCATTATCTCCTAAAATAGTTAATGTCTCAGTTTCTCCATCAATATCATATACGACCTTTGAACCTGGAATAACTTTTGAACCGTCAAACGATTTATAAAATTCACATTCTTCAATTATCATACAATCATGCATTCTTTTTTATAAAGTTTCTCCTTTTCAGCAGGCAAAATGTACATAGCCTTTACTCGTAATTCCATAAATTCAGGATTTTCTCTTAAATCATTATCCCGTTTTGCACTTTCTCCCATTTTTCTTTGTGTATCAGTAATCTTTTGATCCATTAAATGATATTCTTCACAAAGTTTTTCATATCCATTTTTGGAAATCAATTCCATATAATATTCCTCCTAGTATTGCTCTGTCCTAAGTTGTTTTCTTACTCTAACAAGAATTTTTCCATAATTATTTTGACCATCATTATTAGGTCCACATCCCCAATAGTTTTTTTTTAACCGTTGCCTCAACAAGTTCTGCATTACCAGTATCCAAAAGTTTTCTCAAAATATTTTCATTTTGTTTAAACTTAAAATATACTGCATCATACATTATATCTTGCTTTATTTCTTCCCAATCACTTCTTAAGTTAAGACTTCTATCTCTTCCAATTGTAGAAGCTATTTTAGGAGTTTCAGCATTGGCAATTTTAATTTTACCTCAGGCTCAAAAAATTTTTGAGCCTGATAGTAATGTTCGGATGTTTTCAATAGATACCGTCTTTAAAGAAACCATAATTGGAATACGTTGCTAAATAGCCATATTCTCCAAACTCCTTATAAAATCTTATTGTTTTCATTTTAATCTTTCTCCTGGTACAAGATACATTGTCTTCAAATCACTTGATGTGTAAATTTCATCTAAATTATTTAATTGAATAACTTTTCTTTCAGCAACCTGTCCTCTTACACTTGCTGTATCATACATATTCAGTTTTTCAATAACAATGCTATTTTCATAGTTACAGCTAAGTCTCCAAGATACTCCTTCTTCTTTCATTTTTACTATTATACATACCATAATTTCTCTCATGAATTGGAGTTACTGGTTCATTTTCCTTAGTTGTTAATCCCTTAAATTCATGTATTGCTCTTCCAAGATTACAAATAATTCCTGTATCAATAGTAAATTCTGCATCAAAGAAATTCTTTGCTGGATACCCTGCAATTTGAAGAGCAGAAATATATGCATTTACCATAGGTAAAATCTCTTCTGTTACATAAACATACTTGTTTTGCTTGCCCATTTGACTTGTACTTATTAGCATTTTTTCTACAAATATTCAGTACATTATAAACGTCTTCCCAAGTAGCATCTTCAAATTTATCCAAGCTTTTCAATCCTTTAGCCTTTTTAAATTCAATAATACTATTCACCAAAATCTTTCTAAAAACTACATATCCAGAGTTTTCTCTAATTTCTGTTCTTGGATAAATACATGCCATAATTTCCATCTTCAGTTATGCTCGGATTAATTGCATAATATTCACCATCATAGTTTCTCATAAGATAAACCTCTGCAATTTTATAATCCTGTAAACTTCCAATAATGAACTTGTGGCATGTTTTTTTAACTGTTCGACTGTTTCAAATGATTCATAAATTTCAATACTATAAAATTCTGTTGAATCCTCAGTTAATACAATCTGATGATTGAATGGGTCTTTGATATGTGCTTCTCTCATTTCGACATTACACTGCTTAGAAATAAATAAGTAATTTCCAACACAGATAATTTTATGATTCAAGACTTCAGTTTCAAATACTTTTTCGATTTCAACCAAAGGCTTATATCTGAGCTCCACACACATCTTTCTACTGCCTGCACCACATAATTCATAATACGGCTTATATATTTTTAATAAATTAGCCATATCAAGAGTATAATCAAACTGACTATATGTGGCATTTTTACTACACCATCCAATTTCATAAGGTGTGAAAGAAAGCCTTACTCCTCCAAGTCCATTTTCGTGAAGAAGATTGATTTTCTTATGCATATCATTTAATTCTTCATTATACCTGCTATAACTAACAGTTGAAATTCTTGTTGTTACACCTAATTTCTTGAATGCAAGTCTAATAAATAAATCTAAATAAGGATAATTTCCAATATCATTATCAAGATACGGAAAAATTACTCCATTTCTATGTTCATATCTATCATATGTTATCAAAGAATAATTTTTCTTAGCCTGCGGGAGATGCATATTTAAAAGCTGCAATAATATTTCTTATTCTCCGTTCTTCCCAGAATTCAACTCTTGTATTAGCAGTTTTACTACAGATTTCACATGCATTTAAACATCCAATCTGTGGCTGAAAATGTCTCATTTTGAGAAAAATTCTTCAGGCATTTCTTTGAATTCCTTTATTAACTTTTTTCTCTTTCATCATAATCTTGCTTACAAAGTTTCACTTCATCTGTTAAAAGATACATATTATTATTCATAATGTCTACCTCTTTCTTTAATTGTTTCAAATAATTCTTTAACACTCTTTCTGAATATCTGTACTATTGTTGTTAAAAACAATAATTGGACCATTTTCTAAACTAAGAAAATAATCGAATTTCTTATTAAATTGTTCTCTTTTCTTGCTGTCATCTAATACTTTGTCTAGAATTGATTTCCCCTTTCTGTGATACGCTTTTGTCTAATTTTTCATTTAACTTAACAAAATTGTTAAGTCAGGTTTTAAAATGTCATAAGTTTCATAATTAAGTTTAACATCAAGTCCTGCAACACTATGAGATACAACTGTATCTATAAGATACCTGACACAATAAACATTATTTTCCTTATAATTACCTTCCCTCTTTATTTTGTCAGACTCATAAACAACAGAAGATAAATAGTATAAATAATGTGCCATCTGTGACACTTCTCTTACAGAATTATCAACTTGTTCTCTATTGGAGTATTCAAAACTTGGTGTCCGAGTAATAATGGAATTTTATCCATTGAATGTAATAACTCTGCAACTGAACTTGTTCCTGAACCATCAAGACCTGTTATAACAATAAACATATCAATACCTCCATAAATTTTAATTAAAATATATGTTTATAAAAATTTACATAAGTAATTTTAGTATATATTTACAATAATTTCAAGTTTTATTCGTTTAATTTTTTTTGTTAAAAATAAAGTGCTATTAACTAACACTTTATTTCAGTAATCACATGTTTTATATTATTTTTTCGTTATTTTTATAAAAAAAAATCTTATTTTTGCAGATTGTGTTTTTTTCTTTTTTCTTACAGTATCAACAGTTAGCTGTTCGTGTTATTTTCTGACACCCAAGGATTGGTCCACAATTAATTGCTTATTTATGCCAAGTAAATATGTGGCTTGATAGGTATCAGCCTAGAATTGAAATCTAAAAAAATAGAGATTCTTAAGAATCTCTATTTCATTTTCTTTTTATTCTAACTAATGTATTTAAAGCATCAATTGGTGTTAACTCATTTAAATTGATTTTGTCAACCTCATGTGCAATTTCGGCTAATTTGTAATTATACATATCAAATTGACCTTCCACTTGTTTTTTGTCTTGTTTTTCTACTTTTTTATTTGTCAAGATATTTTTCTTTCCAAAGAACGTAAGATTTCATTAGCTTTTGTTGTTACAACTTTTGGAACTCCTGCAAGTTTAGCAACGTGAATTCCATAGCTTTCGTCTGTTCCGCCTTTTATAATTTTTCTTAAGAAAATTATATCTTCACCTTTTTCCTTTTTACTGCAATAGAATAATTTTTTATTCCATCTATTTTATTTTCTAATTCTGTTAACTCATGGTAATGTGTTGCAAAATAACGTTTTTGCTCCACATTTTTCTGTATCTGCTATATATTCTGCCACAGCCCAAGCAATTGATAAACCATCATATGTTGATGTTCCTCTACCAATTTCATCTAAAATTACTAAACTATTTTTTGTTGCCTCTTTTAAGATTGTAGCAACTTCCATCATTTCAACCATAAAAGTACTTTGTCCCATGCTTAAATCATCTGATGCACCAACTCTTGTAAAATTTTATCTACAACACCAATATTAGCACTTTCTGCCGGTACAAAGCTTCCTACTTGGGCCATAAGTGTTATTAAAGCTACTTGTCTCATGTATGTTGATTTTCCAGCCATATTAGGTCCTGTAATTATTGCTAGTCTGTTTTCATTTTTGTCTAAATATGTATCATTTTCTACAAATGTTCCAACCCCCATAATTTTTTCGATTACAGGATGTCTACCATTTTTAATGTCAATTATACCTGTATCATTTACTTCTGGCATGCAATAATTCATATCTTCTGCGACTTGTGCAATGATGCCAATACGTCTAATGTTGATATTACTTCACTTGTAGTTTGCAACCTTCTTACATTTTTTGCAATTTCTCCCCTTATTTTTGTAAATGCTTCATATTCTAGATTTACAACACGTTCTTCTGCACCTAATATTTGGTTTTCCAAAGTTTTTAATTCCTCTGTTATATATCTTTCTGCATTTGTTAATGTTTGTTTTCTAATATATCTATCTGGTACTTTTTCCAAAAATGATTTTGTTACTTCTAAATAATATCCAAACACTTTGTTGAATCCAACTTTTAAGTTCTTGATTCCTGTTTTTTTCCTTTTCTTCCGCTTCTAATTGAATTAACCAATTCTTTCCTTCTGTTTGTGCAGTTTTTAATTTATCAATTTCTTCATCATAACCAAGTTTTATTATTCCACCCTCTTAATTGTCATTGGTGGGTCATCTACTATTGAATTTTCAATCAAAAACATGTATATCTTGTAATTCGTCTAGTCTTTCATATAATTCCATAAGATAATCTGATTTACATCCTTTTAGAATGTTTTTACATCTGGTAATTTATATAATGAATTTTTAGTGTAATCATATCTCTTGCATTTGCATTTCCAAATGCCATTTTGCCTGCTAATCTTTCTATGTCATATACTTTCTTTAGGTTCTCAATTACATCTCCTCTTAGCATTATACTATCTTTTTAATTCTTTTACTGCACTTAATCTTTTATTAATCTCTTTTTACATCTATTAATGGGTCATTTAACCATCTTCTAAGTAAACGTCCTCCCATTGATGTTGATGTTTTATCTAATACCCATAACAATGTTCCTTTTTTTGATTTATCACGCATCTTCTCTGTTATTTCTAGATTTCTTCTTGCATTTATGTCTAATGCCATATCTTTAGAAAGTTGATATACTGTTATTTTATTTATGTGGTCTAATGTTGTTTTTGAGTTTCTTCTATATATTCAACTAGAGCATTTATTGAGCTAACTGCTAATGTTTTATCTTGTATATTTTCAACTTTTTGCCATTATTATCTACTATGTTAAATTTTAAATTTATATTATTTAGCTCACTTGTAAAAATTTATCATTAAAATTAGTAATATAAATATTTTCAAATCTTTTCTTTATTTTTCCTATTTCTTCTTGGCAATTTGACATCATAGAATTCACTAATAATTCTGAAGGTGTATATCTAGCAATTTCGTCTAATAACATTGGAAAATTATAGTTGTCTTTTATTTCTGCTGAATAAAATTCTCCTGTAGATATATCACACACACTAATTCCATAATATATTCCACTTTTAAAAAATAGACATTATAAAGTTATTTTTTCTTTCTTCAAGCATATTACTCTCTACAAGGGTTCCTGGTGTTACAACTCTTATAACTCCTCTTTTACTATTCCCTTAGCTTTTTAGGGTCTTCAAGTTGTTCACATATTGCCACTTTATATCCTTTTGATATTAATTTTGATATATATATTTCAGCAGATGATGTGGTATTCCACACATTGGAGCTCTTTCTTCTTGTCCACAATCTTTTCCTGTTAATGTTAATTCTAATTCTCTTGATGCTGTTATTGCATCATCAAAAAACATTTCATAAAAATCACCTAATCTATAAAATAATATGCAATCTTTATATTGTTCTTTTGTTTCAAGATATTTTTGCATCATTGGTGAAAACTCTGCCATTTATTTTTTCTCCTTTTATATTTATTATTCTATATTTCTTTCATCTTTTTTCAAATTTTCATATTGTTCTACTTCCACTTTTGCTCTTCTTAATGTACTAATACTTATTCCTAATGCCTTAACCTTTTTCTTCTGCAGTTCCTTCCATTTCTTTTTCTTGCTCTACTATCTTTTTAGCTTTTCTATATTTAATTTCTTCTTTACTAATTGACTCTTCAATTAATACCGGTCCTTCATCTTTATATTTTTCTAATAAATTTTCCATTAAAAGTTTTCATAAGAACTAAATTTTTTTCTCTTCATTTTTCTATCTGAAAATTCTTTTTGCCATTTCATATAAAGTTCCATACTCTTCTTCACCTTTTAATTTTTCTAATTCCCACTAACTGTTCTTGCATTAATTCCATATTTTTCTGCTATTTCAGTTTGACTATAATTATTTTCAAGCATTTCTACAAATAATGCTTGAAAATTTATAAAAGAGTAATCAGGATTTCTCTTTTTGATATTCAATATATAGCTTTCTTAAGTCCTCATTTTGAGATTTATTAATATATTTAATCATTTTTCTTTAAATGTTTGAATATGCACTTTACATATACTTGCCGCTTCTTCCATTAATATTTCTTCATTTAATACTTCTCGTATAGTATCCTTTAATTGACTTTCTGGGATATCAATTGTACTTCCATTTTTTTTATTTTCTCTTAATTGATTTTCTACTTGTTCTCTTTGATGAGTACCAATAGGATATTCTCTATCAATTCTTTCTTTAAATCTTTTTCTATCAAATGGTATTTCTCTTGAAGTTCTCTTAAACTTTTACCATTTAATAATTCTTTTAATATTTTTTCAAATAAATCTTCTTCCATTACTTTTCTCCAATTTATTATCATAATTTATTTAGCTTA